>Ga0182024_10015620_pt1 | contig 14498 bp, 12 predicted proteins | sample P32metaG_FD_120480 | JGI IMG/M metagenome (GOLD analysis project Ga0182024, IMG submission 120480) | Permafrost microbial communities from Stordalen Mire, Sweden - P3-2 metaG (Illumina Assembly) | ecosystem: Environmental > Terrestrial > Soil > Wetlands > Permafrost | place: Sweden: Stordalen... | reverse complement strand
TGGCCCCTGTTCGAGTACTACTACGAGCAGGTTCCCGATGGCGTCGTCAACGACCGGTGGATGCCGTGGAGCCCGCTGCTCGCCGCCACCCGATCCCCACTCGCCCGACGAGCGATCGACGGGTGGTTCCAACGCCAAGCCAAACGCGACGCCGGCGTGATCCCGCCGACTCCGCCGCATTTCGATGTGCGTACGCCCGAATACGCCGTGTTCGACGACGTGCAACGCAAGCCATGGGAATGTGTGCGAGGCATGGACCAGAGTTTCGGCTACAACGCCTGCTCACGTCCCGAGCACTTCCTCCGCCACGACGAACTGCTGTGGATGCTGACCGACATCGTCGCCAAGGGCGGCAACTTGCTCCTCAACGTGGGCCCGCGCGGGATCGACGCGCAAATACCCGACGAACAGCTGGCCCGACTCGACTGGCTCGCCCAATGGGTCTCACCGCACGCCGACGCGATCGCCGCGACCCGGCCATGGGTGCTGCCCGGAACCACCGCCACCGACGGCAGCCCCGTCCGCTACACCGCACGCGACGAGACGGTCTACGCATTCGTACGCAACGCGACCCGTTCGATCGTCCTTCCCGATGTCTGCGCGACGCCCACGACAACCGTCACCAGCATCCAGGGAACCGCTCTGCCGTGGAAGGACTCTTCATCAGGCATCGCGATCGACATGCCGCCGACAGCAATTCCCGAACCCGCCGTGGTCGTCATGAGGGACGTCGCGGCTCGTCGCGCAACGTTCGGCCGCTGACCGCACGGCCCGACCCGCAGCGTCATCCGGGATGCAGGCGTCGTTGTTCGGAGCGCGCGCCATGCTGACAGCGTTGACACAACCTGTCCGTCCTCCGTGGTCGCGGACGTCACGTCCCGACGCAGCGAAGGTCACGGGCGGGGTTCGGCGACGAGTGATCGGGTCGGGACATCATCCGGGCGCCTTATCGGACGGCGGTGCCGCGCGTGACCGGGGCAGGTGACTCGACGATCTCGGCGCGATTCTCCGAGCGGCAAACCTCTACGTTTCGTAGTTCCCGTACCTGATCGGGGTCCGAAAACGGGCGACCTCGGGATGTTGTTGGGAGGCTGCCCCGCGGGCACGGTTGCCGATGCTGGCGATCGTCTGGCCGATCGTGTGCGCGTGGTTGGGGCTGTCGAGGTGTCGGATCTCAGGACCGAACTCGACGATGCTGGGTGCGGTGCGGTCGCCGTAGTCACCGAAGATCGGATAGATCACTGCGCCGGCCCGCGCCGCGAGGTACAGATCTTCGCGGGTTCCGGGCGCGAACGGCTCCATCACGACGAATCCGTTCGCGTCTTTCCAGTCGCGTGAACCGCTGCCGGCCTCGATGACGATGTGTCCGTGATTGGACGTCATGAGGTTCATGAACTCTGCGCGGGTCCGCGCGTTCTGCCGCTTGCGGAACGCTTTGACCCGCCGGTTCAGGTCCTCGTTGGTGATATCACCTTCGTTGACAGCTTCTCCGCCGCTGACCGGGAACGTCTTCAACACGTTGGCGGCCTTGCGGAGAATGTCGTCGATGACGTTCAGGCCCATGACCTCGAGATATCCCAGCAGGCGGCCGATCATCAGCGTCGTGCGAGTGTCGAGACGGTCGAAGCCTTTCTGGTGCGCGGCGCGGGTGAGATACCCCAAGTTGAAGCCCACGTCCTGGAACTCCAGGTGCGAACCGACAAGAATGAACGACTGGCCGTTGGCGAGCCGTTCGAACAGCTTCTCACGGTTGGTGAATTCGACGAACGCCGCGATGTTCGGCACCGCGAAATCGCCATGAAGGACCTCGAGCAGACCGAGCGCGGCCTCGGTATCTGCGGCCGACATTGCCGACGACCGCAGGAACACCTGATCGTGGTTGATGGCATCCATGCGAGGCATGGCCGCGATGGTCTGCGGCGAGATGGGATTGAAGATGCTCTCGAACTCGACACCTCCCACGCGTTTCGCCGACTCGTACAGCACCTGGTCCAGCTGTCGGTGTACCCCGAACATGCCCTGAAGCTGACCGGCCGCGGCGTGCAACAGGCCGCCGTCAGGGCGGGGAGGCCCGTGGAACGGACGCTCCTCATCGACCGTCATGCCCGACCTCCGCACCGAACCCGCCATTGCGCGTCACGACGCACGAGCTGCTCCTCCGGCGTGGGCAACGAGCCGTGACGTCGGATCTTAAGCACAAGCCCGACTGTGGGTCTCGCGGTGTCGTGTGGCTGTCAGTCGTGTGGTCAATGCGCGAGCATCTTCGCGTCCTGGCGGCGACGTCTGACCGATGCTCGACGCGCGACAACGGGCAGGGTGACCGTCTGTTGGACGGCGGTTGGCGTGTCGAACCCACGGCTGGGCGTGCAGACCCGAGATCACGAGGATGTCGACATCGTCGTCGACCTCGACCGGCTCGATGACGTCCTGCACGCGGTCGCGCCCCTTGGCTTCATGCTGGTCGAGGATCGTCTTCCCACCCGCGCGGTGCTGCGCTCGCCCGCGTCGAGGCACGTCGACCTCCTTCCGGGACCTTCGACGGACAGGGTCGGCCGGAAAAACATCGACCGACACGATGTGGTCTGCGCCCGACGTGCCACGGGACCGGCGATGGCGGACACGGGCCGCGCGATTTCGCTGGCGTGTAATTTGAGGGGCATGCGGCTGCCGGCCTGTAGGGTCGCCCGGATGGGCGCGGCAGCGGCCGACCGATGGCCGTCTTCGGGCACGGGACGATGAGAAGGCGACGAGACCGCGTCGACCTCACCTACGCGGACCGACTGCTGACGGGCGTACTCGCCGGCGCACGAGTCGAACTGCCCATCGACGTGCCCGCGAGTACGGGTTGGACCCGCGGATGTTACGACGACGGGCCCGTGACGGCGAGCTGGCATATCGCGTCGAACTACAACGTGTCGGAGCAGCCTGCGTCGTTGGAAGCGACATTCATCGACCAGGCCGTCGCACTCTCAACAACGTTCATGCTGCGCGACCGCCGGACTCCTGAGTTGGTGACCGCCACGGTTGTCGGCAACGTCGGAGACGACGCGGTCGTGGTCAATATCGCTCCCGGCGCCGACCAGGCGCACACGTTCTGCGCTGACGGACACGTCGGGTCCGTCCGTCTCGCGGTCATTGCGACCATTGACCAGGAGCAGGCGACCGTCGGAGGAATCGTCGACAATCAGCCTGTGAAACTGACCGCGACAGGCTCGCAACACACGCCGCCGAACACAATCAGCATCCAGGGCCAATGGCCGGGACCGGCGAACCTTGGCCTGCTCATGACCACGTGCTTGTTGTACTTCCTGTAGCTCGCCGTCAAGCGAGCGCTGCACGCTCCGATCGAGCGACGCCCTCGGTGCTGTCGGCTCCCTGATTCGGCGCTATCCGTTCAGCGCGTCGCTCGCGTCCAACCTCGTTTCTGCTGCCCGTGTGCACGATGCGAATCGCGGTCCTGGGTCATCCGTTCGAGCCACACGGTGGCGTGGATGTGGCCGGCACTCGTGATGGCCTGGTCGAAAAGCTCGTGCGCTTCTTCCTCGCGACCGAGGCGGGCGGCGAGCATCGCCAATGGGTACGTGGCGGGCCCGGCGAAGACACTTGGGGCCGGTCCGCCCTGGACGATGCAGAGGTCGCTGTAGGGACAGAGGCGTCGGTAGATACGCCGGCAGTCGTCGAGTGTGCCGACGCGGGCGGCGACCCACGCGCACAGGGCGAGCGTGAGCGGAAGGTCGAGCGTGTCGGGCAGATGGTGAAAGCCGCGCGACCTGACCTGTTCGAGGTGGCTGCGGGCCGCGCTGGTTTCGTCGAGTTCGAGGTGCATGAATGCGGCGGCTGCGCTCCAGATCGGTCGTGAAACGTTGAGTTCGGCCGTCTGGTCGACGATGTCCCGTAATTCGTGGAGCCGGCCGTCGAAGAGTCGTACGGCGAACAGCTGGGCCGCCCATACCCCGGCGACCGCGTCGGGGCCACGTGCGGACGCCCGGCCGATGAGCGCGGCTTCGTTCGCGAGTGCTTCCGCTTCATCGAACTCTCCGCGTATCGTCGCGCGGGTCGCGCGCCATATCGCCGGGTAGTAGCGGTCGGTCGCGAAACCGCTGGTTTCGGCGCGCCGTTCGAAGATCTTGGCGGCGTTGTCGGCTGCGTCGAGGTCTCCCAACTCGAGGTAGTCGCGTTGCCAGCGCGGGTCGGGTCGACCGGTTTGCAGCGTCTGCATGTCTTGAAGAAGTGCAAGCCGCTGGTGAACGTGTGGAGTGCCGTAAAGGCTGTAGTGCAAGAACGCGAGGGTGTGATACTCCGCGTCGGGATCGTCGGCGGCGCGGGCTTCAGCGACCGCTTCGTGGGCGAGTTCGAGGCAACGGTGACGGTCGCCCGCGAAGTGCAGTTCGCTCGCAAGGCGCGCGGTGAGTTGCGCACGTAACGCCGATGGAGCGTCGATGCGGGCGATTGCACGTTGCAGATGACCGACGAGTTCGTTGTCGACCGCCCCACCTTCGAATCCGCGGTCGACGAGCAGTCGAGCCTGGGTCAGGACCGCTTCGCCGTACAGCGTCGCGTCGTCAGTGGCGCGGGCCTGCACAAGCGCTTGCGCCACGCACTGGTCGGCCTGCTCGAGGTTGCCAGACCTGAGATGTGTATCTCCGAGCGCGATCAGCGTTCGAATCGAGCGCAGACCATTCGGCGTGTCGGACAGGAGCCGCATGACATGCTCGTACCAACGTACGGCTTCGGCGAATGCGAAGACGGCGGTCGCGCGCTGCGCGGCGCGCAACGCGAAGTCGACCGCGCTCGTGTCGTCGCCGATGTTGGCGGCGACACTGAAGTGATACGCAAGTTGCGGCGCGTGCGCGTCCAAGTCGTCGTGGTAGTACGCTTCGATCGCTTCCGCGACTCGCTGGTGCAGCATTTGCCGTCGCTGCGGCGTCAGGCCTGCGAGCAGTACTTCGCGGACCAGCGGATGCGCAAACCGCGACACGGCACGCGGACGTCGCGATACCTCGGCGAGCACGCCGGCACGATGCAGCGTGCGGAACGCCTCCCGCGCGTCGCTGCTGGACACGTCGCAGCATCGCTCAACCAGCGCGATTTCGAACGTGTCGCCGATGACGGCTGCTCCGTCAAGAACTTGACGGGCCGGGCCGCCGAAACGCGCAAGATTCGCATCGATGAGCTCGCCCAGGCCCTCCGGCAACCCGAACGCCTCGAGGAGCATCTCGTCGCCGTCGGCGGCAAGGCCGCTGGCCGCGATGTGACGACGGATCTCGTGCACGTAGAGCGGATTCCCCGCCGTTGCAGTGCACACCGTCGCCGCGAAGCTCGGGCTGTCGTCGCGCATGATTTGCGCGACGGCAGCGGCGTCGAGCCCACACAACGGCACTCGTACGAGCATGCCGCGCCGGTGCAGTCCGGCCACGAACGGGCCGGCCGGCGACTGATCGATCTCGGGCTGGCGTGCGGTCACGACCATCCGGAGATCGGAGACGTCCTCAATCAGTCGCTCGAGCAGATCGATGCTCCCCGCGTCGGCCCAGTGCAGGTCATCGAGCACGAGCACGACCGAACGCCGGCGCGCGTGTTCCCGGATCGCGGCCGAGTAGCCCTTGAAGACGTCCTGCCGGGCAGCTCCCGTCTCGGCAGGGTCGAGCGTCGTGGAAAACGAGCGTTGCGGCCGGGGAAGCTCGACTCCGAGCGGCATGAGCGCGTCGGTGACGAGCGCGTACGGCACGGTTTGGGCATCGGTCGCCACCGAGACGCACACGTCGGCGCCGTGGGCGTGGGCGCGGGCCGCAACCTCCGCGACGAGGCGGCTCTTTCCGATACCAGGCTCGCCGACAACCAGGGCGACGCGCTCGGCCTGTGTGCCGTCGACGACAGCGGCGAGCACCTCCAGCTCGCGTTGTCTCGCAACGAACGTTCGCTGCGTCGCGTCGACGACAATGGCCGGAAGTGCCAGCTGTATCGAGGCTTCCGGCACCGTGCCGTCGGCGTCGAGCGCGACGTGCAGAAGCTGCGCCGACGTTGTGGACGGCGAAAGACCGAACTCCTGCAACGACTTGCGGAGCTGTTCGTATGTACTCGCGGCCCGTACTCGATCACCGATCGCCAAATATGCGCGCATCAACAGCGCGTACGACGACTCGTCGTAGGGCGCGAGCGCAACGACCGCTTGCGCCGCGTTGACGCCCTCGGCCGGCGCGATCGCACACGCGCTTTCGGCGCGGACGATGTACGCCCGCGTAAGCAAGCTGTGCAGGTCGCGGCGTTGGTCCTCGACCCAGGGACAATCGTCACCTGCGAGCATTGGTTCGCGCAGCACTTCGATCGCGTCGGACGCCTGGTGCGCTGCCGACGACATGTCGCCCCTGGCGGCCAACCGCTCAGCCTCTTCAACCGAGGTGCGGGCGTCGACGATGTCGACACGGCAGCCGTCTCGAAACGCGAGCGCATACCACCGTCCGTGTCCGGTCGTGATGGTGACGTCGTCGCCCAAGAGCGCCCGGAGCTTCGAGATGATCACGGACACATCGCGGGTCCATGACCTCGGCAGCGTATTCGGCCACACGATCTCGGCCAGCCGGTCGCGTTCGACCGGTCGACCATCGGCCAAGATCAGCGCGGCAAACACGATGCGACCCTGTCGGCCCGGGAAGCGGCCGCCGTCGAGCCGAGCAGACCCGTCCGTCACCGAGAGCGCGCCGGCCAATCGCACACGAGTGGCGCCGCTCATCGGCTGATGCACCGATCAGGACGACTGTGCACCAAACCTGCGCCAAACCGCGCTTCGTACGGTACGCGTCCCAGCCCGGTACAAGGAGACGTCATGACCGCGATCGACCAAGCCAAACTCGACACTTTCATGGGGCAAGCCGTCGGCGATCTCGGCGCCGCGATCTCAGGTCTCATGGTGTATCTCGGCGATCAGCTCGGTCTGTACCGCGGCATGGTAAACGCGGGCCCGCTCACCCCCGCCGCCTTGGCCCAGCGTACGAACACCGACGAACGGTACGTACACGAATGGCTCAACAACCAGGCGGCCGGCGGCTACGTCACGTACGACCCGAAGGCCCGTACCTACGAACTCCCGCCGGAACAGGCCCTCGCGCTCGCCGACGAAGACAGCCCCGCGTTCCTGCCCGGCGGCTTCACGGCCGTCGTGTCCGCCTACGTCGACGCCGACACGTTCGTCGACGCGTTCCGCACCGGCGAAGGTGTCGGCTGGCACCAACACGACCCACGACTGTTCGTCGGCACCGAACGATTCTTCCGGCCCGGCTACAAGTCGCTGCTCACCACCGACTGGATCCCTGCCCTGACCGGCGTCCACGACAAGCTCCAACAGGGCGCCACGGTCGCCGACATCGGCTGCGGACACGGCGCCTCAACCGTGCTCATGGCGCAGGCCTACCCCAACTCCAGCTTCATCGGATACGACTACCACGCCGCCTCCATCGACACCGCCCGCAAGCGGGCCGCCGACGCGGGTGTCAGCGACCGCGTCCGTTTCGAGACCGCCAGCGCGAAGGACTACCCCGCCGACGGCTACGACCTCATCACATTCTTCGACTGCCTCCACGACATGGGCGACCCAGTCGGCGCAGCCCTGCACTCGCGTCGCGCGCTGAAGCCGGACGGGACGGTCATGCTCGTCGAACCTTTCGCCGGCGATCACCCCGAAGAAAACCACCACCCGCTCGGCCGCGCCTTCTACGGCCTTTCGACAGTTATCTGCACGCCCGCATCACGCGCCCAAGAAGTCGGCCTCGCGCTCGGCGCGCAAGCCGGCGAGCACGCCATGCGGGAAGTGTTCCAACAGGCCGGGTTCAACACGTTCCGCCGCGCCACACAAACCCCGACCAACATCATCTACGAGGCACGCGCATAGGACCGCGCCACGCCGAAACGTGCGGGGGAACTCGGCCACCACTGAACGGTCACACCCCACAGTGCGAGGATCGTCGAATGCCGGCTCCGGCCTACGGTCGTGATTCGTAGCAGTTGAACATCCATCGCACGCCGAACCGGTCGAGACAACAGCCCCAGTACGCGCCCCACGGCATGTCCTGCAATCCGGTCGCTTCGCTGCCACCTTCGGACAGCGCGGCGTCGAGCTTGTCCGTTTCGGCTCGGGTGTCCGGCTCGAGGTTGAGCATCACATTGTTTCCGACCCGGAGTTGTTGGCCGAGCGGCTCCAACATGTCGGCGCCCATCAACACGTGCCCTGCGAGGATGGGAAGCTCCACGTGCATAACCATTCGCTGTTCGGCTTGCCCGAGTACCGGTCCGTCCCCGCCCGCGGGCATGTCGCTCATCCGTGTGATGTCGCCGATGAATTCTGTGCCGAAGACGGAGCGGTAGTAGTTCAACGCCTCCTCGGTCTTGCCCATGAACTTCAGGTACGTGCTGACTCGGCTCATGTCCGATCTCCCGTTCGGCCGCGAAACGTCACGCTGCGAGACTGCCGCGGTGGCCGGCCACGACGCGTACGCCGCGGCAGTCTGTCGCCGGTCGGACTCGGCCGCGACCAAAAACTCATCGCAACCCGCTGCAGGGTCCGCCGTTCGACCTTCGCATAATCTCGTCCGCACCGACGCGGACATCGGCGACGTCGCTGACCCGGCGTGATCAGTGATACCCGAGGCGCGACGTTCGGCGGGACGTGTTCTGCAGGAGGCTTCGACAACACCGCAGATGACCTTCTGTTGCCGCTCGGGGAGCGGCGGCCGCCACGACGAACCTCGAGATGTCACATTCCTGGCGGTGTCGGCGTCCTTGTCGATGTACCGCTTCGGAGGTGTTTCGGGGCGCAACATCGAAGGGACCTGTACCGATGAAGCTTGCAGTGTTCGGGGCCAACGGCCCGACGGGGCGACTCCTCACCCAACTGGCGCTCAACGAGGATCACGACGTCGTCGCGTTTACTCGCCGCCCTGACGCCTTCCCGATCGAGCATCGGCGCCTCGAGGTTGCAGGCGGAGACGTGCACGATTCGGCCGGTGTCGCCGCTGCCATCGAAGGGACCGACGCCGTGCTCTCCACGCTGGGTGTCCCGTTCGCCAAGACACCGGTGACCGTCTACTCCGACGGCGCGGCGAACATCATGGCGGCGATGCACGGCGCAGGCATCAAACGATTGGTATGCGTCACGTCGAGCGCGGTAGGCCCCCACCCCGAACCGCTCGGCGGGTTCATCTTCGAAAAGATCATGCAGCCCTACGTCGTCAACAAACTCGGCAAGACCGTCTATGACGACATGCGGCGCATGGAGGCAATGGTGGCCGACAGCGATCTCGCCTGGACGATCGTTCGTCCGTCGGGGCTTTTCGACGCGCCGACCTGTTCCGCGTACAGCGTCGCGGTCGATCACGTCGGCTGTCGGTTCACCGCTCGGATCGACCTCGCCGACTGCCTGTTGCGTCAGGCGCTCAGCGAAACCTACGCGCGGTCGACGATCGCCGTAGCGACGCCGAGCGCCAAACCGTCGATGATCAAGTTGATCTGGCAGGAAGGCATCCGCAAGAAGCCGTGAGCGGCTGACCCGACGTTCCTTCGTCGAACTCATGAAAGAGGCGCGATGACACGCCCCGATCGCCCCCCGCCCGGCGCCGAAGATCCGCAGTTCAACGAACTCTGGAGCGCCCATCGGCGACGGATGCTCGATCTCGCCTTCCGCATGATGTTGAACCTTCCCGACGCCGAGGACGTCGTGCAGGAAGCGTTCACTCGTCTGGCCCGCGCCAACTTGGCGGGCATCGCCGATCCGGAAGGGTGGCTGGTGGTCGTCACCAGCAGGCTGTGTCTCGACCGGCTCCGAACCCGTCGTCGGCGCCCGACCGATGCGCTCGACGCCGACGACGATCCCTTCGACCCGCATGCGCTCGACCCGTCGGGTCAGGTCACACTCGTCGACAACGTCACGTTGGCCATGCATGCCCTCCTCGAACGCCTGAGCCCGGCCGAGCGGACCTCCTTCGTGCTCCACGACGTGTTCCAGTACCCGTTTGAGGAGGTCGCGGCCGTCGTCGGTCGCAGCCCTGCGTCGTGCCGTCAACTGGCCAGCCGGGCCCGTCGCACCTTGAAGGCCGAGTCGGGGCTCGGACGGTTCTCGGTCGACTCCGTCCAGCACCGACAGCTCAGCGAACAGTTCATCGACGCCTGCATGGGTGGCGACTTGGAACGGCTTTTGACGTTGCTCGACCCGGCCGTCGAGGGTGGCAGCGACATGGTTCCGGACGTGGTCGTCGGTGCGGCCGCGGTCGCTCCGGGAATTCTGCGCTACCTCGGTCCGCCAGCATCTCCGACGTTGATGCACCTGCCCGTCGGCGATCGGCTCGGCATCGTCGCGTTGCGCGACCGTCGAGTCCTCGCGCTCATCGTGTTGAAGATCGGGAACGGGCTTGTTGTCCATGTCGACGCGTTGGCGGGCGAAGGTCCACGTGCGGCAGTTGGCGCGGCGCTCGGATTGCGCTGAAACCAGGGCTGCGCCACGAGGAGCGACCGCCAACTCGAGGGTCTCCAAACGCGGCGACCAGCCGCCTCTTTCCCGGTCCCGCCCATCGGGTCCGAGGCTGGGGTGACACAACATCGGGCCGGAACTGCACTCTCGCGGTGGCGTCGACGGACTCGACGCACGACCCCTGCCAGCAAACTGCGCGCGCGGCCCGGACATTGGGAGTTCGCCCAAGTGGCCGGAGTGGATGCGACCACATCGATCGCATCGCGACCGATCTCCGCCTCGGTCCGACCTCGGTGACACTGACGGCGCAGATCGAACCCAGATCGAACCCGGTGTCAAGGTCCGGTACCCGCCTGACGTTTCGGTTCCGGTAGCTGCCCGACAGTCGTGGTGGGGGAGCTGATAATGATCGAAACGGAAATGTGGCGATGTTGATGGGTGGGCCCCGCAGTCGACACGCCGGACCCGACCGGAGACAGGCCCGCCACACCCGCGAACAGGCTCGCCGCCCAAGCAGACGCCGCAACCGCGCCCGACGCAGGAGCGTTCGTTCCCCAACTCCGAAACCACGCCGCACGACCGCGCCAACGCGTTCGCGAACGCGCGCGCCGTCACGACGGACCGCACGTGTCAGCTCAGGTGCGCGAGGGTCTTTCAGGTGTGTCGACGGTCATGGGCTGTCGGCGGACTGGTTGTCTGGTGTAGGGAACGGGGCAAGCGGGTACTTCGGTTCTGATGGATGACGCCATGTCGGGCTTGCCGAGCACTCTCGTGTGGCAGGCGCAGGGCATGGTGTCCGTGCAAGCCGGATGTGAGCTGCCGTATGCGCTGATGCTGATGAACGAGCGGGCACGGGTCGATGGGTGCAGCGTCGTTGAGATCGCATCCCAGGTTGTCGCGCGTGCCATCAGCTTTGGGGCGGCGACGAACGAGGAGATTCAGCGGGTGATCCGCGAGCGTTTCGCCGATGGTGGCCTGTTCACCGCGATCATGGTGGCGCACGAGGTCGGAGTTTCCGTACAGGAGGTAATGACCGCGCTGGCAACGCTGGAGGAAGGGCGATTGCTGTTCCAGGGCAGGATCGAATTTCGCGACGCCAACGGAGAACACGTCGGCCCGGCGTACGCGTACAAGTACTTCGGCCACCACTAATTGGCCCCATCGACGGACCAACAAACGGCACACCGATGCCGGGCACGCGCGTAGTCCTTACGTCTGGGCCGCGAGGATGGCCCATTCGCCGGGGATGCCTTTGAGTGCATGGAAGCCGCGGTCGGCGAAGGTGATGCCGGATCCGGCAACGAGGTCGCGGACGGTCGAAGTTGCGAGGACCTCGCCGCCATCGGCCAGTGCGCAGACTCGGGCTCCGATGTGGACGGCGATGCCAGTGAAATCGCCGTCGCGTACCTCGCATTCGCCGACGTGCACACCCGAGCGCACGTCGATCGCCAGAGCTCGGCCGGCCTGGATAATCGACTGCGCGCACCGGACGGCACGCGCGGGTCCATCGAAGGTCGCGAAGAAACCATCACCGGTTGTTTTGACTTCGCGGCCGCGGAACCGTTCGAGCTGGGCGCGCACGACGGCGTCGTGACGGTCGAGACGGGCATGCCACGCCTGATCGCCTAGTGCGGCGAGCTGCTCGGTCGAGCCGACAATGTCCGTGAAGAGCACTGTCGCCAGGACACGATCGGAGACCGGAACCGCACGGGTACCGGTCAAGAACTCCTCCATTTGTTCTGCAGCCGCTTCGTAACCCACACCCGGGTAGATATCGGTACCCGGAGTCAGGGACAACCGCGCGTTCGGGATGCGCTCGGCGAGATACTGCGCATGTTCAGAAATGCGCAGCCCGCCGAGCCTGGCCGTGCAATCGGCCTGACATGCCACCAGGGTCGGGGCCTGGATCAGCGGGAGCGCGCTGCTCACGTCGTTGTCGGACGCCGCCATCGTCTGCGCGATCGCAGCTCGGCTCCCGCATACCTGCTGCACCCGGGCCAGGGTCCGCGGGAACTCTGAATCGGCAAGGCGGCTGGGTGCGAGCCAACGCAGACCCCACGGGTGCTCGAGATCACCCCACTGCGATCGGATCTGTTCGCTGCGCTTGGCTCGCGCGAGTTCGACCTCCTGCGGTGAACCGACGAGGCCCTCAGCAGCTCGGGCCCACCCACTGTGCAAGACGAGCGCACGCACCCGGTCGGGATGCATTGCCGCGAACAACATCGCCACCATGGCTCCATCCGCCGAACCCGACAGCGCAGGGCAATCCGACCCGACCGCGTCCATAACAGCGAGCACATCCGCGACCTGTTGCTCCAACGGAGGTGCACCACCCGCGACCAGCGGATCCGACATCCCCAAACCGCGCCGATCAAGCTGGATGACCCGAGCGAACCCCGCCAACCTCGCCAACCAACTCTCAACAAACGGATCAACCGTGCAACTCAGGACGCTTGCAAGGTTCCCCGGAACCAGCAGGAGATCCAGCGGCCCGTCCCCCCGCACGCAGTACGCGATCGAAACGCCCTCAGCATCGGTGTAGCGCACATCCGGGAAGACACCTGTCACCCGACCCGGCGTTTCGCTCGACACGTCAAAACCCTACGCACGCACGATCAGGCCCGCCGACTCAAGCAGACCGACCCGGGTAGACCCATTCGATCGAGCGGCTCTTCTATCCGCGGGCGCGGTACCCCACTGAGCCAGCGAGAAAGGAGGCACCGCCGACCGCGCTGAAGAGGGCAAAGGGCCACGTCGCGTTCCCGAGTGCGGTCGCGATCACGAAGCCTACGAGAGCCACGGCACACATCACAATCGCCGCAAACGCTGCCGCTCGCATCTCGATACTCGCCTGTCGCTCGTCCGGCCGAGAACCGACCACTGCGCCCAAGTCGCTGTCGCGCCCGCCCAGAACGTAGTAGCCAACCGTCGCGGCAACGGTCACCGCCTCGACCAAAAGCGCGGTCGCCCAACCGGAACCGACAAACGAGGCGACAGCAATCGCTGAACCAACAACGGCCATCACCGCGGGCACCCGGACACGCGCCTGCACAGTTCTCATCGTGTGCGCACCTCCTCCGATGCGTCGAAGATCTCGTCGACAGTCGAGTCGAAGAACTGCGCGATCCGAAATGCCAACGGCAGCGACGGCGAGTAACGCCCCGTTTCGATCGCGATCACCGTCTGACGCGACACGCCGAGCGTTGCCGCAACCTCGGCCTGCGACAACGCTCGCTTAGTGCGCAGCTCCCGGACCCGGTTCTTCACGATGTCAAGGTACCTTTACTAACGATGGGGCGTCAAGGAACCGTTCTAAGCCTCGCTTAGACGGGCCGGAGTGTCATCGCCGCGAGTCCGGGCGAGTCGGTTTGCAAACCGCGCAGCCCCGCGACTGAGCGTTCCGACGTCGGCGGGCGACACGCACAAAGTTTCATCCAAACCGGTCACCAGCCAGGGACCATGCCGGCCTGAGACGACTTTTGTCGTCGAGACGATGGGACTTGAACCCAACGACCTGCGATGCGCAGGCTCGGAGCGAGAGGAGGCGACAGCTGAGCGGCGTCGTCGCGGCCCTGATCGCTGAGCCGTTGACTTTGCCTCCTACACGGCCCACTTTCGGCGGCTTCCCGCGAAAGCCGAATCCCGCGCTGCCGCGTCGGCCGCTGACAGGCCCCTGGATATCGAATAGGACACAGAACACGCGCGACGAAACCGCGTGCCCAGATCGGCACGAGCGGGACACACCTCTGAGCCATGGCTCCGAACATTTGGGGGCACTCAGTGGCAGAAACGTCGATCCGCATGAGGATCGTCGACCGTGTGAATCAGCGGCAAGAACGGTGACTCCGTTAGTAGATCCGCAGATCAACAGCTCCGCGAGCCTACCTATCATCGGCTGGTGAGGTTCGACGCAGCCCTTGACCGGTTCTCCGAACTCGCAGACGACCGTCGGTTCGGCATCGAAGGTGTACACGTGCTGATCGATGAAGGCCGTTCCGCCGAGCGCCGCTGGATCGACGACATCCGTCGAGATGTGTTCTCG
>Ga0182024_10015619_pt1 | contig 14500 bp, 11 predicted proteins | sample P32metaG_FD_120480 | JGI IMG/M metagenome (GOLD analysis project Ga0182024, IMG submission 120480) | Permafrost microbial communities from Stordalen Mire, Sweden - P3-2 metaG (Illumina Assembly) | ecosystem: Environmental > Terrestrial > Soil > Wetlands > Permafrost | place: Sweden: Stordalen... | reverse complement strand
GGCGCTGCGACAGATGGCCCAGCCGCCGGCGCCTAAATCGGCGATCCGCATCGATCCGCACTGGATCGCGCAGGTGATCCGGCGAAGCACGGCGGATTTTGAGCCGATGCACGGCGGGTTCGGCGCAGCCCCCAAATTCCCGCGGCAGACGCTGTTGGAATTATTGCTGGTCTACCTTGGTACCCCGTTTGTGCAGAAGGCCGATCCCGCGCATTTGGATGAATTGCGGCAACAAGTCGGCTTCACGCTGGATGCCATGGCCCAGGGTGGGATTCGTGACCAGTTGGGGGGCGCGTTTCACCGTTATAGCACCGACGAACAATGGCTGGTGCCTCATTTCGAGATCATGCTGTATGACAACGCCATGCTGCTGTGGATTTATGCCGAGGCCCATCGGCAGACCCAGGACGTCCGCTACGCGGCGGTGGCGCGCGGGATCGCGGACTTCGTGCTGGCGGAAATGACTTCCCCAGCCGGCGGATTCTACACCGCGCTCGATGCCGAGGTGGATGCGCAAGAGGGCGCCAGCTATCTCTGGACGCGCGAGCAAGTCGCCGAAGCGCTGGCCGGCCAGGCGAGCCAGGACGAGGTTGCACGGTTCTGCCGGGTCTTTGGCTTGGACGCCGGGCCGAATTTCGCGGACCCGCACCACGCCGGCGGTGTTCCGGAAAAGAACGTGCTTTTTTTGGCCGATCCGGGCACCGAAGATCGGCCGACGCTGCTCGATCCTCGCCTCGCCGAGCTGCGCAAGGTTCTCTACGACGCCCGCCGACAGCGCAAGCAGCCAATGCGGGATACCAAGATTCTCACGAGCTGGAACGCGCTGATGATTCGCGGGCTGGCCCATGCCGGAAAAACTTTGCGCGAAGACCGCTACGTTGCGGCCGCGGTCAAGGCCGCGGATTTTCTGTTGGGGTTGGCCGATCCCCAGGGCGCCCTGCCGCGCGTTTGCGGCCAGGCAAAATCGACGGGATTTCTAGACGATTACGCTTTTTTGGTCCAGGCACTGTTGGCTTTGGGCCGAACCGACCAGGCCCGCACCATGGCCACGGCGATGCACAAGCGATTTTTCGACGAGCAGCGCGGTGGTTTTTTCTACAGCGACGAGGGAGCCAACGATCTGATCGTCCGCCAGAAAATCGGCAGCGACAGCCCGCTGCCCAGCGGCAACGGGATCGCCGCCATGGTGATGTTGGAGCTGGCAAAGCCCAAGATCGCCGCGGACACGATCGGCGCCTTTGCCGGACAACTTGAGGACTTCGCCGAGTCGATGAGCGCGCTGGTCGAAGCGGCTTTGCATTATCAGCGGCTCGGTCCGCTGGAGATTGGGGGAGCATCGAGCGATCCCCATCGGCCAGCCTCGCCGCAGAAACAGGCAGCCGAGGCGGTGACCGTCCATACCGTGTGGAACAATCCACGTCAGTTGGACGTGCACGTCAGCGTGAGCCCCGGGTTTCATCTCACCGCCGGCCAGCTACGCCTGGCAACATCAGACGCCGCGGCGACAGTCGAATATCCGCTTGCCACGCGCCAGCGGTTTGAGTACAGCGACGAAGAGCTTTGGGTTTACGAGGGCCCAATTGTTATCGCCGTGCGCTTTGCCGACGCGCCCGCCGGCGCGGTGGAGCTGGTCCTTTCGTATCAACCGTGCAACGAACAGGCGTGCCTGTCCGCGGTCAGCCAGCGTATCACCGCCGCGCCGCCCGGAAGATAGATCGGCGGCATTGCCGCCGCTCGCCGTTTGCCGTACCTTCGTCGCGGATGATTCCTACCAGTTCGGATACCAGCATTCGGGTTGTCAGTCGATCTCCCGCCAATGCCCAGGCGGCGATCGTCTTTGTCGCGGAAGATCAAACCGCGCTGAGCGAATCGGCGAAAATCCTCGGAAACGATGTGTTCGATTCGGCGCGGCGGCTCTTGACGGCGGGGGTCGCCAAGGGCAAAGCCAGGGAAGTGCGATTCGATGTACTGGGCAGCGGAAAACGGGCGACCAGAGTTTTTATCGCGGGGCTGGGTAAATCAAAAAAAATATCGCCCGAGAGCATCCGTCAATCGGCGGGCGCGGTAGCGCGGGCGCTGCATAAGCAGGGAATTGCGCGGGCGACGGTGGCGCTGCCGGATGTGAAAAATATTTCCCCGGCCCAAGCCACCGATGCGGTGGTCACCGGACTGCTTCTGGCCGGGTTCGATTACAGGGAATACAAGGGATCCGCTTCCAAGTCGCAGGACCAATCGCCGCTCAAGCCGCTGGCGGTCTGGCTCGTCACCAAGCCCTCAGAGCGTGAGCCGGTGAGATTGGCGGTGGATCGAGCGGTGATCGTTTGCCGGGGCCAGAATTTCGCCCGGACGATTGCTTCGCGGCCGGGCAACGACATCAATCCGCCCAGCCTTGTGGTGGCGGCGCGGGCGATGGCGCGGGAAGCGGGGTTGCGCTGCACGGTCATGGACGAACGGCAACTGCGCAGGCTTGGCATGGGCGGCCTTCTAGCGGTTGGCGGCGGCAGCATTTTTTCGCCGCCACGCCTGATTGTTCTGGAGCATCGGCCGCCCGGCGCCCGGCCCGGCAAAAATGGAACGCTGCTGATCGTGGGCAAGGCCATCACCTTCGACGCCGGAGGAATCTCCATCAAGCCGGCCGAAAAAATGGGAAAAATGATCTTCGATAAATGCGGCGGCATGACCGTGCTGGGATTGATGTACGCCCTCGCCGCACTGAAGCTGCCGATTCACGTGGTGGGAATCCTGGCGGCGGCGGAAAATGTCATCAGCTCGCGAGCCTATCGGCCCGGGGATATTCTGCGCATGTTCAACGGCGTCACCGTGGAGGTGACCAACACCGACGCCGAGGGCCGGCTGGTCCTGGCCGATGCCCTGGCGTGGGGAATCGGCACGTACAAGCCGGCGGCGGTGATCGATCTGGCAACCCTGACAGGTGGTGTGATCGTGGCCTTGGGCCGCGATATCGCGGGGATCATGAGCAACGACGATAATCTGGTCAACGAGCTGGGCCGGGCGGCCCAAGCCGCTGGAGAAAAGCTGTGGCGTCTGCCCTTGGGCGATGAGCAGCGCGAGTTCATTAAATCCGACTGCGCGGATATCGTCAATTCCGCCGGGCGCGAGGGGCATCCGCTGCAGGGCGGCGCGTTCTTGAGCTATTTCGTCCCCCAGAACGGCTCGACGCCTTGGGCACATCTGGACATCGCCGGGGTCGCCGATACGGAAAAGGAATTGCCCTATTATGCCAAAGGGGCGACCGGCTGGGGCGTGCGAACTTTGGTCGATTGGGTCAGCGCCCGGTGCCGAGCAAAGGAGAAGAACCGATGAGTTCAGCGATCACAATAATGAGCGTTCTGTTTTCAGTCCTGGTGCCCCAGAAGATGTGGGTGGCGCCCAGCCAGCCGATGATCGTCCAGATCAAATCAGACAAGGACGTGACCTTGGCATTGACGGATTTCGCGGGCCGGGCGATTGCGGCCAAAGGGTCGGCGGACGTGTCGGCCGGCCAATCGGCCGACCTGAAGACCATCTTCCCCGCCGTCGCCACGCCGGGGACTTACCTGTTGTATGCCCTGCCCAAAGGGGCTTCGGCGGCGGCGGGGGCGCCCAACGATTTTCTAGGCACGCCGATTGTCATTGAAGTCCTGGTCGCCAGGTTTTCCGAGGATCAATCGGCGATGGTAACGCACCTGGTTCCGCTGCAATACGTCGTGATGGACACGGATGCCGGTGAAATGACGTTGATTTTTTTTTACGATTCTGCCCCGCACACCGCGCAGAATTTTCTGGACCTTTGTTCGGAGGGTTACTATGACGGCCTGACCTTCCACCGGGTGGTACCTGGTTTCGTGATTCAGGGTGGCGACCCGACCGCCACGGGCATGGGCGGTCCCGGTTACTTTGTGACCGCCGAATTTAATAACCAACCCCACGAGCAAGGCGTGTTATCGATGGCCCGTTCGCAGGACCCCAACAGCGCAGGCAGCCAGTTTTTCGTCTGCCTGGATTACAACCAGACGCAGAAACTCGATCACAAATACACTGCGTTCGGGAAGGTCCAGAAGGGGATGGAAGCGGTGAACAAGATCGCCTCGGGCAAGCTGAGCGATCCCCAAAAGGGCACGCCGCAGACGCCCACGACCATCACAAAGGTGCAGGTGCTTGCGGTCACCGCCGCGAACAATCCGTATGAGCAGATGATGAAGCCCCAGTGAACAGAGCCGGCGCGTCAACTCGCTAGTTGCTGGCGTAGGGGATACAATTCAAACATGCCGCCCCGGAGGGCGGCCGGGTCCGATGCAAGGGTCGGCCGCGAACCGGGTCAGGTCCGAGAGGAAGCAGCCCTAAGTGGTACCGGTCTTGTGCCGTCGTCCCCCCGGTCGCTTTCCGGGGCGGTTTCTCATTTTTGCCGCGCCGCGGATAGGATTGTCGTGCTATGCGACTGCTGATTGTCGCCAACAGGGATAAGCCTGCCGTCGTCGCCGCCCTGCAGGGGCTGTTGCCGCGCATCAAGCAAAAATTCCAGGTCGTCGACGTCGACACCGATCACAAGGCCGATCTCAGCAAGACAGAATCAGATGCCATCCTGGCATTAGGCGGTGACGGCACGCTGCTGTCGGCGGCGCGGCGGCTGGGCGGGCGGCAAATCCCGCTGCTTGGCGTCAACTTCGGGCGGCTGGGATTCCTGGCAAGCTTTACTCCGCAGCAATTTGAAGAACATTTCGAAACCTTCGCGGCCGGCAAATTACCGGTCAGCGCCCGCCTGGTGATCGAAGCATCCGTCGTGCCCTGTGGCGATCCGTGCAATGTGGCCGACCGGCAACAAGTGACAGCGCGACGGCGGTTCACGGCGCCGGCGCTCAACGACGCGGTCATCACCGCCGGCGCGCCCTTCCACATGATCGAGCTGGAAATCGCCGCCGATGGGGGCGACGAGGGCATCAATGGCGGGGCGGGGGTGCGGTATTTCGGCGACGGTGTAATCGTTTCCACCGCCAGCGGCAGCACGGCCTACAACGTCTCGGCCGGCGGGCCAATCATCAGCCCCAACGTCGATGCTTTGTGCATTACGCCCTTGTGTCCGCATAGCCTGTCGTTTCGTCCGGTGGTAATTTCATCCAATTCGACGGTATTGGTGACGGCGACGCGGCTGAACGCGGGCACAACCCTGTGGTGCGACGGCCAGCAGGGGACTCGCCTAGAGGCTGGTGAGCGCACCATTATCCGCAAACGCCCCGAGCCGGTGCTGCTTGTGGAGAATCCCGATGCGCGGGAATGGCATACCCTGGCGGAAAAACTGAATTGGGCGGCCAGCCCGGGCTACAATAATAGGAAGTGAGCTTTGGGGCCTCCTGGTCGATGGGCGCTGCTCCACCGTCCAATAAATTGCAATGGCGCGTCTGACCCTGTTTCGATTTGGGTCGGGTCGTTTGAGCGCCGATAATCGCTGGGGATCGCTGGGAAGAGATTTCATTTTACCGACGCGGGCGAGCGCTCGCGCTGGATTGAGCGGGCCCGGAGCGTTTCATGCGGTGTTGGTCAACGGTGATCATTTTAGTATGGGCAGGGACGGCGTGGGGGCAGACTCAGCCTTCGGAGCAAACGCCATCGACCGCTGAGCAAATGCTCAGCGATATGCTTAAGCCGCAAACACCGTCCAAAGATGTGCCCACGACGCGTCCGCAGATCGAAGCGCTGCAGCCGGTCGGCTACGTCCCGCAAACGCCCAAGCCGCTGCTGCGCGAGGGGTCCGATATTTGGCAGCGCTCCGGGCATCTGCGTAAGGTGCCCGACAGCCTTTATCCGCAAATCGTTTTTGACAACAGCGAGCCGGGCGAAAAGCTGCCGCCCATGTTGGTGCTGCCGAATCTGGAACTGATGAAGATGGAAAACGCGGAGGCGGCGACCACGCGGGACTTGAAATTCGTGGTTTCAGGCACGGTCACGGAGTACCGGAAAAAGAATTACATCCTTTTGGAATCCGGACCGCAGGACCTGAGCAGCCGCCTGCTTCCACCCCCGCCGCCCAAGACCGAACCAGCCAACCCCACGGCGGATCAGATGCTGAAGGAGATGTTGGCGGCGGATTCGCAGCCGCTGGCGCCGATTCCCAAGCGGCCTCCATTGGAGGCGGACCGTACCAGCGGGACGGCGGCAGTGGCGCCGGGGGCGCCGCGGATGACCGTGTTGCGCGAGAATTCTCCGATCAACGATCGTCTGTGCCGCCTGGCCCCCACGCCTGATGGACAGCAGGAGCAGCTTGTCCTGGATTCCGACGGAGCGGCGCTGGAGGATCCGCCATTGATCGTTCTGCCCAATCTGAAGCTGATGTCGATGGAAGACGCCGCCAAAGCGGCCGAGCGCGAACAGCGCTTCCGCGTCAGCGGAATTCTCACCGAATACCGGGGGAGAAATTATATCTTGATGGACAAGGTTGTTTTGGTTCCGTTGGCCAACCAATTTTAATTCAAACCGGGGTGGCCACCTTAGTGGTCATGTCCCGGCATACAAAGCGGGGCGCAAGCGATGGGATTTTATTTGCCTTGGTGTTTGATCGGGCTGTTGCCGTGGGCGGCGGTGGCGTTGTGGCTGCTTTGGGGACAGCGCGAAAAAATTGGCGTGCCATTTCTGCCGCTCTGGAGCGGGGAACAACCAGGCAGGCCGCGCCGAAAGGCCATCCAACCACCGCCAATCGCCCTGGCCGCGGCGCTACTGGCGGTGTTGTTGGCAATTTTGGCCGCCGCACGGCCTCAGCTTTTTTCTTCCCAATCCGGCCATGTCACGATCGTGGCTGATCGTGGATTGACCATGTCGATGCAAAACAAGGATGGAAAAACGCGCCTGGGGGCATGCGCGGAACTGGCAAATTCTCATCTGGGCGACGAGGGCAATCCATCAGTCGATCTTAAAGTGGTTCCCGATTCCAGCGAAGAGGTCGTCTCGGGCAATTGGCTTCAGGAGGTGCTGGCATTGCAGCCTACTGCCGTGGCCGATCCGCAGGGGATCGCCCGCGTGGCCCGCGCTGCGCTGACAGAATCCAGCGGCCCGGTGGTTGTGCTGAGCGATCAGGCGATCGGTTTGCAGGATGATCGCCTCGTTCAGATCGCGCCGTCGGAGCCGCTGGTGAATGTGGGGATTGATCTTCTGTCGGTGCGGCAACAGCCAAAGGCGCAAGCCATGGTTCGCGTGGTGAATCAGTCGACGCTGAACGAGGCGCGATTGATTGTCCGCGGCGGGCAATGGCAAATCACTCGGAAAATCTCGCTCCCACCGGCGGGCCAGAGCCGCAATTATTTTGTCGATCTTCCCGCGGCGTGGCCGCTCGTGCAGGCGCAAGTTTGGGCCGATGATGGGGCAGCGCCCAATCATCGCGCCTGGGCGGTACGCCGCTCGGCCTGGCCAAAGGTGGAAGCGGCGGCGCCTCTGTCGGCGGAGCTGGGGCGGATGATGGAGGTGTACAGCCACGATCGGCCGGCGGGCGCCGAATCCAGGACCGTGTCTGTCGTGCCGTCATCGGTTGCGCCGCCGACGGATTCTCCGGCGGCCATTCTCGCCGACGCGGGGCCAACGACGTTGGATGCGGTACAGCCTGTGGTGGTTGCCGAGGACCCCCTGAAATTGGCGGATGTAGATTGGGACAAGGTGTTGGCCGGAGCCAGCGTCGCCGCGCCGCCCCCGGGAGATTGGACGCCGCTGGTCACCGCGGGTGGCACGGTCGTCGTCGCGGCACGCTCACAGCCGGTTCGGCAGGTGTGGGTCGGATTCCGGTCATCTCAATTCGCCCATCTGGCGGATTTTGTAATCTTCTGGAAAGACGTGTTCGATTGGCTGGGAGAGGGCGAAGCGACTTATTCATCTGCGCCAATTGGACCGCTGGCGGGACACTGGCAATTGAAAGAGCCCACGGACTTTTCGATTCCGCAATCGGAGGTCGGATTAGCGCCCGGCGTCTATGCTGGGGCCGATGGATCCCTGCAGGCGGTCAACGCCGGCACGGCCACAGCCGCGGGCAAATCGACGCCGGATTGGCGCGAGAAGCTGGAAAATCTGATGGATCAAAGCGAGCGGCAACCGCACGAGCTTTGCGGACCACTGCTGATCGCTGCCCTGGGGTTGCTGGGCGTTGCGGCCTTTTCCTGGGCGCGCCAACGTGTCCCCCATAAAGAGCTTGAAGTCCCCGTCGGATAGTGCCGACCCGTATCAGCTTAATTACACATGCTGCCCATCATTGATCGGGCTTGTTGGCGGCATTTTTCGAGGATGATTCCCAATCCTTCAGGGCCGTCTGCAACTGGGGATTGGAAAGGAGGTCAGCCAATTCCCCCTCCATCCAATGCCGCAGGCAAGTGATAGGGTCAATTTCCACCATTTTGCGGGCTTCGTCTTCCAGGGTCGCTTTCTGAGCCTGGTATTCCTGCGCGGAAAGGCCCCGGCAGCGAGTGAGAAAGCGCGCGGCCTTCTGAATCACCAGCGGCGGCTTGGCGGGATTAACGCCGCTGGCCAGGAGGCCAATCTCGTCCGCGGTGTCATCTCTCAAAACTTCAAAATCTGCATCGGAAAGGTTGCGGCATTGATGCAGGGCGTCTACGAGAATTTCCCCGGGGTCTTCGACATCTTCGGCGTTCTGCGCCAGGTAGTGGGCGACCTGGCTGGCGGCGAGCGATTTCAGGAAGCCAGGGGCCTTGGCTTTGGCGGCATCCGTATTGTCAATGTCGGGCTCGGAATCGGCGTCCCGCTTTTGGCCGAGGGTGGCCAGCTTGTCCTGGGCCTGATCGATTCTATCGTCATTGCGGCTGAGGATGGCCAGACGCGCCTCCCGCAGGGCCGCCTGATAGTCCGCATCCGCCGGAGCGGGAGATTGATCCACTTTCGCGGCGGTGTCGGACGCCAGAACTCGCAACGCGGCAACTTGCGCCCAGGACAATTGCAGATCGTTCAACGTCGCGAGCGCATCGACTTCCAATTCGAGCTTTACCGCGTCCGTTTCCGGAGTCGTCTGAGCAGAAACCCTCCCGGTTGGGCACAGCGTGGCCAGGACGGCCAGTGCGGTGACATGCCAATGCGACCATCGCATAATGGGTCCCTGAAGAGATTGAAACCTGGATTTGACAACAAGATACCACAAAGGCGCGGGACCAACAATTTCACAGCGAGGGCGCGCTGTCCGTTCAGCGCCGACCCTCAAATCTTGACAGTCTTTTGCCCAGCCCTTACTTTCTATCGGTTGCGACAGGGCGGAGCCGCACAGCGCAAATGGTGTGCTTCTGAGCGAGTGCGCTCTGCCAATCTCAAGCCTGGGAAATGGCATGGCCGAATCTATTCCTCCGGTCTCCGTCACCAATCAAAAAGACGTCCGCATCGTGGAGTTCACCAACAACAAGATTCTGGACGAAGGCAACATCGCTGAAATCGGGCAGACGCTGGGCGTCCTGATCGATGAGCGGAATAATCCCAAGCTTTTGCTGGATTTTGCCAACGTGGATCATTTATCATCGGCGGCGCTGGGGATGCTGATTAACGTGAACAACAAGATCAAACAGAAGGATGGTCAGCTTCGCCTGGCGAACATTAAGCCGCAGATTTTCGAGGTCTTTGTGATCACGAAGTTGAATAAGCTTTTCAAGATTCGGCCGACGCGTGTTGAAGCCCTCAGCAGTTTCGACGAGTGATCATTGAATTCCGGTCGGATCGAAGAATTATGGGCACGACCGGGTCGAATCGTGGGGACCGCCAGCGGGCAACGTTCAGCACCACCATTTCGTCAAATTTTACGGCATCGCGCGACGTGCAGAAGCGGATCCTGGACGAGGTGATGCGCGGGGGGTTCAACAGTCAATCCGCTTTCGCGATCAAGCTGGCGCTGGAGGAAGCGCTGACCAACGCGATCAGGCATGGCAATCGGTTGGATCCGAATAAGAAAATTCACGTGCGGGCCACAGTTACGCCCAAAATCGCGGAAATCGTTATCGAAGACGAGGGAGGCGGGTTCCAGCGCACCGGCGTGCCCGATCCAACGCTGGAGGAAAACCTGGAGCGCTGCAGCGGCCGGGGTATTCTACTGATCGAGTCGTACATGAATGAAGTCAAATGGAGCCGTGGCGGCCGACGGCTCAGAATGATCAAACGTAACGAGCCCGATGTTTTACCGCGCCCGCAACGGCCCTGCGGTTGATTTGAATCCAGCCGCCGCCGGGGCCAAGTCTTATGATCATTCCGTTTCGTACCGATTGTCCGCTACGTCGTGTTCCTTGGATGAACTGGGGATTGATCGGCCTGAACCTGGCGATCTTCATCGCCACCAGCGCCACGTCGGATGGAAACGTTCACGGGCCGCTGGCTTATATCCATGGCCGTCCGGTCAAGGAAGTATGGGCACTCAACCCACAGGACCCGGCGCTGTGGCAATATTTCACCTACCAATTCCTGCATGAGAACTGGCTGCATGTTCTGGGGAACATGCTTTTCCTCTACATCTTTGGAAACAACATCAACGACCGCATGGGGCAGCTGGGATACCTGGCGTTTTACCTGGCGGGCGGCGTATTTGCCGGGGTTGGACACGTGGCGTTTGAGCAGACGCCGGTCATCGGCGCCAGCGGCGCGGTCGCCGCCGTGGCAGGCGCGTTTCTGATCCTCCTCCCGCGCTCCAATATCAGCATTTTTTACTTCCTCATATTGTTCATCGGAGCAGTGGAAATCGCCAGCATCTGGTTCGTGCTGTTCACGTTTTTGCAGGATGTGATCGGCCAGTTCTGGCCCCAGTTGATGGGCGGCCGCGAGGCGGTGGCGCACGTGGCGCACCTCAGCGGGGCGGCGTTCGGGGTGACCGTCTGCCTATTGTTGCTGGCCCTGGGGCTTTTGCCCCGCGACCAATTCGACGTGTTGGCACTGCTGTCGCGGTGGAATCGCCGGCGGCAGTATCGGCAGATGGTCAGCCGCGGCTACAACCCATTCGCCTACGTGCCGCCGCAACCCGTGGACGTGCGACCCACCGAACCCGACCCGCGCACGATCCGCATGCTGGAATTGCGGGCGGAAATCAGCGAAGCCATCGCCCACCACAATCTTCCCCACGCCGCCTTCTTATTTGGCGAGCTGAAAAAGCTCGACCCGACACAGGTCCTCTCCCGCCAGGCGCAGCTCGACGTCGCCAACCAACTGGCCAGCCAGCAGAGTTATCAACAGGCCGCCGAGGCGTACGAGCAATTTTTGACCCATTACCCCAACTACGAGCAGATCGAGCAAGTGGAGCTGATGGTGGGCATGATTTATGCCCGGTACCTGAATCAGTACGAACGTGCGCGGCAATTGCTCCTGCGCGCCCTGGCCCGGCTGCACACTGAGCGCGAAATCCAGTGGGCGCGGGCGGAGTTGGCGCGGATCGAGCCGTTGATTCCATCGGCCAGGGGGCCGGGGGTCTGATGCAAGCCTGCCCCGTCTCCCGCGACGGGAGAACTTCGCATCTTGAACCGGAATGGATGGACGATCCGCGCGCCGATCCGGCCGAGGTGCAACGCAGCCTCAAATTCATTCGGCGCATCAATATTCTTTTGGGTTATACACGGGCAACACTGCAACACCTTGAACGGTTCAGCCACTCCTGGGCGCCCGGGCAGCAGATTCGCGTTGTCGATCTGGGAACCGGCTCGGCGGATATTCCGCTGGCGATCCTGCGGTGGGCCCAGCGACGAGGGTTTGACGTGCGCATCGTCGGGCTCGAGCGGCACGGCCGAACCGCGCAAATGGCCCTGGGTAGCGCCAATGGAAACCCGCGACTTAAGATTATCCAGGGAGATGTTTTGAACATGCCGCTGGCCGAGGGCACGTTCGATTACGCCCTGACGGCGATGTTCCTTCACCATTTGTCTGACGCCCAGGCCGTGTCCGTGTTAATGGCGATGGATCGCCTGGCTCGCCGCGGCGTGATTGTCGCGGATCTGCTGCGCAACCCCCGGGCGTATCGCTGGATCAAGCTGTTGACGGCGTTGTCGAATCCGATGGTCCGCCACGACGCGGCCCTGAGCGTCCTGCAGGCATTCAGCAAGCCCGAGGCGATCCGGTTAGCTCAGAGCGCGGGATTGAAATACGTGCAATATTACCCGCACTTTGGTCATCGCTTCGTTTTGGCCGGTGAGAAGCACCGCTAGTGACGCGAAGTCGCCTGCTGCGCGTGCTTTGTTTCGATATCCTGGCGATCCGATTGCAGGTCGTTTTTGTAAATGCTCTGCAAAGGCGGGTTCATTTTATCCACGGCGTCGAACAAGCCCATCGCCTGTTCGAACGCACCGGGGTCGTTCGATTCCCCCAGTTCATCGGCTTTAAGCTTGAATGGGGCGCCCACCATTTCCATGATTGGCGGCATGTCAACGCTGTATTGCTTAATAGCGCCCGAGGCGAAGCTGGCCGCCTCGTTCCAGTTTTTGGCGTCCAGTTCTGCGGCCACCACATCGTGACACAGCCTCTGAATAACCTCCGGAGAGGTGTCCGGGTTCGATTGCCAATATTGCAGCGCGGCGCGGTATTGCTGGGCGGCGTCGTTGGGTTGGTGGAGCGTCATTTCCAGGTCGCCGATGTTCTGCTGCTGCTCGGCGAGCTGGCCACCGACGGCCTGACGTTGCGGGCCGGGGGGCGCGTTCTGCACGTCGGTGGCCAGCCGATCGCGCAGCTTTTGCAGGACCAGCAGTTGCTTGGCAGGATCGCCCCGTAGCGAGTCGGCCAGGGCTTTGAGATCGGGCTCGGCCATCGGTTCAGCGATCCAGTTTTGCAAGGCCGCCCACGCCGCGGCGCGGATATCGCCCCGGGTATCGTTCATCATTCGGTCGACGAGATTGCTCATGTAATCCGGCCGCGGTTCGGGCAAATCGCCCATCGCCTGCACCGCCGCCAGGCGTATATCAGGCTCATCAGCATTCAGGGAGCTGGCGATCGTCGGGACGATCGGGGAAGGATCGGGCAGATCGGCCAGGGCGCGCACCGCCACAGCCCGTACACGCACCGGCTCGCGCCGGTCCAACAGCTTCACGAACAAATCCAAAAGCCCTTTGTCTCGCAATGATGCCAGGGCAGCCGCGGCGTTCACACGCCCCTCCTGCGTTCCAGGCGTCTGGCTGCTATCCAACAAATTCCGCAACGCGTCGATAGCCCGCTGTTTGAGCTGCGGATCTCTCATGACGACTTCCGCCCCTTGGCGGATGCCTTCGGCGGCCTCGGCTCGTACGGCAAGCGATGGGTCGCTCGCCACGTATTTGACCATCAAGACGATTGCAGCCGGATCGTGCAGCGGCGCCAGCGAGTGAATTAACGCCACGCGAACCGAATCCTGCGGCTCTTGCGCCAGTTGGCTGACCATGGCGGCGGCGGAATCGGCATCGTTATCCAGCGCATCGGCCGCAGCGGCGCGGACGTCGGGCGAAACATCGCCCAGCATCCCGCGCGCCTCTTTCATCGCCGCCGGCCATGCTCGACCGGGTTCATCGCGGCTGTCGTGCAGCAGGTTGGCGCCCAGGACGCGGATTTTGGGGTCGGGCGAACGCAGATAATGGATCAGCATTTCCTGCCGCTGCTCGGGCTTGGCGGCGACATATAAATCATTGAGCAAGCGGTTGACCACGTCGTCGGTATGGTTCTGCCGCGCCACCCGCCTTTCAAACGCGGCGGCGCGTTGGGCCCGTACGTCCGCCTCAAAACTGGCTTCGGATCGGATGCCGTTCTGCTCCCACCATTGCTCCCATCGCCGTGTGTCGTGGCCAAGATCGTCCTGCCCGGTCATGTCGATCAGGGCATCGATGGCCGCACCAACGACCCGGCTATCGCCGTGCAGAAGGTCGATCAAGGTTTTGGCGGCGGGCTTCTGATTGAAGGCGGCAATTGCGCGAATGATTGGCACCCGTACGTCATCGCTGGGATTGGATTGGACGGCGCTGATCAGGTGATTGAGCACATCATCATTATTGCTGTACTGGCCCAGAGCCGTTGCGGCCGCGACGGCCAGGGTGGGATCGCGGCCGCCCAACAGGGCTTCCAATGGCTCTACAAAAGCCGGATCTGCCCAGTAAATCGAGCCCAGTGCCTGCGCCACCGCCAATTGGCTGCCGTGATCATTAGTCAAAAATGTCACCAGAACCGGGCGGATTTGGTCACTTCGGGAGGCAACCAGCCGTTCGGCGGCCAATTCGCGTGATTCCTTGGGCGCGTTGGAATCCTGCACAACGGCGACGGCTGAATCTGTCGCCGCGGTTGGGTTGGTCGATGCGGGGGGGGAAGCCTGGGCAAAGCCGATATTCGGCGGCAGGACCACCGCCAACCACCATATCGCTCCGGTCCAACTCTTACGAATTCCCATTGCTGTTAGTATAGGGAAGCGGAAGGTACCCGAACTGCGTCGCCCGGCAAAGCCGCCGGCCGGGCGGATCGGACATCCAAAATTAGAAGAAAAATCAGCGCCAACCACCTTGCCATCCGATCAAGCTGATTGCTAAAGTAGCGCCGCCGACGGAAAGATTTC
>Ga0182024_10015618_pt1 | contig 14500 bp, 12 predicted proteins | sample P32metaG_FD_120480 | JGI IMG/M metagenome (GOLD analysis project Ga0182024, IMG submission 120480) | Permafrost microbial communities from Stordalen Mire, Sweden - P3-2 metaG (Illumina Assembly) | ecosystem: Environmental > Terrestrial > Soil > Wetlands > Permafrost | place: Sweden: Stordalen... | reverse complement strand
GTCGTTATGTCATCAGTCGCGGGGTGATCGTTGCTTAGAACAGCGGCAAATTGTTCCGAGATCGTACTCAACACGCTGGGTATCACACTTGACACGAACTCTCCCAGAAAAATTCTAAGATCGTCCCCTTGGGCGCGCCAGTTTCTGCTTCCCGTTCATTTGGACACAAGCTTCGATTGCTGCGTCTTCTCTCCTGCGGTCGCTCTTCACAAATATGTAACGCTTTGCAACTGCTTTTTGCTTTCTTCCGCTCAACGACCCGGCTGGCATCTCTTCATTAGACGCGGCGCACTAGCGTGCAAGGAAGGCGAGCCTTCATCCCGGAGGTGCCCTGATAAGTCTGCGCTCCACGCCTGGTCGAACTCCGTTGGTGGACTAAGAGACCGATCCGTCTGCTGAAAAACGACTGCTGGTAGTAGTTCTTCCATTCTGAAAAAGTCCTTCCTTCTCTTCTTCGAAATCACGTGGGTCTGGGGGCAACGTGCACTTGTTTATCCGCAGAACTCTGCTTTCATTTGCTTTTTTGTTTATGGCGGCTTCGATGGCCGCGCAGAATCCGCGCGGCTCGTTGGTGGGTACTGTGCAGGATGCGACGGGAGGACGTGTTGCGTCGGCAGGGATCGAGGTCAAGGCCGTGGACTCTTCCGTGGATCGGACGGCTACGGCGGATAACCAGGGACAGTTTCGCATGGATGACCTGCTGCCCGGGCCATACCACGTGATTGTGAATGCGCAGGGATTTGCCGAGGCGAGCTCTGACGTAACGGTATTGGTGAGCACGGCGCGAAATGTCTCGGTGACGTTGAGCGTCGCGGCCGCACCGACCATCGTGAATGTGCAGGGCACCGCGTCTTCTATCACCACGGAACCGATTGACACGACGAGCGCGGTACATCAGGGGGTGGTGACCGCGCATGATCTCGAGACGATTCCGCTCGCGGCCCGCAGCTTCGCAAACATCGCCTACCTGACGCCCGGGACCGAGCCGGTAGAGCCTTCCGACCCGACCAAGGCGCGCATCACGGCCGTTTCGACGGGCGGCAGCTCCGGCCTGAACAACCAGCTCTCCGTGGATGGCGGAGACGATTCGGACGACTATATCGGCGGCTTTCTGCAGAATATCTCCCCGGATGTAGTCCAGGAATTCGCGTTCAAGACCGCGGGCGAGGACGCGGATACAGGAGGCACCACGGCTGGAGCGGTGGTGATCACGACCAAGCGAGGCACCGACCAGTGGCATGGCGGAGCGGCATTCTACGAACGCGACGCGGCGCTGAATGCGCGCTTCCCTATTGATAATCCCGCGCCAAATCCAAAGCAGCCGTTCTCCCGGCAGAATTATGTGGGGACGCTGGGCGGTCCGATCGCGAAAGGGAAGCTGTGGTTTTTCTCCGGGTTAGAATACGTTCCGGAGAAAGCAAGCATCGCTTACAGCCCCGCCACATTGACGCAGTTTCAGGCGCTGGCGACGTTGGCCTCGGATGGACTGATACCCGGCGTGACTTCGATCGCAACGCCAAGCAGCATCCCGGTGCCATTCCACGACTATCTGAGTGATACCCGGCTGGACTGGTATCAATCCTCGCGTTCGCAGTGGTTTGTGCGATTCGCCGGGGACAACTACACGACGCAGAACGATCTGGTGCAACAGGGCACGCTGCCATCCACTGGCGCGACCTCGCACTCGAACTATATGAACCTGGTGTTGAACAACGCTTTTACGTTTAGCCCGACCTGGCTGGGCTCATTGACCCTGGATGCGAGCTATCTGCACCATACCGAGGCGCGCAACCAATATCTGGGATTCGCGCTGGCGTTTCCGTTCAGCTCGACGTCACTTACAACTTCCGGCTTCGAGACTTTCGGCGACAACCAATTTCTAACGCCGATCACAGCGTTTCCGGTACTGCGCAATCAGGAGAAGTATCAGGTGCGGTACGACGTGAGCCACGCGGCCGGCAAACATGCTCCGCGCTTCGGTGTGAACTTTATTCATGAGCCGGTGCTGAGCGGCGCGCTTTCGGGCACGGCCGAGAATCTGACGGTGTTTCCGCTCGATCCCACCGATTATCTGGCGACCCCCGCACAATTTACCGAAGATTTGAATTGCGGCCCGACTGCCACGCCGGGAGCGACTTGCTCGAGCACGCCGGCCGGCGACGGCAGCTTCTCGCAGAACGTGCAGAGGCTGGGCGTCTATGCGGAGGATTCATGGCGGGTAACCTCGCATCTTACGGTGAACTACGGGCTGCGATATGACACAACGTTCGGACTGTTTAACGCGTCCGGCCGAACCCAGTTAGAGAACCCGACCCTTCTGACGATCGAAGCTCTGCAATTGCCGCTTCCGACGGCGGCGCCGCACGATTACCGTCACGCCTTCGCGCCACGGCTGGGCATCGCGTACGCACCGGGGCAGAACGGGCACCTGGTGATCCGCGCGGGGTTCGGTATTTATTACGACGATCTGGCGCAAAACGGATGGGTTACCGCGCTTGCGGCGGTGAATGCGGCTCCGGGGCTGTGCGTGGTTCCTACCGATTCGGGCTGCCTGCCGGGAGCAGCAGCGGGAGGAACGGGCGACATCATCGCCCCGAATTACAAGACGCCTTACGCGATTCATGCGACCGCCGGAGTGGAGTACGCATTCAACGGCAAATGGATGGCGAGCGCGGACGTGACGCATGAGGAAGGCGACCACGGATATCGCGCGTACAATTATAATGCCGGGTACACGCTTTTTTCGCCGCTATTCGCCTCCGATCAGACTACGCAGATGAACAATGTGCCGAACATCACGGAATTCCGGAGCGATAACCGTTCGCGATATGACGCGCTGATGCTCCACCTGCAAGGGAATGTGACGAAGCGCCTGAATCTGACGGTGAACTATACGTTCTCTCGCGCGGACACCTGGGGCTGCGTTCTGGGTGAGCTGTTCGACTATGTGAACGGCGTTTGCGACCCGCTCGATCCGTTTGCGAAGGGCGATTACGGCCCGTCGGGCGAAGATGTGACGCACCGTTTCGTTGTGGCAGGCGGAGTTTACGTTCCGGGCGGATTTGAATTGACGACGCTGTTTCAGGCGGAAAGCGGGCGTCCGATCACGCTCACGACGCCGGTGGACGTGAACGGTTTCGGAAATCCCCTGGACGACCGCGCGGTGGTGGACGGAGTGCAGACGACCCTCGATGAGTTTCGCGGGCCCCCTTACATCCAGCTCGATCTGCGCGTTAGCCGGCCATTTAACTTCCACGATCGCTGGTCGGTGACGCCATTTGTGGAATTCTTCAACCTTTTCGACCGGAATAATCCCGGCGCGAATTATGTGACGAATATCGCGGCGTTGCCTACGCCGGTGAATAACCTTGCCAACGTCACGGCGCTATGTCTGAACGCAACTTGCACACAGACGATACCGGTCACGAATCCGAAGCAGCTTCTGTCGCCTGCGGGCGCGCTCGGCGATTTTTTTGGTCCCGGGACGACGGTGGGAATACCGTTTGCGGCGCAGATCGGGGTACGCGTCAGTTTCTGATTCTCTGCAAATTTGAATGCGCCTGAATTGCTTGCGCGGCACGCTATGGCTCGTTCTCGTCTGGTAGAATTCCGTTTGGGTGATCTACGGCGCGCTGGACGTTAAGGCAAGCCGGCCAATTTGCGCCAGGAAGCCCAACTGGTCAAAGGCTTGCCGATGAGCGCAGATCTTGCCGCCTCTGAAATAGTAAAAGGTCATTCCTTCAATCTTGAATGGCTTCCCTGTTGCTGGCAGTTGTGGCAAGTCTCCGAGATGCGTTCCCGACATGACCCATCGGATCGCTATCCGTTCACCCTCGACAACCGTCTCCCGAATATCGAAGCGGACATCCGGGAATGCGTTTCTCGTGTAGGCGACCCTCTGCCTGAATGTTTGGTGGTCTACGGCTTGGCGATTCCACGGGTCGCCTGGGTCGCTCAAGATTTCGTATGGATCAGTGACCAGGGATTCCAGGTTGCGGAAATCACCCTCGTTCCATATTTCTCGCATGAATTTTGTGAGCACGGACTCAGTATCTTGATCGATCATCTTAAGTTCCTCGATGGCGTGGTTCTCTTTCGTCAGTGAAGAAAACTAGGTGCGCTGTTCAAATGAACGGAGCGCAGCCCGCTCGTCGGCGTGCATTTCGAACAGGGTGTGCAATTGAGTGAGTTCGAGAACGCTCCGCACCTTTTCGCTCACGCGGACGAGCTTCAGCTCGCCTCCCGCTTGCCGTACGACGCTATAGCAGCGCGCCAATTCGCCGACACCGTAGCTATCTATGGAATTCACACCCGCGAGATCGAGCACAAATTTCCTGCGCCCGTTACCGGCGAAGACGTGAATTACATCGCGGAGCTGGGTACGCCCATCGCTTAGGGTGAGCGAGCCAACCGCGATCATCACGACGATGTCGCCGGCCTCGCGAGTTGTGATCTGAAAGCTCATTGGTGTGGCGCCAAACTTTCCGGATGCGGATCATATGCTGGCTTGGTCCGAGGTTTCAACGGTGGCGGCACAGCAGTCTTAGCGGGCGTAGTAGCCGGGCTTCGCGCGTACGGAATAGCCGGGCTGTTTGGGGCGGATGACCACCTTGCGGAAGGTACCGTCCTTGACCGAATTCGTTGTGTAGTAGCCGACCTCGTAGGAGCTCCGCAGATCTTCTTCAATCTGCTTGAAATACTCCTCCGGCTTCATCTGTGTGGCATCGAAGGACGCGCCGCCTGTGTCGCCGGCAATGCGGTCCATCACGCGGATGCCGTACTTGTTGCTGGCATTCAGTTTGCCGTGATGCATTTCCGTATAGCGGATCGTGAACACCGAAACGTCGGCGCTCTGGGCTTCCTGAATGGCGCTGATTTCGTCGTAGGCGCTGGAGTTGTCCTCGCCGTCGCTGAAGATCAGGAGCGCGCGCCGGCCATTTTCCCTGGCCAGCTTTTCGGCAACTGAATCGTAGATCGAATCGTAGAATGCGGTGCCGCCGTCGCGCTCCTCAGGCGGACCGAGTTCGGGGAGTTTCGGGTGCTTGTCGTGCTCGAAGCTGTCGAGGCTCTCCATCAGGGCGCTGCTGGATGGAGAAAAGTCGCTGATCAACCGGATGTGGTCAGCAAAACAGACCAGGAACGCGCGGTCGTTGGGACCTAGGACATTCTTCAAGAAAACTTCGAGGTCGTGCTGGTGCTGCTTGCCGAAGTGACTCTGGCTGCCGCTCACGTCCAGAATCAGACCGAGCGTCAGCGGCACATCTGTGCTCCGCGCAAAAAACGCAACGCTTTGGGGCGTAGAGTCTTCCAGGATTTCGATGTCGTCCTTGGTGAGGTTGGTCACCAAAGTGCCGTGCGAATCGCGCGCCGTGAAGGTGACGTCCACCAGATTGGTGTTTACGCGAATCGGCTCCTGCGCGAAGCAGAGGCCGCACACAGAAGCCAGGACAACGGACGCAAAGGCGCGCGTGCGCGTGCGCACTGATACATCCTGGGCAATCCGTGAATTGCGCAGCCACGCTCCCTTCATCTCTTTGATAAACGAAGGGAGGGGTGAAAAGTTCCGCGAGCGGGGACAATTCTGCGTGTCTCGGCCGTCTTTGTCTCACCACACATTCGAAGTCTTCTTCACGCTATGATGTGCTGGGAAATTGGCTTGCTCGTGGCGACATTACAACGGAATTACGATGCGGTTGTCATAGGCTCCGGCCCGAATGGCCTGGCGGCTGCAATCACTATTGCGCGGACAGGGCGTTCCGTAGCTATTTTCGAAGGCCAAGAGACAATCGGGGGCGGCACGCGATCCGCAGAACTGACGCTGCCAGGGTTTGTGCACGACCTTTGCTCCGCAGTGCACCCCCTGGGCGTTTCATCGCCCTTCTTCCGTAATCTTCCGCTGGCCGAACATGGCTTGGAGTGGATTCATCCGTTGGCGCCACTGGCGCACCCGCTTGACGATAGCACCGCGGTCTTGCTCGAGCGAACCGTGAAATCCACGGCGGCGAACCTCGGCGAAGATGCCAGCCGGTACACGCGGCTGATGAATCCGCTGGTCCGCGATTGGCCAAAGCTCGAAGGGGTCTTGCTTGGGCCGCTCAAGCTTGCGCGGCATCCGATTGCGGCGGCTCGCTTTGGTCTGCACGCGATGCGTTCTGGCTCTTCCGTTGCGAAACACACCTTCCGGGGACCGCGAGCGCGTGCGTTGTTTGCAGGGATCGCAGCGCATTCGGTGCTGCCTTTGGAAGAAGTGCCAAGCGCGTCGTTTGGGATCGTGCTGCAGACGGTAGCGCACACATGGGGGTGGCCGTTTGCTCGCGGCGGGTCACAAAGTATCGCGAACGCACTTGCGTCATATTTGCGTTCGCTGGGCGGCGAAATCTTTACGAACACGCCCATTGAATCGCTGGAGCAACTTCCGGCGGGGCGGGCGATTCTGTGCGACGTCACGCCGCGGCAACTCGTGCGAATCGCGGGCGCATCTTTGGCGGACGGGTTTCGCCGCGATCTCGAGCGCTATCGCTACGGCCCCGGCGTTTGCAAAGTGGACTGGGCGCTCGAAACGCCGATCCCATGGAAGGCTACCGAATGCCTCCGCGCCGGGACCGTGCATCTGGGCGGCGCGCTCGAAGAAATCGCGGCGTCTGAACGTGCTCCGTGGCTTGGAGAAGTGGCTGAAAGGCCCTTCGTGCTACTCGCTCAGCCAACCCTCTTCGATCCGTCGCGCGCTCCATCCGGCAAGCACATCGCATGGGCTTATTGTCACGTTCCGAACGGTTCGAGTTTCGACGCCAGCGCGCGTATCGAGGAGCAAGTCGAGCGCTTTGCGCCCGGGTTTCGCGAACGTATTCTGAAGCGAAGCGTGATGGTTGCCTCAGGCCTCGCCCTGCACAACCCCAATCTCGTGGGAGGGGATATCGGCGGGGGAGCGGTAAACCTAGCGCAATTCTTCTTCCGCCCTACGTGGCGGCGATATCGCACCCCGGCGAAGGGACTTTATTTTTGTTCAGCTTCCACACCGCCCGGGGGCGGCGTCCACGGATTGTGCGGTTATTTGGCGGCGCAGGCTGCGCTGCGGGATATTTTCTAGTGCCCGGTTAGCGGATGCCAACTTGTCCGCGCACCGACTCAATCAGCTTTGCCGAATCGTAGCCGACGCCATCTTTGAAAACGGTCTCGACCTTTTCGATGTCTGCGATGTTTTTTGAAGGGTCGCCGTGAATCAGCATGATGTCGGCGGTTTTGCCAGGCGCGAGCGTACCCACGCGGTCGAGCAGACCTAAAAACTCCGCACCGTTCGCCGTGGCGATGTGAATTGCCTCGCTCGGCGTAAAACCCGCTTCGACCAACAGCTCAGCTTCGCGTTGATCTCCGAATCCCGCGAGAACCCCGCCCATCCCGGTCGGATCGGGTCCAGCCATCAGCGTTCCGCCGGCCGCTGCGAATGCGCGCTCGAGTTCCATTTCCTTCTTGAGAGCTTCCGCGCTGCGGTTGTTTGGGTTTGCATGGCTGGTTGCCCGCGACGTCAGGTAGTTAATGCGCGCGTCGGAAGACATCGAATCGAGCATGCGCTGGTCCGGCACAGGCCGTCCGGGAGCGCCCAACTCGAAGACGGGAAGCGTCGAAGTGATCGCCACGTGATGCGAGATGAGAATGTGGATCAGGTCCTGAAACGCCGCGCTGTGCGCGTCAACGTCCAGAAAATATCGTTGCGTTCCTCCAGCCGGGCAAACGTCGGGTTTCTTATCCGGCGTGAAATCCGTGGCCACAATGAAGCCGTGCTCGAGATTATCGATGCCAAGCTCGGCCGCCTCGCGAAACGTCACCGAGCAGAGGTGGCCGGTCAATTTCAGCCCGCGCTTGTGCGCTTCCTGGATGGCGGCGCCCAACTCCGCGCGCGTGATGTGCATGTAGGCCTTATACGAGCCGGCGCCTTCATCCGCCCAGAAATCCACGAACTTGCGCGTCTCATCCGGACCTGCAAGCTCGTGCATCTGCGCGAATTGCGTGCCCGCGCCTTCGAGATAAGGCGCGGTAACGTTGATTTTCGGTCCGACCGCCAGGCCTGCATCAATGTGCGCTTTGAGGAAGAGGTCCGCGTAGGGCTCGACGCTGCCGGTTGTTCGCATCGTTGTCACGCCCAAAGCGAGATAGAGCCGCGGGAAACTAAAGCTCACTTGCGTGACTAGAGCGCCGGGATTGTCACGATGCACCTCCGCCGTGTAGAAGAGGTGATCGTGCATGCCGACGAGGCCCGGAATGACGGTGTAACCGGCGCGATCGAGCACTTTGGCGCAATCGGGGATGCTGACCGCCGCAGCCTCCCCAATCGCGGCAATCTTGCCGCCCGAAAGAATCACGGTTTGGTCCTCGCGCGCCGCGGCGCCGGTGCCGTCTATCACGCGGACATGAGCGAGCGCGATGACGGGCGCGTCCTCGCTGATAAATTCTCGCACCTGCGGGCCGAACGTTGCCGGCGTCTGCGCCGAAGCACACGCCGCGGCTAACGCTAATATGCCCAGCCACCCGATCCGGCGAATCATGCGGCCTCCTGTGAACTCGATGAACGGATCACTGCCGAAATTTGCGCTTCGCTGCTGAAATCATGCCTGGGCTTGCCGCTTGAGATATTCCTTCCACGGTTGCCAGTAATATTCCGGCCAGCCTCGCGTCACGCCCGTGTGGTCATGCTCCGGCACATTGGCGTGCGCGAGATCCACGCGTCCGCCGCGCGGAGATTTGGTGAAGGTCAGAATCAGAATGGAATCGGGATCGGAAGATTTCCAATGGGTTGCGCGCCAAGCTTGAACGATCACGCGCTTCGGGATGATCAGGAGATTCCTTCCGGAGAGCTGTCCGTTCCAAGCAGTGAATTTGCCGCCGGGTTTGCGGCTCAGACGCGCCGGCGCGCCTGTTGCCTCGGAATGCTTTTTCGAGTCGAGATAGATTTCAAAGAGTACCGCGGGTGACGCGCGAAACTCCACCGATTGCTGAATCGCTTTCGTCATCGTGCTTGCATTCCTTTCGAGGCAATTGCCGCGGAAGCACAAATAGGGCCAGTGCGTTCTCTCAGTAGCGCATTCCCGCAGTAGGGTCAATCACTTCGCCAGCCGATCCTCATGACGATGTCCCGAGGCCCAGCCGTAGGACCGGTAGTGGCGTTGCTTGCAAGCAAGGCAACGAAACGGCCGGATCAGCAGAAGCGACAGCAACCGTTCGAGGATGCCCTGGCGCCTCGAACGCCGGATCTCGCTCGACGCGCAAAACGGGCACACACGCCGCTGGGAGATGGAAATCTTAACCATGCTCAAGTTGCGATTCGGCCAGTACTGCGCCTGGCCTGCCCGCTCCGGGGGCAATGCGCACACATCAAGGCTAGTCACAACAAGAGGTTCTGTAAAGCGGCGATCAGGATATTCGCGAACACATAGCGCCCGAGACGCAGGGCAACATTGAGCGCGGGATGTCGCCGCAGGAAGCGCGATATGCGGCTTTGCGCAAATTTGGAAACCTCACCCACGCGAAAGAAGAGACTCGCGAGGTGTGGATTTCCGTTTGGCTGGAGCAATTACTGCAGGATGTTCGCTTCGGCCTCCGGCCTCTTTGGCAGCTTTCAGTTCTTCAGTCAGCGGCACTGCGGACGGCACAGCCGAGCTTGGAAGAATGTCAAACATGTTCGCGGAGCCGATCAGCCGCTCGATACCGTAACGCTGTTGTTCAGCGAAAGAATTTGAAAACCGGAGTCTGGCGTCATCCCAGGCCTGCAGGCTGTACGATTTGCGCCACACATTTGCGACCTGAGCTGTTGCCGCCGGAACCGACCTCCCGACCCTTAGTGCGCTGCTCGGGCATGCCAGTATTCAGATGACGATGCGATATGTTCATCCCGCCGCAGAACAGAAGAGAATCGCGATGGAGAAATTCGAGAAGTTCCGAGCCGAAGGCGTATTTAGCGCCGCCGCTGCGAGACAGAGTCACGGATACCTACAGAAGTCATTACAATGGAGCGAGTGAACTGATGTCTTCCTTCGCTAAGTCGTTGAAAAAGTTGGTGGACGTGACCGGGATCGAACCGGTGACCCCCTGCTTGCAAAGCACGCGAGTCGCTTCCAACAACGACGCTGGTGTTTCTTAACTCCAGCGTTTACAACAAATCGGGGAATCTGCTCTCGCTCAAGAGCTAACCCCAATAGACTCAAAACAACGTGTTCGTGCACAGTTCGTGCACAGTTCGGGTTCAACGCAGCGTCAGAGAGTGAACCCTGCTTCTACACACGCGCCCCGTGCGAGAGACAGGCAATCAACTTGCATCCTCGGTCCATCGCCTGCGCCAGGAAGGCGCTGCGAACGGCTCAGCGAAATACTGAGTTTCGTGAATAACCTTGCCGTCTTGAAATTCCATGATACTAACCGTTTGATACGACTTGTCTTGATAGTTGATGACGTACTCCGTCACTCAAAGGTCCCGCCCCTAGCCGTTCCTGCGTCAGGGTAAACAAGCGGGGCGGGCTACAGGTTCGCGGCGAATTTTCAAATGGGACGAGGGAGAAAAGCCACGTTGACGGCGAGACGTGGGGCACCCGGCGAGCGGGTTTAACCGAGGCGGAACGCCGGATTTGTCAAACGCCACGAGTGCGCCTAACCAACCGCCGAAGAGGAGGCTGGACCCGCTAATGGCTTTGGGTTTGCGCCCTTGATCAGAAGCCAAAACATGAACAACAGTTCCCCAAACTGGAGCGGCATCACCCATCGGTTGACGATTTTTCCGTACTGTGGCAGGAGTAAGGACGTAAAACTGGTTATCACATAGGGAAAGCAATTCGCCATCAGCAGGACCCCCAGGATGCGCGGAAGAAAGCCCGATCGATACACAAGCAGCCCGAGAGGAAAGAGCCAAAGACCCCAAAATATTGCGGCGACACCAAACCCGTGATTATGCAGATTGAGGAACAGCATGGCCAGAGCATCCCTCTGAGGCTTTTCAAATGTGGACAGGAAATCATCTCCGCGTATGAGGATAAGGGCAGCGATTGCGTTCAACTCATTCAGCAACGCTATCGGGACCGACACCACAATCAATGTCAACATGAGCGAGGCGCGCCGCTGGTTGACCCCCTTGAGCAGATCGTACAGAGCCAGGGCCACCCACATAAAAAGGATCTGGGAGATGAGTTGGGCCGCGATGCCGAGGCGAAAGAGCGTCTCGGAGGCAGCGATGTTGTTGGCCGTCGCCGTGGCGTTTCCTTGCACGATCAACTTGCTGGGAACGTAGATGAGGGCGAAGGCCCCCGGTATTGAGATGACTATATACAGCAAGCCAGCGAATCTGCCTGGGTTCTTGGTGGAATTCATGTGTCCTCATGCTCTATGCGGGCTTTTTCTTCCAGGCGCCTAGAATTGCGCCCATCAGGCAGAGGCCTACCAGTGGGTAGAATTCGTTGATCGCGAAGAGTTGCTTCGGCCGCATTTCGAATATATAGGTGGTGTAAACAATCGGGCCGACAATCCCAAGCCACAAGATCGTGCCAATCGCGGCGCCGCGCGCGGCGGTGTTCGCGTTGCGCCAGATGCAGATTTGCGCGAGGGTAAACGCGATCAAGAGATTCAAAAGAAACGTGAGGATGAACGGCCAGATCCAGACCGGATTCGCAGAACTCGCTTGTGCTTCGCTCATGTGTTCGAGCGCCATCCACGGCTTGCTGAACAGCAGGTCGTACCAGAGCCCTCCAAGCAGCCAGTAAAGGATCGCGCAAACAACCACCGCTGGGTAGTTGGTTCTCATCGTGGCATCCTCCTCGTGGCACCAAGTGCCGGCATAGAGCGTAGCGAATGCGCGCTCGGTGAATCACATAGGGAGCGCGCGCCAACGCATTCTACACGGATGCCGATCTGCGGGGAACGAGCGACGACCCCAATCGAACGTGAGACAAACGTCGCAGACAGTCTGATGAACTGATTATCAACGGATTGTTTTGACGATAAACATACTGATTTTGGAGCATTGTTGGGCACTTGTAACCCGCAGTGTTTTGGCGCCGCGCCCTAGCGTGGGCAATTCCCACATTCTGATAACGTTTATCAGGACCTATCCGGCGTCGAAGCTCCAATCGTACGCAGCTGATAGGATCGGGGCACACTAACCGCATAAAAGCATGACATGTCGAAAATTTTTTAACCCTACAGTCTACAGGAAAGGTTGCCCGGGCGATGCGCTTCCTACCAAAGCTTGGCGATGCGCACGACGCCAGCGGCCACCAGCGCGATGCCAGCGATATGACCGAGAACCTCTCCTTTGGGCAGAACCTTCTCGGCCATCACGAGGAGAGCAATCACAGCCACCCAGAACAGATTCATAACTCCTGCGACGAAGAGCAGGGCCATCAGAATCCAGCAGCATCCCAGACAGTATGCGCCGTGCCGCAAACCCATGATGAAAGCGCCCGCCGCACCGTCGCGCCATTCGCTCATGAGAAAGGAGAGGGGTGACCTGCAACCCTTCAGGCACACTTGCTTGGGCGGGGTCAACTGAAACACTCCGGCCGCGATGAGCAGGCCGCCATTAAGCGCCGGACTGGTCGCCGCCATCGTCGTCGATAGGAGTGTGGCTTGGTGCAGCCCCCACTCGGCCAGCGTGGCTACAGCTGAGTACGCTGTCCAGACCGCGAGATATCCGAGGAGAAAGATGCTCACGGGCACCAACGGGCGGTTGGTGGCGCTCCGACTCTGGTTCACGTTAAGAAATGCCAGAATCATTGGTGTCGCGGACGGCACCATCATGGCGACCATCATTACGGCCCACATCACGAAAAGAAGTAGTACGGTGGTCACACCCCATTCTTGAGTATCCAGCATGACCATTCCAGGCATGTTCGTGCCGGACATGTCCATGGCCAACTTCAAGTGCAGGAGATATAACCAGGAAAGAACTACAACGGCGACAAGGCAGCCACAGACGATCAGTCGTTCCCGACGAAGAAGCGTTTCCAACGGATTCTATCCGTTCGTCCAGTTGAAGCCGTAGAGAATCCAGTTAGACTTCTCCGCCCCAACCTCTACACCTGCGGCCTTCGCCCGGAACGTTCCCTGACCGCATTCTCCCTTCTTCCAGATAAACCCGTCTGGAAGATCGATATTGGCCAGATGGTCTTCGCCGGTAACGGGGTTCTTGAAGGTGTCGCCGCGCCCCTCTCCGACACCTTCTGCCCTAAACACGCTCTTGGGCCCATGGCCCTCTATCGTGATCTTGGCCTTCACCAGCCCTTTAATTTCAAAGGTCGGCCCCAACAGTTCCCAGGGCATACCCCCGAGCTTTCCGGTGAAAATTTGGCCGAGCGCTTCGACCTGTCTCTCGGTCGTGGTCGGCTCCACGATAAAAACACATTGCCCGTGGCCTTCATGGATGGCCTTCGGCCAGTCGAGAATCGCTGCGCACTTCAAACCGGCGAGGTTGAGGCTACCGCACGAGCCGCTCTCGATTTCCATGCCTACAAACGCCCGACAGCTTCCGTCCTTCGAGTTCGGAAAGCCACCGAAATTGCAGCCGCAACCAAAGTCACAGTTGCAAAACTCATAGCCCCGTCCCTTGAGCGCCCACCGTGTTGCCGTCTCCGTCGTTGCCATGTGTCCTCCTTTGTTCAGTCTCGCCAATGGTAACCAAATCTAGCGGAATTTCCAGTTTTCCGTTGGTGATTGCGGCGGCCCCTCCGCGTCGAATGGCCCGGCCGAGAAAAGCCAGTTTTCGAGAACACCGTTTCTCGGGATCTGGAGAGGCGAACTCATTGCTTTGTTGACTCCAGTCGGGCTGATTATTCGCGCAGGGTTACGTGCCGCTAAGGTTCGGTCGTGATCGTAAACTTTCGCGATGCGAATTTGCGTAGCAGCGCAGTATCGCATCCGTTCAGGAAAAAGGCGAATCCAATCAGCCTGGTGTGGCCTGCCGGAGCTCCGGGCGACATGAAGGACGGATAAAATCCGTCGAAGGCAGATCCGCTTGGCTCCTTCGGGTCTGTCGTGTTGCAAGGCGCAACTATTTCGTGCTCGGAATTCAGGATAGGCTGCGGCGGCTGCCGGAAACTCAGAAGTGTTGGCCGTCCGCCAGCAGGTGGCGTCGTTGAGCGCCAACCGGCTTCCCGTCGATGTGGCCAAGGCGACAACGGATATCGACGCCAAGCTCGCCGCCTTCGGCGTCGTCGTCGCCGGTCGCGGCGGCGCGCCCACTCCGGGCGCGGTCACGCCGTTCAATAGCCTGAACGGCAGCTTCACTGCCATCGTCAGCATGTCGCAGGTCGGGCTGGATGCAGCGCCGACGCAGGCCCTGATTGACACTTGGGAAGCGGACTGCAAGGAATACAACGCCACCGTAACGGCATGGAAAAAAATGCATCTCTAACAACGTCGGCCCTGTCAAATCTTTTCTGAGCGCACTTCTCCGCTCACTCCGAAGAATGACTTTGTGCGTGTATTCTTTGGCCCAGCGTCGACGACCACGGCTCGCCTGTAATCT
>Ga0182024_10015617_pt1 | contig 14500 bp, 13 predicted proteins | sample P32metaG_FD_120480 | JGI IMG/M metagenome (GOLD analysis project Ga0182024, IMG submission 120480) | Permafrost microbial communities from Stordalen Mire, Sweden - P3-2 metaG (Illumina Assembly) | ecosystem: Environmental > Terrestrial > Soil > Wetlands > Permafrost | place: Sweden: Stordalen... | reverse complement strand
TGTCATCAAGGCATTTGAAATAGGGCGAGGAAAGTGGCGAGCCAGGATCAGCCGACGGGATGGAGCGCCATTAGCACTCAAAGGCCAAGAATTGACACGTGAGTGCGTCACCGGCTCCGACGAAAAAAATGCTGCCGACGCCCTTCTCGTCGCGATGGACATGATCGACTGGGGCACCGTCTCGATCGCGGCTCTTGAATTTGGGTGAGCCGTTCGCGGTCACATACACATGCCCGCCCGCCACTTCCCGCCGCCATGGTGTATCGAGGAAACGCCCGCCTGTTTCATCGTCAAGGACGGCTTCGACCAAGCATTGGCCTATGTCTATTACGAGGAGGAGCCCGGCCGGCGTTCGGCAGCCAAGCTGCTCAGCAAAGACGAGGCGTGGCGCATTGCGGCGGATGTCGCCAAGCTCCCTGCGCTGCTAACCCGCGGCTGACACAAAAGCCATTGACCCAGATCAAAGCGTCCTCGCGGACGTGGCTTATTTCAGAAATTGGCTCGTCGTTACCAGGGGGTACGACTGAGCTGCGGCCTTGCCGGAACCGATCCCTTTTCGGTTACGGTCAAGGCCGCTTCAACGAAACGCAAAATCCTTGCATTCTTGCTGCCCGCGTGAGGGTGTCACGTTCGGCACAGGTCTCCCAGGGGTCGTCCCTGTCATTGCCAATCACGTCGACCGGGCTTTTCCCCGCCTTTGGACCTTCGGGGCATGTTATCGTGCAACCCCTTAGGGGTTGCCCGGATGCCGACGCCGAAAGAGTACGTCAAAAGATCGGACCATTGTATCGACCTGGCAAATCGGGCGACCGACCCCAAAGAGCGCGACCTCCAATTGAGATTAGCCAAACAGTGGCTACGCCTTGCCAAGAACGCGAGTGACGATCAAGAGCCTGAAAATTAAAACCGAGACGCAGGCGCCGTGGGTTAATTCCAGCGATTTCTAAAAGCCTCACATGTCCGACGTTGGGTTTCGTTGGAGAGGAGGTCTTTGAAGTCGGTGGACATAAAGACTTTCCAAGTGACACTTACGGCCGGGGAATTTCCGGCATTTTTGAGTCGAAAGTTGATCCGGGTATTTGCTTGCCCCCATCGATCCAAGAAATCCGGGAACAACGGTGTTTCCGCATCAAGGTCAGGGAGCATCCTGGTTGATCTTCCCAACAATCATGATTTGCGTGAACTACCGCTTCCCGTTCGGGCCCGCCGACATCCACCAAACGAGGGTAAGCTGGAGCATAATTGCGAAGGGCCAAGACCCCGCCATCCCTCCAATAGTTCTCTGCTCCCCGGATGGCCTCCAACCCGATAAATTGGACCGTTTGATTTTGTCCGCTGGAAACTACGCTGACTAAGGAACTTTGGGCTCTGCTTTGCGTCGGCCTATCGGTCTAATCCGGCTTTCTCCGCTTAACTCGAGACTGTCCTCATGGGCTAGGAGGATGTCGACTCTACACCCTATAACGGACGAAGGCAGAGGGCCCGAGCGCGCGACTTTTCGCGCCGGGAATCAGACAGGCGACTGATCTGACAGCTTCAGCGGACCGCAAGTTAACTACCGGCAATTTGCCTCGATAACCGCTCTTATCGGAGCTTCCCACGCCATCCCATTCCCCGGCAGTTGATATAGAATGTTGTTGCCCGTAACCAAGGGCGGCTTCCGCGACGCATGCAATGCTATTTTTACAGTACGACAAGTTCGAACTCGACAAGCAATACGATCAGCGCGCGTGGGCGCCGAACGCTGCGGAAGTTATTCGGCGCTACACGCAACGAAGTGAAGAAGTGCGTGTTACGCTTGGCGAACCTGCAGTGTTCTCATATGGAGCGTCATCCGTCGAGACTCTCGATCTGTATGCGACCAGCGCTGCCGCTGCGCCTATCCATGTTTTTATCCACGGAGGAGCTTGGCGCCTGCTGAGTAAAAGGGACAGCTCCTTTGCTGCCGAGAATTTCGTTCGCTCGGGCATCCATTTCATAGCAATCGACTTTGCCCAGCTACCTTCCGCTTCCCTTGAGGGGATGGTCGCACAAGTACGGCGCGCTGTGGCTTGGGTTTACGAAAATGCTCCCAAATTCGACGGGGACCCAGCTCAAATCCATATATCGGGTCACTCGTCGGGTGGCCACTTAGCTGCCTGCGTAGCAGTGACCGATTGGGTTTCAGAGTTTGGGCTACCGCCTGATATTGTGAAAAGTGTGATTTGCGCGAGTGGAATTTATGATCTCCGGCCGGTGCGACTGAGCGCGCGGAACGATTATGTCAAGCTCGATGCCGAGGCAGAGCAAATGCTGAGCCCTATCCGACACCTGGATCGCCTGTCGACTTCGGTTTTTGTTGCCTGCGGCTCTCGGGAGAGTGACGAATTCAAGCGGCAGAGCCGCGAATTCGCTGCAGCACTGGGGCCAGCACTGGCCGCACCACACACCGAATTGCAGGCGCTTAATCACTTCGAAGTTGCGGAAACCCTGGCAAATCCGGAGTATGGTCTAGGTCTCGCCGCCCTAAGACTGATCGGAACTCGCGATAACTCTATATGAAATCTATCGAACCCCGGGAGTCTCACGTGCCGTCGATGGAGTCGCTTGCTTCATTCGTGCAGCCGGCTCGCGTCAACCGGCAGATTTATTCTGATCCAGCCATCTTCGAGCTTGAGCTACAGAGGATTTTCGGCGTTGCCTGGATCTATGTCGGACACGAAAGCCAGGTGAAAAAACCCGGCGACTATTTCCGCACCTTTATCGGTGGCAAACCGGTCGTGCTGGTGCGCGACGCCGAGGGTGAAATCCGAGTCATTCACAATCAGTGCGCCCACCGTGGCTCGCTCGTCGTCGCGAATGACACGGGCAATACCGACGAATTCCAATGCTGCTACCATGGCTGGACCTATCACCTAGACGGCCGGCTCAAGGCGGTTCCGTTGCAGACCGGCTATCCACGCGACTTCGACCCGAAAAATCCGAACACTGCGATGACACGAGTGCCGCGCGTAAAAAGCTACCGCGGTTTTGTTTTTGCCAGCGAAGCAAGCGACGGACCAAGCTTGGAGGAATTCCTCGGCCACATGACGACCTCGCTCGACGACATGGTCGACCGCGCCCCCGACGGCGAGATCGAGATTGCGGGCGGCGTGTTCAAGCACGCGTATGACGGCAATTGGAAAATCTACCTCGAGAACCTGTGCGATGCAGCCCATCCACTCTTCACACATCGCTCCTCGATCGACGCGGCCCAGCAGCAATCCGATAAGGTCCATTCCGACGGCGCCGGCGAAATCGCCATCCGCCAGATGCGTCAGAATGGCGCTCCATACAGTTTTTGGGAGACACAGGTCGGTATCTGGACCTATCCCAATGGGCATTCCTATCTCGGCGATTATCATGATGACGCCAAGTTGGTAGCGGCGCTCAAGGATCCAGTATTTCGCGACTACATCGCGGCGCTCGAAAAGAAAAAAGGGAAGGAGGAAACGCGGCGCATCTTGGAAGTCCGGCGCTGGAACAGCAATGTCTATCCTAACCTGTCGTTCATGAGTCAATTCCAACAGCTTCGTGTCGTGCACCCCATCTCCGTCAGCCGCACCGTCGTCCACACCTATAATTTCCGTCTCAAGGGCGCCCCAAAGCAGATGTTCCGCAACACGATCAGTTTCGCAAATATAGTGAACGGCACCGGCTCCCTGGTCCTGACTGACGATCTCGAAATCTATAATCGCATCCGCTTGGGCCTTTCGAGTGAGGGCGCGGATTGGATCGAAATCGGACGCGGGCTTCTTGGCGATGTGCCTGACTTGCACGGCGGACGGCGCGGGCAAAATTCGACCAGCGAGATATACATCCGCAACATGCTGGAGGCCTGGCTAGGCTACATGACCGGCCGCCGCACCGAAGTTCGTGCGGCGTCTTAACCCGCTCATGGCAAAGACGTCAAAACGCTCGCGCAAACCGGCGGCGCACAAGCGCCGCCCGATGGCGGGTTCTACCCGCATGACCGCACGGCCATTGCTCGATTTTCGCCGCTGCGAGCAATTTTTAGTGCATGAGGCGCGGCTTCTCGACGAGGGCAAATTCGATGATTGGCTAGGACTGTTCACGGCGGACGCCTGGTATTGGGTGCCGAGCGAGCCAGATCAGAGCGATCCATTCGAGACAGTGTCGCTGATCTATGACGATCGCCGACTGCTTGAAACCCGCGTTCGCCGTCTTGCCAGCCCACGGATGTATTCGCAGGAGCCGCGATCGCGCACAAGTCGAATGGTCAGCAATGTCACCGTCGAAGAAAGCGGAGCAAATTTCTGCGAGGTGCGATCCAAATTCGTCATGATTGAGTACCGGCGCGAGCAGCAGCGCATTTTCGGCGGTACTGCGTCCCATCATTTGGTGGAGTCCGGCTCTCGTATCATGATCGCTTGGAAACGTGTCGATCTGGTCAATTGCGACGCGCCGCTTGATGGTATTACAATTCCATTCTGAGAAGATCTGTACTTCATGTCCCCGTTGGCCGGTGTAGCGCCGTGCGCGTGCGCTGCCGTACCAGCCACTTGGAACGGCCGGCAATACCAAGTGCGATTGCGCGTACTGCCGGCGGCCATGTCGTGGGCAAACCGAGCCAATAGGAGATGCGTTGTGTATGCTCGGTAAGCGGCCGCTCATTACGCTCCCACGTAGCGAGGGCATTGGGGACGTTTTTCTCAAGTTCGAGATAGACCCCGAGCGACAGTGCATTCATCATTGCGCAGCCGCCACCTTGGCCGATATTCGGCGCCAACGCATGCGCCGCATCACCGATGATCGCGACGCATCCTGCCGACCAGCGTCTGAGCTTGATTAGGTCAAAACGGTCGTAACGGCCCTGGTCGCCGATGCGGTCGATCAGGTTTTCAAGATGTGGAAACCATCGTTTCCATTCATCCTTAAGCACCGGCACGGCTTTGGCGGCGACGTCGCTATCGAGCATAGTCAAAGCAATGTAGATGTCAGTTTCGCTGCACGGGGTGTAGAGCACGCGGCGGGAGCCAGACCAATATTCAATTGTTTTGGCACCCTCGGTCACTTTCCGCTCCGAAGCCGTCTTGTCCATCAATAGTCGCGTACAGCCGTCGACCAGATACTTCCGCTTTGCCAAGAGACCCAGCGATTCGCGCAGCCGTGAATTGCTGCCGTCGGCGCAAACAATCAGATCGGCCTTGAGCGTGCGCCCGTCGGCGAGCGTCAATTCGCCCGCTGGAGTAGCGGTCGTAGCCTCCGAACGGGTCACGATCTCGGCACCGCTGCGAATAGCTGCGGTGGCGAGTGCGTTAATGACGTTCTGCCGCACAATAGAGAATACACGGCTGCCGACCCAGCGATGCACCGAGATCAAGCGATCACGGCCGTCGCGAACCTCGCGTGTATGCGCAAAGGGAGCGCCTTTCACCGCGGCGTCGTAGGCGCCGACCGATTCCAAAACGCGCAAACCGTTCTCATAAATGTAAATGCCGGCGCCGGTCGTGCGCAGGCGATCGGATCGCTCGTGTACGCGCACGCTCCAGCCCCGCTGCGCCAGCGCGCACGCCGCCGTGAGACCGGCAAATCCGGCGCCGACGATCTCAGCAAGCCGCTTGGTCATGGCATTGTCATGCCAAAATCGCAGTCCTCACGCCACTGCCCTAGCAGAAAAAGGCGGTGGCTCTTTCAAGTGGTGTGCGTATGATGAGCCCAAGGTGGATGATGGATTAGTGGAGACTTTCATGGCTCGTCTTCGTCACTTTGCCGTCTGCGTGAACGACCTTGAAAAGGCTGCGAAATTTTACGAGACCGTATTCGAACTCAAACGCATCGACCGCGAAGATTTGGAAATCGGCTCAGCTATTTATATGAGTGACGGCGTAATCAACCTTGCACTGCTTAATTTCTCCACTGGAGCCGGCAGTAAGGCGTCGGACCTCAAAGATCCGAAGGGCTTCGTCGGTGCACACCATTTCGGCTTCCAGGTCGACGATCTCGCGGAAACTCAGAAGCGCATCGAAGCCAACGGCGGCAAATTCTTCTTCGACCTGGGCGACGAACGTCACGGCAATTTTGAGCGCAAGTTCAAAGATCCCGATGGCGTCATCTTCGATATTTCGAGGAATGGCTGGCAGGGCACCGACAGCTACAAGAAGTAGTCGATTACTCGACAAACTGATTGGTATAAAGATCGTCGATGGGCGATTTTTTCTGGATAATACCCTTGGCAAAATAAAAGTCCTGCAAATGGGCGAGCCGTTGCGGATCGATGGCGCCCAACACTTTTTGTCCTGGATAGACCAGCTTGTCGTAATAACCGAACGCCTCTTTGACTTGGCCTTCCTTGCCGTTCCACTCGGGGACGAACTTCACAAAATCGGTCGCCGCCGTCGTCGGATCGTCCATGATGTCTTTCATGCCGTGCAGCGCCGCCTTGACGAAGGCGCGAACCATATCGGGCCTGGTCTTGATGACCTGATCGGATGCCGCGATAGCTTGGGCCATGTGCGGAAAAAACTCGTCGGTTGGTATCACTGTTACCGCAACGCCGGCAGCTTCCACCGGCGGTATCCAATCCGGCACGCCCGCCATGCCCACCGACTTTCCAGTAGCAACCATTTGCCATACGCCGACCGGCCCTGCGGCCTGGATGTCAACGTCGTCTTTGGTCAAACCTGCGCTCGCCAGCAAACCAAGCAGCGCGTAGAAGGTCGTGTCCTGATACGACATGACCGTAATAGTCTTGCCTTTCAGGTCGGCCGGCTTGCTGATGCCGGAGTCCGAACGCACTACGAGCTGCATGAATCCCTTGCCGCCGAATACTGCGACCATTTTCACCGGGACACCGTTCTGCCGGACGATGATTGGAGCGTCGGCCACGATCCCGCCTATCGGCACATTGCCCGCGCCGACCTCCTTGGCGACATCGACGCCGCCGCGCCCGACTGCATAGCTCACGTCGAGGCCGGCTTGGGAGAAGTACCCCTTTCCTTTGGCAAGCTGTATGGGCCCAAAGGCGGGCAACAGCGGCGGTGCGGGGAAAAGATAGGTGATCTTTTCATCTGCGTGCGCTGGCGACGTACGGCTTAGAATACCGAGGCCAAGCGCCGCACCGGGAATTCCCTGAAGCAAATGACGCCGAGAAAAGCTGTGCGCGCGATCGACCATTCTTGGCTCCTTCATCCGCGGGCATCGGACGAGATGTTGTCGCGGCAGCCGCTGCCCTATCGGCGATCCCGGTCTTTGGCACTATACTTGTCATATCTGGGCGGTGACACTCGCGCAATCGGCCCAAACAGCTAGGCCTGAGCCGGATTGGCGGTCGAATTTCTCATGTCGGTTGTCCGCCTCGAATATCGCCATGTGACGATGCGCTTTGCGCGAAGCGATGGCGGCGGCGCGCTCACGGCTCTCAGCGGCGTGAGCTTTGGGGTGCACGACGGCGAGGTGGTCTCGCTCATCGGCCCAAGCGGCTGCGGCAAAAGCACACTCCTTAACATCGGCTCCGGCCTGGCGGCTCCGAGCGACGGCCTCGCTTTTGTCGACGGGGAGCGCATCGAAGGGCCCAATGCCCATGTCGCCTTCATGCTGCAGAAGGATTTGTTACTGCCATGGCGCACCGTGACAGAGAACGTGATGCTTGGAGTCGAAATCCAGCACGTGCGGCCGGCCGAACGAAGGCTCCGCGCGCGGCGGCTCCTGGACAATTTCAATCTCGCCGAGTTCTCGGGTCACTATCCCCATCAGCTGTCTGGCGGCATGCGCCAGCGCGTGGCGCTAGCACGTACGCTTGCTGTCGATCCCCATGTGCTGCTGCTCGACGAACCCTTCTCGGCAGTCGATGCTCAAACCAGAATGGTCCTGCAGCGAGATCTCGCGCAGACGCTGAGCAGATCGCGTAAGACCGCGCTCTTGATCACGCACGATTTGTTGGAAGCCGTGACGCTGTCGGATCGGGTTCTGGTGATGAGCGCCCGGCCCGGAACCATCATCGACGAGATCGCGATCGATCTGCCGCAACGCGACGACCCGATCGCAAGACGGCGTGAGCCCAGAGTGAACGATTACGTGGCCAGACTTATGGACCGTCTCGACATCGGTCATGCCGTCATTGAGAAGCAAGCGACCGGCGGAGCGATATGAACAACGATCACAGTGGCTCACTCATCCGCAACGGAACACTGGCGAGCGTTCTGTTGCTCGCTGTTTTCCTGGCGGCTTGGCAGTGGGGACCTGGCCTTTTCGGCATTCCAACGTTCATCGTTCCGCCACTGTCAATGGTCGCACGTGAATTCGTGCATGCCTGGCAATTCGATCATCTGCTATTTCACACCAGCGTCACCGTCGCCGAGGTTTTGGCCGGCTTCATTCTCGGCAGCCTGGTCGGGGCTTTCGCCGGTTATCTGCTCGGAATGTCGCCGATGGCGGAGTTCGCCCTTTCGCCATACATCCTCGCTTTGCAGATCGCACCTAAGGTCGCATTTGCGCCACTGTTCATTCTTTGGATGGGATTTACGGTCTATCCAAAAATTCTTGTGGCGATACTGATCGTATTCTTCCCGGTGATGGTCAACGTGTTGACCGCGATCCGCGGCGTCGATCCCGATCTGATCAATTTAGCGCGCTCGTTCAAGGCGACGCGCGCGCAGATCTTTTGGAAAATCGAGTTTCCGACCTCAATGCCTCCGATGTTCGCCGGACTGCGCATCGGATCGACGCTTGCCGTGGTCGGCGTCGTTGTCGGCGAGCTGGTAGGAGGCAATATGGGCTTAGGCTATTTGCTCACTTTCGGCGAGGGTCAAGCCGATACACCGATGGTCTTTGTCTCGATCGTGATGCTGACTTTGGTCGGTGGGATCGCATATCTTGGGGTCATCCTCGCCGAGCGTCGCGTATTGCATTACCTGCCGGCCCAAACGGCACGCCACAACATCTAGTGTGTGTCCTTCGGGAAGTGCTCGGCGTGCCAGTCGGCTTCGAGAGCGGGATTGATCTTGCCATCGATCACAAACACGCCCGGTGCCCCCTCGGCGATCCAGGCCTTGACCGGCTCTAGATCGGCAAGCGTGCGTACCGTAGCCCCGCGGGCGCCATAACCCCGGGCAATGGCTGCAAAATCGGTCTCCGGGAAGCGCACGATATCGGTCGAAAAACCCTGACGGCCGAAATAGTGCACCTCCGCCGCATACGAGCTGTCGTTGTAGACGAGGATGCACAGGCGGAGCTTAAGCCGAACGGCGGTTTCCAAATCCGATATCGACATCATGAAACCGCCATCGCCGGCGCCGAGCACTGCTAGCTTTCCGGGATTGGCAACGGCAAGCCCGATGACCGAAGGCAGACCGAGCCCGACCGACTGGAAGGAATGGCTAAGACACGAGGCGCGCGCATTCGGCACGCGCAAATAGCGCGGCACCCAGCCGCAGAAGTGCCCGGAGTCCGAGGCAACGACACGGTCCGCCGGAAGAAGCGCGTCGACCGCTTTGCTCAATGTGCGCGGATCAATGAAATGAGCATTCGATTCGTCCGGGTGCGAAAAATGATGATTATCGCCGGCACGAATGCGTTCGCGCATGGCGTCGCTGCGACGGCCCGGCTTGGCAGACTTCCTGCCCCCGAGCTCGAGAAGCAACGCCTCCGCCGTTACACGTGCGTCGCCATGCACCGCGTGCTGGACCGGCATCTGATAGCCGAGCTTCGGCCCCTCAATGTCGACCTGAGCGACCACCGCACCGGGCGCGATCAACTTCCCCCTCTTCGTCGTCCATTGCGTGAAGCTTGCACCAAAGCCGAGAATGAAATCGCTCTCGGAGATCAGTTCGTCGGCAACGGGCGAGGAAAAGCCGCCACTGATGCCGAGCGACCAAGGATTCCCTGAAAACAGGCCATGGCCGCAAACCGAGGTGGCGAGCAGCGCGCCGACGCTATCGGCCAGCGCCACCAGCGCCGGCTCGGCATCCGATAGCACGGCGCCACGGCCGCCGAGAATGAGCGGGCGCTGTGAGCGAGCGAGCGCCCTGGCGAGGTCCTTGATCGCCTGCGGATCGGGATGCAGCCGGCCCGGCGCGGGCGGGATTTCGAGCGGCGGCAGATTACTGGCGAGCGTCGCATTCTGCACGTCGAGCGGCATGCTCAGCACCACCGTTTGACGATCGCGCAAGGCGTGCGCCACCGCGCGCTGCGCGTCCTCGCGCGCGGACGCCGGCGTATGCAGCCGCTCAGAAACCGCGCCGACTGCGCGCACCATTTCGGACTGCTCAATATAGAAATTATTCTTGACTGCACCGGTCGGCACGTCGCCGGCCAGCACCACGAGCGGCGTCCGGCTTTTGGCCGCCTCGCCGATCCCTGTGAGCGCATTGGTCAGGCCCGGGCCGGAATGAACGCTGACGAGGGTTAGCTCGCCGGTCGCCTTGGCATAGGCGTCGGCCATGCTGGCGGCGTTGCATTCGTGACGCGCGCAAATCAGCTCAACACCATTCTCGACGAGCGCATGAGACACCTTGAAATTTGCGGTGCCGAGTAGACCGAAACAGCGCCGCGCCCCGTAGCCGGCAAGGTCACGCCCGACGACCGAAGCGACCGTTGGATTCCCGCTCATGGTCCCGCCTTCGACCTGGTTGCCAGCACAAAAACCCCAAGCAATACAATGCCATGATGGCATAGCGCAGCCGCAAGCGGAAGCCAGAGGCGGGCTTGAGAACAAACCTTCATACTTAAATGTTCAAGCTTGAAACAATTCACCGGCGATGACATGCTGCGGTGATGAACAATAAAAGCGGCATCACATGAAGATTGCTTGCCTCGGCGGCGGCCCAGCAGGGCTTTATTTCGCGATCAGCATGAAGCTGCGCGACGTCGCGCACGACATCACCGTGTTCGAGCGCAACCGGCCGGACGATACGTTTGGCTGGGGCGTGGTCTTCTCCGACGAGACATTCGACAACATCACCGCCAACGATCCGGTCAGCGCTGCGGCGGTCCGCGCCCATTTCGCTTACTGGGACGACATCGCGGTGCACTATCGCGGTCGGAGAATCGTATCGAGCGGCCACGGCTTTTCCGGCATCGCCCGCAAGAAGCTGCTCATGCTATTGCAACAACGCGCCAGCGCGCTTGGCGTGAAACTGGTTTTTCGAACCGAGGTCGCCAGCGCCGGCGAACTCGCCGAAAACTACGATCTCGTCGTCGCAGCGGATGGCTTGAATTCCAAGACACGCGCCGAATTCGAGAATTATTTCCAACCTGCCATCGACACGCGTAAGAACAAATTCGTTTGGCTTGGCACCAATCAGAAGTTCGATGACGCGTTTACTTTCATCTTCGAAGAAACCGAGCACGGCTGGGTATGGGCGCACGCTTACCAGTTCGACGCCGACACCGCGACATTTATTGTCGAATGCTCCGAGGCGACATGGGAGAAGTTCGGCTTCGGCGCGATGAGCCAGGCGGAGAACTGCCGTGCCTGCGAACGCATTTTCGCCGGATATCTCGGCGGTCATCGTCTGTTGTCGAATGCGGGGCATATCCGCGGCTCGGCCTGGCTGAACTTCCCCCGCGTGCTTTGCCAGAAGTGGTCGCACCGGAACGTCGTGCTGATGGGCGATGCCGCCGCCACGGCGCATTTTTCGATCGGCTCGGGAACCAAGCTTGCCATGGAGAGCGCGGTCTCAATGGCAAGCTACCTGCACACCGAGCCGACCATGCAGGCGGCGTTCGCCAAATACGAGGACGAACGGCGCACCGAGGTGCTGCGACTACAGTCGGCGGCACGAAATTCAATGGAATGGTTCGAGGATGTCGAACGCTACCTCCGTCTTGATCCGGTGCAGTTCAACTATTCGCTGCTGACGCGATCGCAGCGCATCAGCCACGAGAACTTGCGGCTGCGGGACAGAAATTGGCTCGAAGCGGCGGAAGCCTGGTTTCAACGGCTCGCAGGGGCCGGTGACAACAAGGTTCGGCGGCCGATGTTTGCGCCATTCAAACTGCGCGATATGCGGCTGAAAAATCGCATCGTGGTGTCGCCGATGGCGCAATACAAAGCGATCGACGGCTGTCCAACGGACTGGCACCTCGTTCATTACGGCGAGCGAGCCAAGGGGGGCGCCGGTCTCGTCTGCATCGAGATGACATGTGTCAGTCCGGAAGGCCGCATCACTCCTGGCTGCACCGGCATGTATGCTCCGGCGCACGAAGCGGCGTGGAAGCGCATTGTCGATTTCGTACACCGCGAAACAGACGCAAAAATCTGTTGCCAACTCGGCCATGCCGGCGCCAAGGGCTCGACCCAGCTCGGCTGGGAGGAAATGGATGCGCCGCTCAAAGACGGCAACTGGCCGGTCATTTCCGCTTCTGCGACGTCATGGTCAGAACGCAACCAGCGCGCCCACGCGATGGATCGCGCCGATATGGATCGCGTGCTCCATCAGTTCGTCGCCGCAGCCGAGATGGCGCAACGCGCCGATTTCGACCTGCTCGAAATCCATTGCGCGCACGGCTATCTGCTTTCTTCTTTTATTACGCCGCTGACCAACCGGCGCACCGACGAATATGGCGGTTCGCTGGAAAACCGCATGCGCTATCCGCTGGAAATTTTTCATGCCGTGCGCGCAGTGTGGCCGGCGGAAAAACCGATCTCAGTGCGCATTTCCGCAACCGACTGGGTCGGACCCGGCGGCATCCAGCCACAAGACGCGGTTGCCATCAGCCGCATGCTGCAAGAGGCCGGGGTTGATATTTGCGACGTGTCCGCGGGCCAGACCTCGATCGATGCGCACCCGGTCTATGGGCGCATGTTCCAGACACCGTTCTCCGACCGCATCCGCAACGAAACCGGCATGGCGACGATGGCAGTGGGCAACATCTTCGAGCCCGATCACGTTAACTCGATCCTGATGGCCGGTCGTGCCGATCTGGTCTGCCTGGCGCGGCCGCATCTTGCCGATCCGTACTGGACGTTGCATGCCGCGGCCAAGCTTGGCGACCGCGGCGAAACTTGGCCGCAGCCTTATTATCCCGGCCGCGATCAACTTTACCGGCTGTTCGGCAACACCGAGCCCGTATCAACGACTGTGTGATCATGAGCCTTGAAGGAAAACACGCGCTAGTGACCGGTGGCGGCAGCGGCATCGGCGCCGCGATTGCATTTGCATTGGCGAAAGCCGGTGCGAACGTGACGATTTGCGGCCGCCGCCGGCCGGAGCTCGAATCGACGGCCGCGCGCCATAACAACATTCACGCCGAAGCCGCCGACGTGACCGACGAGGCGTCTGTCGCCCAGCTTTATCAGCGCGCGCAAATGGCGCGGGACAAATTCAGCATCGTCGTCGCTAATGCTGGAACGGCTGAGAGCGCCCCTGCCGAGAAAGTGTCGCACGAGGTCTGGAACAGGATCATCGACGTCAATCTCACGGCCGCGTTTTTTTCGGTACAGCCGGCGCTAGCTGGCATGCGTGAGAATAAGTGGGGACGCATCGTCTTCATCGCCTCGACCGCTGGCCTAAAAGGTTATCCCTATGTAGCGCCGTACGTCGCCGCCAAGCATGGAGTCGTCGGACTGGCCCGCACCTTGGCGCTCGAAACGGCCAAGGCCAATATCACCGTCAACGCGGTCTGTCCGGGTTTTACCGAGACGTCGTTGCTCGACCGCGCCGTCGATCTTATCACCGCAAGAACGAATCTGACCGAGGCCGACACGCGTCAGGTGCTCGCAGCTAATAATCCGCAAGGACGCTTCCTTCGGCCGCAAGAAGTGGCCGATACGGTCGTGTGGCTGTGCAGCAAGGAAAGCGCCGCCATCACCGGGCAGGCGATCTCAGTGTCGGGGGGCGAGACATGGTGAGCGCGCCGGTGCCCGCCCAGCGCCGCGAGGCCGATAGCAAGGCGCGGCTGCGCCTGTGGATCAGATTGTTGCGCGCCAGCAGGCTGATTGAAGGGGTCACTCGCGAGCGCCTGAAGGCGCAGTTTAACGCGACGCTGCCTCGCTTCGACGTGATGGCCGCGCTCTATCGCAAGCCGGACGGCATGCTGATGAGCGAGATTTCGCGTTTTCTCATGGTCTCGAATGGCAATGTCACCGGCATTGTCGACCGGCTCGTTTCCGACGGGTATGTGGTCCGCTCGCAGCGAAATGGCGACCGCCGCACCTCCTTCGTCAGCCTCACGCGCAAGGGCCGCGCTGCGTTCGCCGATATGGCAGCAGCCCATGAAAGTTGGGTCGACGAACTCCTCGGCGGCATCTCGGTGCGCGACACCGAACAATTGTCGGCCAAGCTGAAGTCGTTTCGGAGCGATTGGGAGGTTTCGGCATGAGTGCAATGGCCGGTTTGACGCCTGCGCATTTTCTCTGGCGCATGGACGGCACCGTTGCCGTCATCCAGCTTAATCGGCCGGACCGCAAAAATCCGCTTACCTTCGAATCCTACGCCGAACTGCGCGACACCTTCCGTGCCCTCCCCTACGCCGGCGATGTCCACGCCGTGGTGTTTCTGCCCAATGGAAGAAACTTCTG
>Ga0182024_10015615_pt1 | contig 14503 bp, 12 predicted proteins | sample P32metaG_FD_120480 | JGI IMG/M metagenome (GOLD analysis project Ga0182024, IMG submission 120480) | Permafrost microbial communities from Stordalen Mire, Sweden - P3-2 metaG (Illumina Assembly) | ecosystem: Environmental > Terrestrial > Soil > Wetlands > Permafrost | place: Sweden: Stordalen... | reverse complement strand
GTCTTCGAGCACGGTCGGCATGAAGAGCTGCTCGTCGGAATCCTGAAAGACGATGCCGACCTTCGCGCGAACCTGGGCGAAATTTTCTTTTCGCAAGGGGAGGCCGCAAACTTCGATGGAGCCTTCGCCATCGAGCAGGCCGTTCAAGTGCAGCACGAAGGTAGTCTTGCCGGAACCGTTGGCTCCGAGCACGGCGACGCACTCGCCCGGCTCCAGTCGAAAATCGATTCCGTCGATGGCCTGGGTCCCGTCGGGATAACGGTAGCGGAGGCCCTGGACGCTGATCACGCTCATAACGCCAGCCGGATCGCCAGCGAAGCGGAGACGGACGCGCAGAAGAATACGACATCCGCGGCGTGAAAATGCGGCGGCGCGAGCGCGGGGAATCGACCTGAAAATCCGCGTGCGAGCATGGCGCGATAAATCCCGTCGGCGCGTTCCCAGGAGCGGGCGAACAGTACTCCCAAAGCTCCCGCGGCGGCGCGAAAACGCAAGCCGCGACGACTGGCGGCGGCAAGGCGCATGTGCTGGGCCTGTTCGGAGATCACGAACAAATAGCGATACAGAAATTGAATCACCAGGATCAGAACACGCGGAACGTGCAGAGTTTCGAGAGATCGAAGGAGGTCGGTAATGGGTGTGGTGGCGACCAGGATCAGCGCAGCCAATCCGGAAAGAAAGCTTTTTTCGGCGAGGGCCAGAGCGCGGGCGGAATCGCCCGACCACCAGGTGATCAGAGCGAAGGTCGCAGAAAAGGGAAGGACCAGCGCCGCCCGGCGAACGAGCGCGCCGGCCGGTACCCGCGCCGCGATAATTGCCGCCGCGAGAAGCGCCGCGTACGCTGCAAAGGCGAACTGCGATCCGGATTCAGTGGTCGAAACCGCAATGAGAAAGCCCAGCAAAGCGCCGAGTTTTGCGCGCGGGTCGCGGGCATGCAGCGGACTCGATCCTCGGCTCCAGCGTTCGACCACGACGTGGTGCAAAGCTAGGCGCTCCTTTGCGAGTAGCGGGAGATCAGCTTACCGGTGAACACGCAAGCGCCGTAGATCAGAATCAAGCCGGCCAGACCGGCGATCGCACGGCGCAGCCATGGCGAGGCCATGCCATGCACCTGATAATCGGCGAGAGGCGCATGCATCCAGGCGGGGGCGTGGGCGACGGCCAGGTGCTCGATTCCATCCGGATTGGTGGAGGCGATCAGGATACCTACTACGGCGAGCGCCACGGCGACGAGACCGATCGAGGCAAAGACAGGAGACGCGGTACGGCGAGGCGCGGGCGCCGGATTCAGCCGTTGAATATTCAGACGTTCTATAGCGCGGATGGCCGCGAGAGTGATCGCGCCTTCGATCAGCGCGCTTACCAGAAATAATCCGAGCGAGAGAAACAGCAGCCGGCGCGGCATGGGCACGCCGGAGATCACCAGTTCTGCCAGCGCGAGGCAGGCGCTACAGAGAACGCTCAAAACGCCGCCGGCGAAGATGGCGAAGGGACGCGAGATTCCGGCCAGCAGGCGATAGGGCAGATAGCCGGCGAGGACTCCCGCGATGGCCATGTTGAAGACGTTCGCGCCCAGCGCCATGATGCCGCCGTCTTGAAACACCAGCGCCTGAATGGACACGATTGCGGTCATCACGATCGCCGCCGCCGCTGGCCCCAGTGCGATGGCCAGCAGCGTTCCGCCTACCAGGTGGCCGCTGGTTCCGGGTCCCACCGGAAAATTGATCATCTGCGCGGCGAACACGAAGGCGCCCATGACGCCGAGCAGGGGGATTTTCCGATTGTCCATTTCCCGCTGCGCGCGGCGGGCCACCACCGCGACTACGGGGATGGCGAGCGCATCGAAGGCGCCCCAGACTGGAGGACTCAGAAATCCGTCGGGAATATGCATGAACGGGCTACCTTATTCGTATCACGATTTTAAAAAGCGTGTCACGGCGTTCGATCTGCGCTAAATTGTTATACGAATGAGCGACCTCAGCCGGATTGGCGTGGCCATCGATTCTTCACTTCTGGACAAATTCGACGATTTGATCGCCCGCCGTGGGTACACCAATCGTTCGGAGGCTTTTCGGGATCTGATCCGCGACGTCTTGATCGAAAAAACGGCCGAGCGGGCGGACAGCATTGTGGTGGGAACGGTCACGCTGGTCTACGACCACCACGTGCGCAAACTGGCCGAGCGCCTGACCGACATGCAGCATGAAAGCTACCACAACGTGCTTTCCACGCTGCACGTGCATCTGGATCACGACAACTGCCTGGAGGTGCTGGTGCTCAAAGGCAAGGCTGCGGCGGTGCGAAAGATGGCGGACGCGCTGATTTCAACCAAGGGCGTAAAGCACGGCCGCTTGACCATCACCACCAGCGGAGCCGGTTTGTGATCGTAGGTACCGGGGTCGATCTGTGCGAAGTCGGCCGGCTGCAACAGGCGATCGAGCGGCACGGGTCACGTTTCACCAATCGCGTTTTTACCGAGGCTGAGGCGGCGTATGCCGAGTCTAAAGCGAATCGATATGAGCGTTACGCCGCGCGTTTTGCGGCGAAGGAAGCGGCGATGAAAGCGCTCGGCACGGGATGGCGTGGAGGCATTGCATGGCGCGATTTCGAGGTGAAAAACCTCGGCTCCGGCCGGCCGACATTGATTTTCCACGGGAAAGCCGCCGAGATCGCGGAAAAGCGAGGTATTCGGAATGTTTCGCTTTCCCTGACTCACACTGCTGAGCAGGCGCTGGCTATGGTAATTCTGGAAAATTAATGGTTTGAGGCCGATCCGCACCGGCGCGGACCTGCGGAGTGTTTGTCTGCAGATCCTCTCCGGCGCGTTCCCTTCATATAATTGGAGTGTCATGCGCAACCGGTACGTTTACGGCTCCGGACTGGTTCTGCTCGCGATCCTGGTGATCCTCATCGTGTGGCAGGTGTCGTTCAGTTTCGGCGAATACGGCCCGGCCAACACGGCGCAGACATTTTTGTTCTGGGCCGTTTCGACGCTGATATTTCTTCTCACCGTGACGGTGGGATTCATGCTGTTCCGCGAAGGCGTTCGCCTTTACATGGAACGGCAGAGCAATCGCGATGGTTCGCGCATCAAATCGAAGCTGGTGCTGGGAGCCTTGGCGCTCAGCCTGCTGCCGGTGATGTTCATGCTGGCGTTCAGCTATGTGATTCTGAACAGAAACGTCGAAAAATGGTTCAGCGCGCCAGCGGAAGGCATTCGCACCGATCTGCTCGAAACCGCCGCCGGATTCGATCAGGAAACGCAGGATCGCGCACAGGCGCTGGCCAACTGGCTTGCAATTTCACCCGCGATGCGCGGCGGGACGGCGGATTTCGCAAAGCTCTGCGCCGATCAAAGGATTACGGAGATACGAATAGAGCCGTCGCGTGCAAACTTTTGCCCGCCCGCTGAATCCGGGGAAAATTGGAACGGAAAACTGTTCGAGGCCCACGCCGCGATGGCTGACGGCGGAACACTCTCGATCGGAGTGCACCGTGGCCTCGACCTCGCCAACCAGGAAAAAGACATCGAACGGTACATGAGCGAGTACTATCAGCTTGCGTCCGAGAAAAAGAATATCCGCTCGCTGTATTTGCTGTTCCTGGTTCTCATTGCTCTGTTCATTCTGTTCGTGGCCTGTTGGATCGCTCTGAAGCTATCGCGGCATATCAGCGCTCCCATCTCGGCCCTGCTGGTGGCGGCCAGCGAAGTTCGCAAAGGTAATCTCGGCTATCGCGTGCAGATCAAGGCGATCGATGAACTGGCGACGCTGGTGCGCGCGTTCAACGAGATGATGCACGAGCTGGAGGCCAACAGTAGGGAGCTCGAAAGCCGGCGCCGCTTCACCGAGGCGATTCTCGAAAGCATTCCCACCGGGGTCATCTCGCTCGCTTCCGACGGAAGGATCCAGCGCGTGAACCGGGCGCTGCGCGGGCTGTTTCCCGAGGAGCGTATCAACCTGGCGACGCATTTGCACGATTTGTTCCCGTCGCAGGACGTGGCCGAGATCGAATATCTGATGAAGCGCGCGCGGCGAACCGGAGTGGCGGCCAGCCAGATCGATCTCGCCTCGGCGCAGCACATGCTGCATCTCGCCGTCACCGTTTCCGCGCTGCCCGCCCGGCACTCCGCCGCGCCTGGATTCGTGGTGGTGCTCGAAGACACCAGCGAGCTGCTGCGCGCGCAGAAAGCCGCGGCCTGGCATGAAGTGGCCCGGCGGATCGCGCATGAGTTGAAGAATCCGCTCACGCCGATTGCGTTGTGCGCGGAAAGAATCGCGCGCCAACTGGATCGAGGCGCAAACTCGCCAGACGCCCAGCGTGAAACGCAGCGTATTCTGCGGGAATGCTCGGCTACCATTTGCCGCGAAGTGGAATCGGTAAAGACGCTGGCCGACGAGTTCTCGCGTTTTTCGCGGTTTCCCGCCGCGCAACCGGTGCCGAGCGATTTGAATGAAATCGCCCGCAACGCTCTCGATGTGTTCGCCGGACGCCTGGATGGAATCGATCTGCAGGTCGACTTAGCCTCCCATCTTCCCGCCGTGAACGTCGATCCCGAGCAGTTCAAGCGGGTGATCGTGAACCTGGTGGACAACGCCGCCGAAGCCATGCGCGAATCGCCGCTCAAACGCCTGTTCGTCGCGACGCACGTCAACTCCGGCGAATCGGTGGAACTGCTGGTGGCGGACACCGGCTGTGGCATTTCCCTCGAAGATAAAGAAAAGTTGTTCCTGCCTTATTTTTCGACGAAGGGCCGCGGCACCGGCCTCGGGCTGGCGATCGTGAATCACATTCTGTCCGAGCACGGCGCGCGGATCCGGGTGGAGGAGAACAGGCCGGCCGGTGCGCGTTTCTATGTCGAAGTTCCAGCCGTGGTGACCGTCGAAGCGGAGGCGCGTACGTGAAGAGTGCGCGAGTTCTGATCGTCGACGACGAACCGGGAATTCGAACTTCCCTGCGCGGCGTTCTCGAAGACGAGGGTTATTCCTGCGAAACCGTCGAAAGCGGCGAGCAATGCCTGGAAGAGCTGGCGCGCAAAAATTATGAGGCGGTGATGCTGGATGTCTGGCTGACCGGAATCGACGGCATGGAAACGTTGGCCCGCATTCAGGAAATCCCCTTCGCGGATCGTCCGCAGGTGGTCATCATTTCCGGCCACGGCACTATCGAGACCGCCGTCAGGGCGACCAAGCTCGGCGCGTTCGACTTCCTCGAAAAGCCGCTGACCATCGAAAAAGTGACGGTCGTGCTCAACAACGCGATTCAGCAGCGGCGGTTGGAGCTGGAGCTGAGCCGCCTGAAAGAATCGGGCGACTCCATTCCGCAAATCATCGGCGAAAGTGTACCGATGAAAGCCCTGCGCCAGCAGCTTTCTTTGATGGCCGCGACCAACGGGCGCGTGCTGATCTTCGGCGAAAGCGGGACCGGCAAGGAGCTGATCGCCCACGCCATCCATGCCGCCAGCGCTCGCGCGGACGAGGCCTTTGTCGAAGTGAATTGCGCCGCGATTCCCGAGGAACTGATCGAAAGCGAGCTGTTCGGGCATCGCAAGGGCAGCCTGGCCGGCGCGCTTGAAGATAAGATCGGAAAGCTGCAAAAAGCCCACGGCGGAACGCTGTTTCTCGACGAGGTCGGCGACATGTCGCTCAAGACCCAGGCCAAAGTGCTGCGTGCTCTGGAAGAGCAGCGCTTCGAGCCGGTGGGCGCCGCCGAGTCGATCCAGGTGGACGTACGCGTGGTTGCCTCCACCAACAAGAATCTGGAGGAAGAGATCGAGCGCGGCAATTTCCGGGAGGATTTGTTTTACCGGTTGAACGTCATCCCGTTTCATGTGCCGCCGCTTCGCGAACGCACCGAGGACGTGCGCCTGCTGGCGGATCATTTTCTGAAGGAGTTTACGACCTCCTACGGCCGCAAGCCGAAGGAGCTGTCCGAGGAAGCGCAGCAAGTGCTCGAAATTTATCCCTGGCCCGGCAATGTACGGGAGCTCCGCAATCTGATGGAGCGAATTGTGATTATGAATCCGCAGACGCGTATCGGCGGCCGGCACATTCCGCTCGATCGCTCCCGGCGCGCGGTTTTCGATCGGCCGGTGGACCGGTTCGGGAGTCTGCAGGAGGTTCGCGAGGCGGCGGAGCGCGATTACATTCTGAAGAAGCTCGAAGATTCCAAAGGCAATGTGACGCGGGCGGCTGAAATGCTCGGCCTCGAGCGAAGCCATTTGTATCGGAAGATGAAGGCCCTTGGAATCGCGCCCAAGGAAGGGAACGTGTAAAGGCCCTACTTAGCCTCGAATCCGCCGATGAATCCGTGGACACCTATCTCCTTCGTGATGGATCATCGCTACATCGATGAGCATTCGGTCGCGGCGCGGTATATCGACAATGCGCTTACGGCTACGGAGCGAGCGGCCTTTGAATCGCACCCGGTCGATTGCCAGGATTGTGCCGATCGCATACTGCTCGCCGGAATGTTTCACGCGCAGCCGGCCGGTGAGGTCTGGAACCAGGCTTCGCGGCAAGTTGTTTTCAGGGAGACTCTGCCGTTTCGCGCCCGGTTTGCGGCTCGGCTCGCGCCCTGGCAGCTGATCGTGATTTTCGCGATCACCGCGCTGCTGCTGCTGGCGATACCGGCGCTGCTGATCCCGGTCTTTCTTCGATAACCGTTTTGGTCGACAGAGAGGTTAGGAGTTTTATCCGCTTTTCGAGCTCGCGTTCCCGGGTGCGATCCTCGATCAGGCAGTGGTGTCCCACAAACCGCATTTTGCGGTCGTGGGCGGCCACCAGTTTTACGTTCAGCCAGACCTCGGAGCCGTCCACCCGGACCGCTCGGGCGTCGAAGGAATGCACCCCAGCGAGCAAAGTCTGGCGGTATGCCTCGTTCATCCGGTGATGCTCCTCGGAAGGAAACATTGTGAACCATTCCTTTCCGATCAATTCCGGCGCCGAGGTGTTCAGCGCCCGCGCGAAGGACTGGTTGACCGACCCGAAGGTGCCGTCCGCGCGCACCCAGGCGACCCCGCTTTGCACGTGCTCCACCGCGACCTTTTTCGAATAAAGCTCATCGTCCAGCGGTTTCTGGCGGTGTAGAACGCGGCGCAGGACAATAGTCAGGATCGTGACCACGCCCAAAAGAATCAACCAAAACATAAGAACGGCCTTGTAAGCTCCGTACTTATTATCGACCGTTTGAGGAAGCAGTATTAAGTAAGGTGCCCGCTCACAACACCAGGCCGCGGAACTTCGGATCATTGTAGCCCGGGAACACGTTGGCAATCTGACGATTGCCCAGGTGGCGCGTGACCAGCTCACCCAGCACATCGCGGAAGTCGGTGGTCAGGTTCAGGTCGCGGCTTTCGTAAAGCTGCTCGTCCGCCATGCCCGGCCAATCGCCGTAAACTTTTCCGCCCTTGATATCTCCGCCGATCGCGAACATCACGTTGGCGTGACCGTGATCGGTTCCGCGATTGCCGTTCTCCCGCGCCGTGCGTCCGAACTCGCTCATGGTGACCACGGTCACGTCCGCCATCCGATCGCCCAGGTCCTGACAGAACGCCGCCAGCGTCTGCCCCAAATCGTTCAGCAGATTGGGGAGCTGGCCCACGCTCGCTTTTGGGCCGACTTCATTGACGTGCGTGTCCCAGCCGCCGACGTCGGTGAACGCGACTTCGAGCCCCACGTCGGACTTGATCAGCTGCGCGATCTGCCGCATCGATTGTCCCAGCCGCCCATTCGGATACTTCGCGTCGTGGGCCGGGGTGTATTGCTGCTTCTGGATCGCCTGCATCAGCTTGACGGCTTCAAACGTCTCGCGACCGGTGCCATTCAGGACCTTATCCATGGTGCCGGCGTACATCGATTCGAAGGTCGACGCGCCGCGCGGATCGCGCACTTGAAAATCGCTGAGATTGGCGATCGCCACCGCGTCGTTAAGGCCACGTAGCGTGCGTGGGAGATCGGCGCTGAAGCTCACTGCCCGCACCGGAGATTTTCTTTCTTCCGTCACCAGCGCGCGATTCAACCAGCCGTCCGTGGTTGCCTTGCGGCCCGGCGTCCCGGACTCCATGTAATCCTGCGCGTCGAAATGGGAACGCGTCGGATCGGGCGATCCCACCGCATGAACGATCGCCAGATGTCCCGAATCGTAGATCGGTTTCAAAGTTCTCAGCGACGGGTGCAAACCGAAGAATCCGTCCAGGTCGATGGCCGAATCGGGTGTGCCGTCCGGGCGCGGAACCGCGATCGTCGGACGCAGATCGTAGTAGCGCTGTTCGCCGTGCGGCACCACGACATTTAAACCGTCCACCGCGCCGCGCTGGAAAATCGCCACCAGGATTGTTTTCCGCGGGCTGGGCGCGTCCTGCGCGTAGAGCGCCCGCGAAAGCCACACCGGAGTCGATCCCACGCCGACCATCGCCATTGCCGAACTCTTCAGAAAAATTCTTCGGTTCATACTTGCTACTCCTATCGCCTCTGAAAATCGGGCGAACCCAACACCAATCCCGCCGACAGCGCCTGGGTCACGACTTTCGGATCTTTGCTTTTCTGGTCGGCCAGCGCCGTGTCGATCGCCGCGCGGGTTTGGGGCGTCGCGTCCGTGAACAGAACCAGGCGCGCCGTCTCCGCGGGATCGTTGGAGAATCGCGTGATGTCCACCCTCACTCCCGGCAGCTTATTCTGCGCCAGCGCCAGCGCAAAATTCATCCGTCCGAGCAGCGACGCCGAGCTGACCCATTCCGCATTCGCGCTCGAATAACCGGTGGGCTCCTGTTTCCGGTAGAGCGGCTCGCCCAACTGACCGATCCGCTGCGCCAGCGGAAACGCGTAATCCACCTGTGCGTCCGTCGCGCGGATCGCGCTCGCGATCATCTCAATCGGAGTCTTGACTTTCGCGCGATACGCTCCCGCCGAGAAAAATTCCTTCGACTCGAGCATCGTCTTCATCACTTCGCGAATGTCGCCGTGCGTTTTTTCGAACGTCTTGGCCATGCGATCGAGCAGCTCCGGCGGCGGATTGTCCGCCACGAATCGCTGCGCCAGTTTTTTGGAGATGAACTTCGCGGTGGAAGGATGGTTGGCCAGAATATCGAGCACCTTCTCGGCATCGTCCTTGCCGCCGGCCGCCGGAATGGTCACGCCCAGCACGATTTTCTGTCCCTTGTCGTGCACCTTTTCGTTAAAGAAAAAATCTCCGCCCTGCTGCGGATTGCGGATGGTCCACCCGGTGAAGCACCGCGCGACTTCGATAATGTCTTTCTGGGTATATCCGCCATCCACGCCGAGCGTGTGCAGCTCCATCAGCTCCCGCGCGTAATTTTCGTTCAGCCCGCGCTGTGGCGCTTTGCCGTTCGGCCGCTTGACCGTTTCGGGCGCGACGCTCTGCCAGTTATCGAGGTAAAACAACATGGCCGGACTCGATGCCGTCGCTTCCAGCAGATCTCGGAAATGTCCCAGCACGTGCGGACGGATGGCCTGCCGCTCATAGGTCGGAATCAGAAAACGGTCGGCTCCCTTGTCGATATAAACGTTGAAGTGGTTGTACCAGAAATCGACCAGTTCCTCGTTAAGCTGCCGGTTGCTCAGAATCGCGCGATACAATTTCGCTTCCGCCAGGTCGTAAAACACCACCTGCTGCGGCTGGTTGGCGAGCATAAATTTTCTGCGAAGCACGGGACTCGCCAAGGCCATCAGCTGGTTGCGCATCGGCGGCGGCATCGCCACCACCACGTCGTCGATCGATTCTTCCGGAAGCTGATCGAGCAGCTCTTTTTTCTGGTCGTTGTTGCCGGTGCGAAGCGTCCGGATCTGATCGCGCGTCAGCAGTTCCTCGAACGGAACGGCAGGTTCCATCGGCATGTTGTCATCCTGCCCCTGCCTCGCCTTGAATCGCCGGACTTGCCGCTCCACTGCGGCGCGCGCCACCGGATCTTCAGGAGGCCGCTGCCGCCCCACGGCGACCGCGCGAATCAATTGCGGCGTCGGATACGATGCGAAAGTCTCCGCCTGCGTCATGCGCAGCGATTCAAGCGGCTCGATCTTCTTATCAAGCTCCGGATTCTCTTTGATGCGTTCCGGATGAAGCTGCAGGTCGATCCATTTCTTCAGCCCCATTTTGCGGACCGCCTCCACGTCGCCCGGCCGCGGTCCGAAGGTTAACCGGTCCAGCGCGTGAACCACCTGCAAGTCTTTCGGGAGCTTCTTCTGGAACTGCGAATAGTCGATCTCGGGCTTCTTTTTCGACGTTCGCGCCGGCAGCGCCAAAGCACAGAAAAAAATAAGTCCGAGCGCCAGCGACTTCCGCATTTCAGAATTCCTCTACCTTATTTAAACGCCGCTGCGGACCAAAAGTTGACTAAATTCGCTGGGGACGCGCCGGCCGGCCTAGGAGATGTTCATCTGCTCGCAGGTTTTGATCAGGAACCGATCGGTCATCCCGGCGATGTAATCGCACACCTGGCGATATACCGGCTCGTCCCCCGAATCTTCCAAGTAGTTGACAGGCATCAGTTCCGGACGTTTTAGCAGGGCCTCAAACAAGCCTCCCAGCACTTCCACGGAACGTCCGCGGGCCGCCGCCAGCGATTCCGATTCGTACACCGTCGCCCGCAGTAGTCCTTTGAGCTGCGCGGTACCAGCCGCCGTTTCCGCCGAAAAACAGGCCACTCGCCGGGGATGCTGGCGGACCGCGTCGACACCGGTCAGGCCTCCAGCCGCCTCCGCGGTTCCTTCCATGAGACCCGAGATCAGCCAGTTGACCAGTCCCCGGACGATTTCGTACATTCGCACGCGCTCCGGCGCGCCGGGAAACTGCATCTCCGCGATGTCGTCGAGCTCGCGAAATTTATCCACTACCCGACGCGCTTCTTCAATGGGAATCAGCCCCGCCACATAGCCGTCATCCAGATCCGAAGTGTTGTAGGCAATTTCATCGCAGCGGTCGATCAACTGCGCCTCAAGCGGCGGACGCAGACCCGGAAGATATTCGTCGAGTTCGGGAATTTCACCCGCCGAAAAATCGCGCGAATGCTTGACAATTCCTTCGCGTACTTCAAACGTCAGGTTCAGCCCGGGAAAACGCGCGTAGCGGTTTTCAAACCGTTCGACGATTCGCAGTGCGTGAAGATTGTGATCGAACCGCGCGCCGAACCGGCGCATCTGCCGGTCCAGTTCCGCTTCACCCGCGTGTCCAAACGGCGGATGGCCGATGTCATGCGCCAGTGCCAGAGCTTCTGTGAGATCTTCGTCCAGTCCCAACACCCGCGCCGCCGTGCGCGCGATCTGTGAAACCTCGATGGTGTGCGTCAGCCGGTTGCGAAAATGATCGGAAGCGCCGGGCGCAAAGACCTGGGTTTTGTTTTCCAGACGCCGGAACGCGCGCGCGTGAACTACCCGATCACGATCCCGCTGGAACTCATTTCGATAAGGATGGGGAGCTTCGGGATAACGCCGCCCGCGCCCGCATTCGACGGGGAACCGAAGATGCGACAGCGTCAAGCCTCCGGCAGACACACTATCGCGGAGGGAGCTCGCCCAGCGCCTGCACCGCGGCGCGGCTGACCGCCGTCCGCTCGGTCCGCATCGGTTCCAGCATCTTGCGTGCTTCGTCCGGATTCTTTTTGCCGATCAGCAGCGCCAGGCGGATCTGCGCCTCGTCTTTCGAAACCGTTACGGTGGGATGCGCCATCAGATCGCGGAGGGTTTTCTCGGCGTCGGCGTCTTTGCCCTCCGCCGTAGAAACTTGCGCCAAAGATAGTTTCGCCAGCGCTCCATATTCCTTCGGAGCCGAATCGACGATTTCCCGGAACCGCTTTTCCGCTTCTGTCAGATTGCCTTTATCCGCCGCGTCGGAGGCCAGATAAAACTCCGCGATCGCGCCTTCCTGGCTTCCGTGGTATTTCGCCGCCACTTCGCCCAGAGCTTTGTCGCGAGCCTGATCCTTTTCCTGCGCCGTCGCGAAATGGAGCAGCCCCGGCTGTGACGGAGCGTTGCCGACCGTCGCGTTGTCGATCCGCAGCGCCTGCCCCAGCGCTTCTTCGCGGGCTGTCGCCTGATGGCGCATGAACAGGAAAATGCCGCCGGCCACCACCAGCACCGCCAGCGCGATCGCGCCGTAGCGGACGCTTTCCTCTTTGTGCTCAGTCAGAAACTCGAAGCCGTGCTTGACTTCTTGCGCAAACTTGTCGCTTTTAAGATCTTTACGGGTGCGTCTATCCACTGGAAACTCCGGAGATCCCCAGTCTAGCACGCGCTTTAATTCAAGCGTTACGCCTCGTCTTCAGATATCAGGTGAAGCGAGGCTTGTCCGGATTTCGTCTATAAACTGAGTATGAGGAAAACTGTAGCTGCGCTCGCCGCGTTCGTGGCCTTCACCCCGGCCTTCAGCGATACTACCAGCAACGTCACGCGCGCGACTCTCGACAACGGTCTGCGCGTGGTCGTCGTTCGCGACGTGCTTGCTCCGGTCGTCACCGTCCAACAAAACTATCTTGTCGGTGGCGATGAGACGCCGCAAGGCTTTCCCGGAACGGCCCATGCCCAGGAACACATGGCCTTTCGCGGCTGCGCCGGCATGACTGCCGATCAGATCGCCGCTCTCTACGCCCAGCTCGGCGGACAAAATAATGCCGATACGCAGCAGAACATTACCCAGTATTTCGCCACCATCCCCGCCGCCAACCTGGAGGTAGCGCTTCGTCTGGACGCGGCCTGCATGCAGCATATTGACGATGCGTCCGACCAGTGGAACCAGGAGCGCAATGCCATCGAGCAGGAGGTGGCACGCGATCTTTCGAATCCCACCTACAAATTCATCACGCGCCTGAATCAGGACCTGTTCGCCGGAACGCCCTACGCTCACGACGCGCTCGGCACCAAAGAGTCCTTCGATAAAACCGAGGGCGCGCTGCTCCAGAAGTTCTACAGGGATTGGTACGCGCCCAATAATGCCATTCTGGTGATCACCGGCGATGTCGATCCAGCCGCCACGGTGGCAAAAATCCGGCAGATCTATAATTCCATTCCGAAGCATTCCATCCCTCCGCGTCCGGCGGTGAATCTCCAACCCGTTCACGCCGAATCCTTCACGCTAGAAAGCGATCTCCCTTATGAGCTGGTGTTCCTCGCCTATCGCATGCCTGGAACCGACACCATCCGCGATTATGCGGCCTCGCGCGTGATAAGCGATGTTCTCGCCAGCGAGCGGGCCGACCTGTTCAAGCTGGCCGCCGAGGGCCAGGCGCTCGGAGCCGAGTTCGCCCTCGCGGAAACGTATCCCAAAGCGAGCGTGGGATTCGCCGCCGCCGCTCTTCCGGCAACCGCCGACTCCGCCGCGATGATCGACAAAATGAAAACCATCATCGCCGGTTACGTTTCGAAGGGCTTTCCCGCGGAATTGGTGGAGGCTGCCAAGCGCATCGAGATCAGCAACGCCGAATTCGAGCGGAATTCCATCCCCGGTCTCGCTCAGGATTGGTCGCAGGCGCTGGCCGCCGAGGGTCGCACCTCACCCGATGAGGACGTCGATGCGATCCGGCAAGTCACCGTCGCCGATGTGAACCGCGTCGCGCGCGCGTATCTCCAGAACCAGAACGCCATCGTCGCCGTGCTGAAACCGCAGGAATCCGGCAATCCCGTGACCTCCAGCGGATTCGGCGGCGCTGAAAAGCTCACCTCGGAGCCTTCCAAACCGGTAACGCTGCCCGATTGGGCGCGCTCCGAGCTGGCCACTCTTTCCATTCCGCAATCTGAGCTGCATCCCACCGACACGACGCTCGCGAACGGAATCCGCCTGATCGTTCAAACCGAGCACATCAGCGACACCGTCAGCCTGACCGGCGAAATTCGCCACGAAGCCAAACTCGAAACGCCGCCCGGCAAGGACGGAGTCGCCGAAATCGTCGATGGGCTGTTTTCCTACGGAACCAAGAAAATGGATCGCCTGGAACTCCGCAAACAAATCGACGACATCGCCGCCAACGAATCCGCCGGCATCAGCTTTTCGCTGCGTGTCCTCAAATCCAATTTTTCGCGCGGCGTTCAGATTCTTGCGGACAATGAGCTGAATCCCGCGTTTCCCGCGGACGCGTTCAAGATCGTGAAGCAGCAGACCGCCGAGGTCGCCGCCGGAAATCTGGCGAGTCCGCAGTATCGCGCCCAGCATGCGCTCGAACTGGGGTTATTTCCCAAAGGCGATCCGGTCCTGCGCGAAACCACCCCCGCCACCGTCGGCGCCGTCACTCTTCAGGATGTCAACGATTATTACCGGCGCGCCTTCCGCCCCGATCTCACCGCGATCGTGGTCATCGGCAACATCACGCCCGAGGAAGCCAAGGCCGCGGTCGAAAAATATTTCGGATCATGGAAAGCGGAAGGCCCCAAACCCGAAGTAAATCTGCCGCCGGTGCAGCCGAACAAAACCGCGGCGGTGAATGTTCCCGATCCCGCGCGGATTCAGGATTCCGTGGTGCTTGCTGAAATCGTCGGGATCAATCGCTTTAGTCCCGACT
>Ga0182024_10015614_pt1 | contig 14504 bp, 10 predicted proteins | sample P32metaG_FD_120480 | JGI IMG/M metagenome (GOLD analysis project Ga0182024, IMG submission 120480) | Permafrost microbial communities from Stordalen Mire, Sweden - P3-2 metaG (Illumina Assembly) | ecosystem: Environmental > Terrestrial > Soil > Wetlands > Permafrost | place: Sweden: Stordalen... | reverse complement strand
GAACATATGGCGATAATACGTATGAGAAGGCGCACCTCAAAACGCTTTCTGAAAGGCCGCCTATAACAAGCGCCCACACGTCTCTGATAAAAAAACTGAGCGCTACCGTGAGCACAACCCCACAAATTCCAGCGCCGTTATTCATCCATGCCCATCTTCCGAACTTCATTTCTTTGAGAGCGATGTAGGCATTTGAGCTATATATTCCATCGAAGATTACGCCCAGTGTAACGACTCTTAATAGCGGGCTTAATTCGGGATTCCCGTAAAACTTCGCAATTAATGGCGCGATGGCAAAAAAAATGGCATATAATGCGACCGCCCTACCGCAAGAGAGCCACCAAGCAGCGTCTTTATATTCGGCCTCGGCCCCCCGGGGATGCCTTATGAGTGATTCCTTCACCCCAATGTCCGTGATGGTGTGAAAAATTGAGCTGGAAGATCCAACAATGGCCATAATTCCAAAAGCTTCCGGCGCAAGTAATCTGGCCAAAGCCATACTTCGCCCAAATCTGAAAACCTGCTCAAGAAGGCTTCCAGTACTAAGCCACGCTCCGCCTCGAAATACCTTACCCTTAAGAGTCTCGGCAGAAAAAACGGCATTTACACGATCATAGACTTGGGAGGTTACGGACAACTTCGCTCCTCGTTCGATAGACTCTCGGAGTTTTTGGGATTGATGGAGCCGGCGACCAACTGAGATTATTCAACGAAGCCATGCTGGGAAGGGGCGGACACCAAAATGAAAGTCCGCCCATCCGTTCACAAACTAGTTAACACTTGCTGCCAAACCCGTCGGAGGTTGCGGTTGGCTCGCCGAAGCCGATCCGAACTGATACGCCCCAACGTTCCAGCTTCCGGCGGCGCGCGTAACAGATGTTCTGACAGGGCACGACACCGTTTTCGTCGTCGAGTTGGAGTTGCATGCATAGCTGGTATCTAAACTCGCACTAGGCGCGGTCAGTCCAAGACTCGATAACCCATTGACCAATGAACCGATCTGCGCTGTCAAATCCGTCCCCGCACCCACTGCGGCCGTAACGGGTGAGAATGCATAAGTCTCACCGGAACTATAACCGAGATTGTTAGCGACGCTTTGTGTCTGGATCAGGTTGCCCGCCATCGAGCAGTTATTGCTCGAAGTGCAGTTCTGGATGGCGTCGGAAAAAGAAGTGATGAAATGATTGTTTCGCAAGTTGAATCCATCGGCCCCGCTATAAGCTACACCGCAGGGATCTGTCGGATTCCCGTCAGGGCCGCACTCAATCGTATTGTTATACAGATTGAATGTCCCGGAAGTTGCGCAATAATCCCCCGAAGTACCGCCCGGGCATCCCCCATTGACGCCCTGAACTGACGGCGCGAAGTCGACAACGTTCCCGTCAGTCGTATCGTAGACCACGTTGTTCCATATGTTCACGGCATACCCCTTAACAGGGGCAAACCACAGTGTAAGGCCGTTGCTCGTGCTGGTGTGGCGGATTACATTGTTGTAGAAATCAAGCCCTTCGCTGCCGTTGTCCTCGAAACCGTTTTCGTGTTCGGTTCCCACGCTCTGATTGATATACTCGACGAGGTTGTCATGCACGCTTTGGGCGCCATTGACGATCATCCCGTTCGACATCTGCCGCATCACATTATTGTAAATAACCGGCGGACTTCCATAAACGCATCCCATGCTGTGCTCATCCGTATCGGAGCCATCGCATATCGAGTCGTGAAACGAACTGCCGCTATTCACATTCGGAATATGTGCGTCGCCTGTGATCGCCCAACCGTAGTCCACGCCCGCCGCGTGCGACCAACCGTGAAAATACATATTCTTGATTTCGATATTTTGGCCGTTTCCGACGCGAATGTAGGAACCTCCCGAGTTAGCAGGCCAGTACAGACCCGTAAATTCGATGTTGTCTACCACCAGGTAGCTGGGACTCGGGCTATTAAAAGTTGAAAAATCTAACAAACTGTCATTCGACCCGGCGACGGAGGCTCCGCCTCCGTTGAAAACCGGACGATTCCACGACGATCCAGCAAACCAACTGTGGTCAACTCCAATGTAGAGTGTGTTACCGGACGACCCCGACCATCTAAAAATCCAGCCAAATGCTGAATTCGGCCAAGTCACGCCACCTTTAAGAATTATGCTGTCGCCAGGCCCAGGGTTCGCGTTGGCGCAATTGGCAGTGCAACCGCCCATACCGGGAGCATGTTGCCACGGGCTCGATTTCGACGTTCCGCCGTTCGAATCGTTTCCGCTCGAATAGTCCACGTAGTACGTCGTCGCAAAGGCGCTGCTCGCGGTTAAAGCCGCGCTGAACAGCAGGACAAATTGAATTAATCTTTTGTAGTTCAGAGACATAGCTGTTTGGTCCAGCCTTTCGATGGTTGCCTGGCCCGCCGATTCGAAACCCCCGGGCCTGCTTTCGGCAGGAATCAATTGGACTCCCCTGCCACTTGTGACCGTAACCCAATGCGTCTCCCGCGCTCTACTGGCCAAAAGGACATTTCTGGTACAGCAAGCGGTACAGGCTAGCCCTGCCGTACAGATCGGCAGTCTCGCGCTAACCTTCAATCCCTCCTTTTCGAGCGCCCCGTGCCCTCTTTCGCCCGACCTGTACTCTGCTTCGCCCGGCCTGTCCTTACGTACAGGGTCGCCAAAAACGGGCTCCCGCGCTCTTCCTTGGCCTCATGCCGATAACGCCGCTTAGCGTGCGCAAATCCCGCGCAAAACCGCCCCGCAACCGCCCCTAAACGCGCAATCTCGGGTCATATTGGCCCGCGGACGGAATCAACGCGAGGAGCCAAGTACCTGCAAAGAAAGATGCTTGCGCCCAACTTGCGCCGCGATAATCGACACAATTCGCTCGGCCGCTTTTCCGTCCCACTTGTCGGGGATGCAGACCTCGCGCTTCCGCGTCATCTGCCGAGCGATCGCGCCGCGAATCCCCGCGACGGAGGTTCCCGCAAGCACGTTGGTGCCGTGCTCCACCGTTACCGGCCGCTCCGTGTTCTCTCGAATCGTGACGCAGGGAACTCCGAGGCAGGTCGTTTCCTCTTGAATGCCGCCCGAATCGGTGAGAACCAGGCGCGCGTTTTTCATCATGCACAGGAAATCGACGTAGCCGAGCGGGTCGATCAACCTGATGCCCTTGGCTTTTTCTCCGGCGTCATCTTGAAAGTAACGGCCGAACCCGAACTCCGCGATTCGCTTCCGCGTGCGCGGGTGCGCGGGAAAAATGATTGGCAGCTCCCGGCTCACGTCCAGCAGACCTTCCAAAACATTGCCAAAAGCTTCGGCCTCGTCCACGTTCGATGGACGGTGAAGCGTCAAAAGGGCGTACGGTTGCACGGGATCGCCGCTACCGTTCTGAGGGACGTGCGACCGCAACCCAAGTTGATCGAGGATGGGCGATTGATCCGCGCGGACCTCGAAGGACCGCAGCGAATCGATCATCGTGTTGCCTACGAAAAAAACTCTCTCGGACGGTATCCCCTCATGCTGCAGGTTTGCGAGCCCGCTTTTCTCGGTGACGAACAGCATATCGGCCAGATGATCGGTGACGACGCGGTTGATCTCTTCGGGCATGCCGCGGTCGAACGAGCGCAACCCCGCTTCCACATGGGCCAGCAGCGGGCGCAACTTGCCCGGCAAGCCAGGCAATTTTGCAGTCGCCAGCGCGCAGGCGACGGTTGAATTGACATCCCCCACTACGATGACGAGGTCCGGCGTTTCGGCTAAAAGCACGCTTTCGAACTTCTGCAGGATTTCCGCTGTTTGCGCCGCCTGCGAGCCCGAACCAACGCCCAAATGAACGTCGGGCTTGGGCAGACCGAGATCGTCAAAAAACCGGTCGGACATCAGCGCGTCGTAGTGCTGGCCCGTGTGTACCAGCACATGCTTGATTTCGGGGCTCCGCGCCTGCTTATTGTGGCGCCTGATGGCCTCAATGATCGGCGCGACCTTCATAAAATTCGGGCGCGCTCCCACCGCCGTAAGAATCCTGATTTTCGTCTCTGAATCGATTTTATTCATCATCTGATTGATCAGGGAACTGTCTTAACTTTCCACGGCGTTGAATCTTGCGAACGCGTACAAAAGCCAGCCGAGTTCGTAGGGCCTGTCTTCAAACAGAATCTTCAGCGACCCTATGGACGCGTTCTGTTTGGGGGACCGGACCAGGCTCAGGGCGGTATCCCAATATTTCGTCTGTCGATTTTTCGGGAGGATGCACCGCCAGACCAAATTCCGGTCGAGATCTCTGATGTCAACGCCCATCTCATTCGAACCGTAAATCCACCGCAAACCCCTGAAGATATGTTCCTTGAAATCCTGTCCCGTAGCTTCTTCCAGAGCGAAAAGCCCCATCGGCGCCATGCCATGCTGATGCACGGAATAAACGGGGTAGCGGCTCGAGGTGTGGCCGCTTTGAGAATCGTAAAGCCACCACCATTGCCCGAGCTCGCCCTGCACCCGACAGATGGCTCGGCCACATTCAAGTGCTGCTCCGAGAGGTTCTTCGACGCTAAAGGTGGTCGCGAATTTTGAGATCGCGTAAACCGGATAAATCTGATCCGCAAAGCTTCCAATCCGGCCTCTCAGAAGCCCCGACAAGGATTTCATCACGTGCATATGGCCGAAAAATCCGAAATCGCTCTGATTTTCTTCGATTCGATGGTAGGTCTCGACCGCGAGGTCGGTGAGCGCCGTGAGAAGTTTCGAAGACGTCATCGCCGCGTGCGACAATCCCGCCAACAGCCACGCGAGTTCGGTCGTGCGGCCGTGGCGGGCATCCGCGTGACGGCTGAGAGCAGATTCGAGATTGACGCCGCGGAGGAACCCTTGGAGCTGGTCGGGGGCGAACGTGGCCGTCAGCCAAATGGTCAATCCCAAGTCGCCGGCGCAATGAATCCAACTGATGTCCTGAATAAATGACTCGTAGAGAGCATTCGTGTCGAAGGACGAATGACCTCCCGCTTTTTCAAATTCGCGCAAGCCCAGAAGCGTCATGATGGTGTAGCGAGGGGAAAGCCCTTCGCGCACCATTCCTTGCCCGGTCCGCACAAGCCGATGGCAGAAAAGGCTGCTCTCCGGATCGAACATGGACTCGAGTCCCTTCGCGGCCAGAAAGTTCAGGTCCTGGATAGAGGAAACGGCGACACCCCGAGAATTCAAGGATGCACCAGGGGACGGCGTCGAATTTAGCGATGTTCGGGTAGACACTGTTGCTCCGCAATCGAAACGATTCCTTCCACGATGCTTTCGAGGGCTGCGCTGTGGCCGGCGGCATTCTCTTGACGGCGCTCTCTTCGCTGAATGAGGACCTTGGTTCGAATATCGTCGACGCTCTCGATAAGAACGAGACGACCGCTGGATGCCAAATATTGGTCCACCGCGCCAATGCGCCCGCGAAAGATGCTGTAAACGGGGATACCCAAGGCAGCCGCTTCGCGATTCATGGTCCCGCCGCCGCTGATAACGAAATCCGAGAACCAGATCAAATTCAGACCATCGACGACTCGTTCCGGAATCACGATCTTGCGCTTGGCAATCCACTCGCTCCAGGACTTTCGCAGAGCTTTGGCTTGCCTCTCATTGCGGGGAAGCAAAATCACGCGAACTTCGGGCCGCTGCACCAAAAGATTCAGCGCCGCATCCAGCAGCACTTCGGCTTCCGGATTGTGGTAGTGAGCTTCCGTTGCGGGAGGCCGTACGGTCACAACCAGGTCGTTCTGCTCGAGGCCGAGTTCCTTTTTCATGGCCGGATCCGGGCGCAGGCGCGGCACGTAGACATCCTCTTTCAGTCCCGGATACTTCATGACCGCTTTGTTTGCTTTCAGGGTTGGCGAGTCGGGAATGTACTGCGGCACGAAAACCCAATCCGAACGGAGGAAGCCCATCTTGGCGGTAAACTCGTAGTCCAGAATCGTGAGGTTTGGAATCCCGAGCGCCACGCTGCTCAAAAATTGAGAACGCGATCCGTGCGACACGGCCAAGTCAGGCTTCTCCTTCATCATCATGGGAAGCAGCTGCATCGCGCGCAAGCACGTTCCGACCATCTTCAGGGCGCGGTGCTTGCCCCAATGCTTACCGACCACCTTGCACGACAGTTTGTGAAACTCGAGAAGTTCGCAGACCTGATAAGAGTCTCGCGCCGTAAGGATGACTTCGAGACCTCTCGAACGGAGTTCGTCGATAATCGGAAGAAAAAATGGGACATGGGGAGAGTTGTCAAGGTCGATCCAAATCCTCTTTCTCCCTCGTGAACTCGCGGATTTCGGCGAGGGATCCAGCGCCGCCGCTCTTCGCGAGGGCGGCGTCTCCGGCTCCGACTGATTCGGAAGGACTGTTGTGTGCCGCGACATATTCATGTTCTCTGCAAACAAGGCCTCTCGGGAAGGATTGCCGAGCGCGTTGCGCTCTTCGCCGGGAGATGAACCGTTAGACAGTTGAACGAATAGAAGCGAACTCCGCGACCATGTCCGCTACCCGCCGCTGCTGATCGGAACGAAGGCCGCCGTACATAGGCAGAGACAAAATCTGTTCCGACGCTTCTTCGGTGATGGGGAAATCTCCCCGCTTCCAGCCCATCGAATCGTACGCGCGCTGCATGTGCACGGGGATGGGATAGTGGATGCCGGTGCCGATTCCCGCTTCATTTAGATGCGTTTGCAACTCCTCGCGGCGCGGGGTTCGAACCACGTAAAGGTGATACACATGCTTGGACCATTTCGGCTGGAAGGGAAGCGTGATGCTTCCCGACATCGTAGCGAGCAACTCGTTGTAGCGTTGGGCGCATTCGACGCGCTGCTGATTCCAGCGGGGAAGGTGCTTCAATTTTACGCGAAGCAAGCCCGCCTGAATGGAGTCAAGCCTTCCGTTATAGCCTTCAATATCGTGATAGTACTTCTTCGACTGGCCATGATCCCGGATCATGCGGACCGTTCGCGCAATGCCTTCGTCATTGGTCGTGACCGCGCCGCCTTCACCGCAAGCGCCCAGATTCTTGCCCGGATAAAAACTGAAACCGGCTGCGTGGCCCATGGAACCCGCTTTGCGCCAGCGGTTCTCCTTTTTGGAGAAATATTCGGCGCCGTGGGCTTGGCAGGCATCTTCAATGACAACCAATCGATGGCGCGCCGCAGTCTCCAAAATCGGGTCCATATCCGCGGTTTGACCATACAAATGGACGGGCACCACCGCGGTCACAGGTTTTTTAAGCTTGCGATGCATGGCACGGCCGGTGGCAGGGTCGATCTCGCACTGGTCCCGCAAATAGGCTTTTAACTTTTCCGGGTCCATGGTGTAGGTGCGCTCATCCACATCGATGAAATCGGGGCGGGCGCCAGCCTGCGAGATCGCCTCGGTTGTGGCGATAAACGTCATGGACACGGTGAGCACGATGTCTCCGGGCCGGACTCCCGCGGCCATCAGCGCAAATCGCAGCGCGTCGGTTCCGCTGTTGACGCCGACGCAGAACTTCGCGTCACAAAACTCGGCAAAGTCCCGCTCAAAACCCTCCACCATCGGCCCACCGACGAAACCTGCCGTCTGGAGCGCCTCCTGGAAAACAGCTACCAACTCGTTTTGGAGTTCCTTGTGGGGCGTCACCAAATCCACAAACGGAATTTTCCCATTCTGGCTCATGCTTTCGACCTCGCTTCAGATGGAATGGAACGCAAAACTTTTGCTGGATTGCCGGCAACGATAGCGTTCGCGGGCACATCGCGGGTCACTACGCTGCCCGCTCCCACAATCGCGTTTTCTCCAATAACTACTTTCGGCAAAACGGTAGACCCCGAGCCGATGGAAGCTCCGCGCTTTACCAGTGTTGTTTCCACGCGCCAGTCTTTTTCGGTTTGGAGAGCGCCGTCTTCGGCGGTCGCGCGGGGGTAGGAGTCATTAATAAAGGTCACGCCATGCCCAACGAAAACATTGTCCTCGATCGTCACGCCCTCGCAAACAAACGTATGGCTCGAAATCTTGCAGCGCCGGCCAACGCGGGCATTTTTCTGGATTTCGACGAACGCCCCGATTTTGGTTTCTTCCCCGATTTCGCAGCCGTAGAGATTGATAAACTTGGAGAGCTTTACGTCCTTGCCCAGTTTCACGTCCGGCGCAATGCTGCAGTATTCGTTCACAGGCGGATCAACTCTCCTCTCTTCTTGATCGACCGGTCGGCCGCTTCCAGCATCTTGACGATCCGCAATCCAGCACTTCCGTCGTTAAAGGGCGACTTGCCGTTCTTGACGCAATCGGCGAAGTAGTCCAGCTCCACCCGCAGCGCCTCGGGCTGTTCGATTTGAGGCGCCCACATATCGCCGGTCCGGTAGCTTACGAGGACGTCACGCAAGCCTTCTCCGGACGTAATCTTGACACCCTTGTCGTAAACGCGAAGCTTCTCGTCGGCCACCAGGTCGTTCCAAACGAGCATTTTCTTCTGGCCGCCGACGAGCGTCGTTCTTATTTTCACCGGCGAAAGCCAATTGACATTGATGTGCGCGATTACGTTTCGAGGGAAGTACACCGTGAGATAGGCCACGTCTTCGACGCCGTTCAAGTGCCTTTCGCCGGTGGCGACGATCGCCTCCGGGTCCCCTTTGATCAGGTAGTCCATGATCGACAAATCGTGCGGGGCCAGGTCCCAGAGTACGCTCACGTCGTGCTGAAACAGCCCCAAGTTAACGCGCAAAGAATCGTAGTAGTAAAGATCCCCTAAGACTCCGCCTTCGATAAGCTCCCGAATTTTGCGAACAACACCGGTAAACAGGAAGGTGTGATCCACCATGATAATCAGTTTCCTGCGCGCCGCGATGTCGATCAGTTCGTTCGCGTGAGCCACGCTTGAAGTGAACGGTTTCTCGACAAACACGTGCTTGCCGTTTTCGAGCGCCTTTTTTGCCAGTTCGTAATGGGTCCAGACGGGAGTGATCACCGCAACGGCGTCGACCTGAGGAGACGTGAGCAGTTCGTTCGGGTCCGATACCGTCTTGATGCCCGGATAAGCTTTCTTCGCTCGAGCCCGCGCCCCGGGACTCTTATCGCAGATCATTTCGACCTGCGTCGATTCGAGCCCGTGCAGGTTTCGCACTATGTTAGGACCCCAATAACCGTAGCCAATCACGCCAACTCGTATCATGGTGCCTCGTTGTGTGGAAAAAGTTTGAACAGACCGACGCGCAGCGTTTCACCCCAAGCCGCATCCACACACAGCTTATGCGTGACTGCATCCGTGGAAGCTGGGGTGTGCTAAAGCAGAGACCGGCGCCCTAAAAATTAATAGGCGCCATCACCGGTGAAGACTGCCCGCGGAGTTGCTGCAAGAATCTTCAAATCCAACCAAATCGACCACGATTGGGAATAGCGCAGATCGAGCCGAACCATATCGTCAAACGACGTGCGGCTGCGCCCGCTCACTTGCCACAGTCCGGTAACGCCGGGCTTCAATTCAAAAACCCGCCGGCGGTGCCAGATGTCATAGAGTTCGAATTCGTAACCAACAGGGGGGCGAGGCCCCACCAGCGACATTTCGCCCACCAAGACATTCCAGAATTGCGGCAGCTCGTCCAAACTGAACTTGCGGAGAACTCTTCCCACGGGCGTGATCCGGGGATCGTCCGTGATCTTGTAAACCGCCGCATCGGAACCCTTGTCTTGTTCCGCCTTACCGGCGATAAAACTTTCGATGTACTCGCGATGGATCTTGGGGTCGTTGTTGGAGTACATAGTGCGAAACTTGAGGCACTTGAAGCGATGTCCAAACTGGCCCAGGCGGTCCTGCTCGAAAAGCACCGAGCCTTGCGAACTCATTTTGATGGCCACACTGATGAGCGCGAGCAATGGCGCGAGAAGCAGAAGCAATACACAGCTTCCGGCAATATCGATCGCCCGCTTCACAATGAGCGAAAGCCGCTTGCGCGGATCCTTCTGAACGATTTCAGGATACAGTTTGGTATCCGCCGTGGTCGAACCATCGCTCCAGTTCTCCGGATAAAGGTGAAGCGTAACGATCACCTTCGAGGCGAGCGCCAGGTCCAGATGGCTGTGGAGAGATTTGACGATTTTGGTGAGCAAAAGCTGGGTGATCGGAGTTTTCTCGTTGAGGTTTACTTCCGTGAAAATGACTCCGACAACTCCGGCGTGTTTATACCAGCCGACCAGATCGGTTTCGCGAGTGGAAGTGGAAACCGCGTTGATCAGCTGGCGTAAAAGTCTTTCGGGAACTCCGTTGGTGAACAGCGCATGGGCATCGAGCAACATCAGCACGAAAGGCTTGCGGGATCTTTCGGCGCGGCGACGCTCGAGCGTCAGCATGGTATGAAACGTGTCTACCTGTAGAAGCTCCTTGAGCCTTGACGCCGCGCCCACGACCGCAGGGCCCTCGGAGCGCCGCGCGAACTTTTCTTTTAGGCTGAAATTTCTTGCGTTTCCCATGAGTTCCCGAATGCGCGACCGGCTTGGTACCTTAAAAAAATGCTTTCTTGAGCAGGAAGGACGGGCGGAGGATTATACCAGCGAAGCCCATCCTAAGCAATCACTCCGTCCAACAAGGAAGGCGCCGCGACCGAGCCCAAAGCTTCGGTTCGCCGCGGGGCGATCCGTCTTGCCAGTGAACGGTCAATTTCGAGCGCCACCGAACGCCGCAGCAGGGAAACGGAAACGACGATGCGGTGGCTGCCTTTGAAATTAATGAGCACGCCTTCCAGGCCGTGAAAAGCTTCGTCTTCGATGCGTATCCTTTCGCCGATTTCGAGGTAGGGCCAAGGCTCCGCGCTTAACCGCGATCGAATGGCTGTCTGAAGGGAAGCAATTTCGGTATCTTCCACGGGCACCGGAATTCGTCCCCTTCCAACTACCGCAATCACACCGGGGGTTATAAGGATCGGGAGCCGATTGAGCGCCTCGAAATGACAAAACACGTAGCCCGGAAACAAGGGCGCATTCACTTCTTTAACGTTTCCGCTCCACCGTTTCTTGGTTTTGTAGGTGGGAAGAAATGTCTGGTAACCCTTGCCCGAAAGCAAAAGGGCTGTTGAACTCTCCCAGCGAGTTCTGACTTGTACCGCAAACCATCGCGTGGATTCCGTTTCGGAACTCATCATATCCCTCTGATTTTCCCTTCCGTTGTTTCCCTCAGCTTTCAGGAGATATGACATAAACATGGCTCCCCAAGGTCGCGCAATACTCTGGAATCCTAAACTGGTTCAAAACTTCCTGTATTTCAGAAGCGCCCGCCGGAAAAGCAAAAAATTGATCGGAGCCGGATAGGCTACCGCCATAAATGTCGGACCTCGACACCAGAAACTCCCGCAATCAATCTGCCACGGATCAGGCATATGTAGCCGAAAGTGTACAAAGTTTAGTCTGCTAACCAATTCCCTGAGACTAAATGACTTATCACCGCCGACGCTCTTGATAGAGGCTTTTCTCGGTGCGGATTTTGCATACTTGCGGGATTTGAGGGAAAAATCTTGCCACCATTTGCCAACTGGTTTCCCTCCAGAACGCGGGATGGGCGGTGCGGTAGGCCATCCTTGGGAGTCCATTAAAACCAATGCCATCAATTCTTTATGATATGCCTAACGGCGGTCAGGCGTTTTGGTAGAACGAGCACCGAGCAGCTCCCGACGTAGCTTGTCACAGGGACTCGCCACTTTTGGGTCATCTCAGCGATCCAACGCAGCTTTCAGTTATGGGAGATGGGATTCGGCGCTATGGAATACACAAACAGCCGGCGCGTGCCGAAGAAACAGGAACGAAATGGAAAGTAGTGACGAATTTCGTCGCTGTAGGCACCCGTAACGGTACTCCTGGCTCTTGGATGGAAAAACATGGCCTCGCGCGTGGAAAGAGCTTTCCTCGCCTTCGTCGGCGGAACGGAGAAGCCCGTTATTTTCAGTGTGGTCAATTGGCCGATTAGCTGCCTTTAGACAAACCGAACGCACGTCTTACGACGGAGCATGACACAAAAATTGTCACACCGGAGGAATCAATGTTGAAGAAGTTAGCATTAATTATGATCGCGAGTGGCTGTCTGCTGGCGGTCAAAGCTGACGAAGCTACGCTGTCAAGCTCCGCCGCCAATACGACCAATAATTCTGTAACGTTGGGAATTCCAATGGCGGGAGCAACGGAGAACATCACCCCGAATAGCGCGTGGGCCACTGCTCTACCTGGATCGAACTGGGTCTCATTTGCCGATACAGGGATCCCAAACTACGTCGTGCCAAACGGTACCGCCGTTACCTTCTCACAAGCTTTCAGCCTGAACGATTTCGCCGGCTACGAAACTGGGGCCATCTCCGTTCTTGCCGACGATACGACGAACGTCGCAATCAACGGGACCGAAATCTATGCGGCTAATCTTGGCGGTTCATATCCTACCTGCTCGAGCCAGCCTATCGGTTGCCTCACGAGCACGGAAGCAACGATCGACCTGACGCCATATGCCAGCCTGTTCCAGACTGGGGCCAACACAATCTCTTTCACGGTTTACCAAGAGAACCTTGTCTCCTACGGTCTCGATTACGCCGGCATGGTATCCACCCCGGAGCCCGGCACGCTCGCGCTCCTCGGTTCAGGCCTGATCGGTCTTTTCATGATGACGCGCCGCACAGTCCTCAGCTAATTTCTTCCCTCTCCGAAAAAAGAGAAGGCGACGCCATGTCGCCTTCTCTTTTTTTTTGCAAACCCACACGATTCAAAAAGTGAACTGAAAAAAAAGGCACAGGCCTTCCCGAAGACTTCAAACCAAATCTCATGCGAGAGACTTACGAATGAGATTTGCCTGCCGCAAGAGTCTTCCCCATTTGATTGGATGTCCATCGGGAGGCGCGACCGCGCGCGATGTGGGCCGCGGTTCCCCCGGTGAGAAGGCCGAACACTGCGACGCCGGTCGGTGTGCCTACATAGACTTTGCCATTGGCAATCATGGGCGTGATGAATTTATTGTCCGCGAATTGATCGCGCGAACCTGCCTGGGAACTGTTGTAAAGCTCGTTTGAAAGATTGGTTGCATCGTAGGCGTGGAGTATCCCCGAACCACTACCATTCTCGACGGCCCATACGATTCCATTCGAACTGCCGTTCGCGGAAATGCCGGGAGTCGTCCCCGGATACGCAAACGACGACGAAGTTCTGGAGGAGGGAGAGGCAAGCTGAGCGTTTAGAATCGGTAATGCCACAAGATTCGCTCCAACCGAACCATAATAAAGGGTGTTGTTGAAGTACGCGGGCGAAGCAAAAACCCCTCCAAGCATGCCCGCCAGTTCCTGGTAGATAGCGGTATCATCGTTCGCGTTGAATTTCCCCATCGAGTCGCGATTGACCACGTAAATAGTTGAGTCTTTGCCGGCACCGACAGCGAGATGCCAGACTTTGCCCGAATTGTCCGTCAAATCCGGCAGGACCAGTGCGCCGCCCGAACCGAGGTCGTTATCCTCATCGGATTCCGCCACCGTGTTATGCATCGTAAAATAATCGGCCACGTTAAGCGTGTTTCCTGCCGTCGATAACTTCATGAATGAATTTCCGTAGTCTCCGTTTATGGGCAGGCCCGAGCCATTCAGCGTTGGATCGAATGTTCCATTGGCATCCAGAAAATAAATATTCCCGCTTGAGTCCGCCGCCAATCCTCCGCCGGCCATCCATATGGAACCTTCCGAACCGTTCGGCGTGACGTTAATCACGCTCATTTGCTGCAACGAAGATTCGCCGTAACCCATAATCCAGCCAGTGTATGGATCCTGGTCACAGTGCGATGTCCATCCCAAATAAAGCACGCCATTGAGAAGCAGGAGCCCGGCCCGTTCCGCATACTGCGCCGGGTCAAAGACGACGTGTCCGTTTGAACTGTTGGCACCCGACCCGGGAAACGAAGCGGCAATCGTTGTAGGGCTGCCGTTCTGCTCTCCGCCAGTGGAAAGATCCAGTGCATGCAGCCGTTGATAATAATTCCCGCTGGAATCCTTGGACATTGCCACCACAAAAATGGTTCCGTGCGGCCCTGCCGCAATATCAATCACCGGAGTGGATGTGATTCCTATAGTGGGGGTGATCTGGCCGCATCCGCGGTTGTCGCTTGGGCTCTCGTTCGCGCCCAGCACGGGTGTTTGCCAGAGTTCGACAAACGTGTCGGCATCGAAAGCGTAGACTATGTCCTGTTCGGTGACGACAAAAACGGCGTTGTGATTCGCCCCGGCGACAGTCAGGTTCGACACATATAAAGGCTCGGCGTCCACCAAACCGGAAACCGTCATAAAGCCAACTTTTCCGAAATTGCTGGAAGTCACATTAGAAGGCGTCAAGATTGTTTCGCTCAGGTACTGGCCCGTGCGACCGTTGTCATTGTGGTATGTCAGGACGTTCAGAGCCGAGGGTTGGGGATTTGAGCCGGACGTCGCGGTGACCGTCAGCGTGACGGAGGCGCTTGTCACTGTTCCGCCCGAGTTGCTGACCACAACCTGAAACATTGAGCCGGTATCTGCCGTCGTTGTTAGTGGAGTCG
>Ga0182024_10015613_pt1 | contig 14504 bp, 14 predicted proteins | sample P32metaG_FD_120480 | JGI IMG/M metagenome (GOLD analysis project Ga0182024, IMG submission 120480) | Permafrost microbial communities from Stordalen Mire, Sweden - P3-2 metaG (Illumina Assembly) | ecosystem: Environmental > Terrestrial > Soil > Wetlands > Permafrost | place: Sweden: Stordalen... | reverse complement strand
GTTAGCGCCGTTAAGCAGACGCCGGATCGCCGCTGCAATATCGTTTGGCCGGATTTTGTAGGCGCGCAGTACCCACACCAATTCGCAAAGCGCGGGTAATGCCAGCGCGACAATTTCGGCTCTGTCCAACGCCGTCTGGGCCGCCTTGCACTGCTCGGCGCGATCTTCGGTCAACGCCCGCACCAACACGTTGGTATCAGCCGTGATCCTCATCGCTTGCCGGCCCACCCTCGGGCGGCGATCTCGTTGATCTCGTCGATGGACAGGGATCGGCCTTTTCGCTTCGCTTTCAGGAAGCCGAAAGCATCTGAAATCTTTCCGGTCGGCCGGACTGCCTTCACTTCAATCCGACCGTCAGGGAGCTTGTCCACGGAAATTTTTTCTCCGGGACGCACACCCAGATGTTCCAGCACGTCCTTGCGCAAGGTGACCTGGCCTTTGGCGGTAACGGTGAGTGTACGCATGGTTGCCCCGGGTTCTGGCTCCCAAAATGTAAGGCAAAAAAGCCTTACAATCGAGCGCTCCGGGTCACGCCCGGCTCAATCCCGCCGCGGGCTGAACTTCCAGGTCGCCGCCAGCATCCCGGCGGTCATCAGCCCGGTGATGACGGCGGCGATCGGAATCGACAGCGCCAGAGCGGCGGTCGCGGCCCAGCCGATCGACGAAAATGCTTCCGCGAACGTGGCCAGCCGCGACGAGGTCTGGCGGCGGCGAAACTGGCTGCGCCTCGCCTGGACGCGGAACCAGAGCTGAATCGAGGTCGCCGCCGCGGCTGCGATCGCAACGCTGACGGCGGTGACCGCTGCCTGCAGCGGCGCGGAGAATGCCAGCGCTGCGACCAGCGGCGTGAAGATCACGCCGATCGTGATCAGCACCACTTCGATCTTGGCGCGGATCACGGACGAGCGCGGCAGCGGTGCCGTCGTGACCAGATCGGCGGCGTCTTCGCCCGATATCGTCAACCATGCCAGCCCGCCGGCGAGCTGGCCCGCCGCCATCACAAGCACCGGTGTGATCAGCGCGACCGCGGTGGAACGGTCGGCGAAACTTCGCCACAGCATCAGCCCGGGCGGCACCAGATAGAGCAATTGCATCAGGGTTTGCGACACCAGCCACGGATCGCGGCGCAGCAGCAGCAATTCCTTCCATCGCAACGCCTGTTGCCGCGAGCCCTTGCGGAACGCCGCTGTGCGGGCGCCTTGATGCGCCGGCGCGGCGTTGGCCGAGACCCGAATGGCGGTGTCGGCAAACTGGACGGAGAAGATCGCCATCACGGCCCCGAGCAGCAAGAAGCCGCCGGCGAGCAGCAGCAATAGCGGCTCGACATCGCCGAACGCGGCGCGCGCCGGCCACCACACCATGCTGTCGATGCCGGGCGCAAAGGCGGCCGCCGCATCCGATGTCAAGACCGCAAATCGCGACAGCGTGCCGTAGGACATGATGGCCGCGATCTGCAAGGCGATCACGAACCCGGCGCCGATCACGGCGGCGAGGATTTGCGCGACCAGCCGGGTCCGGCTCGCGCCGATGGTTCGAAACAGCGCGATCGTAATGGCGACCGCCATGGCGGCGGCCGACAGCCCGATCGCGATCACGACGCCATAGGCCGCGAACCAACGCGAGCCGCCGCCGATGACGAGGACGTCGACGAATGGCGTCGACAGCAACAGCGCCATCGCCGTGACCGATAGGGCGATCGCCGCGATACGCACCGAAAACACATTGGTCAGCGCCACTGGCGAGGACATGATCAGATCGAGATCGGCGCGGGCGTAGAAAACCCGCGTCACGGATTCGATCGCCTGCGACAGCATCAGGGCCCATGCCAGGAAGATCGTCGTGGTGATGACGATGAGAGTGGACTTGTCGAGCGGCGGCTGCAGGTCCGCAAACCTGCCGACCACCGCGTAGGCCGGCAGGTGCAGCACCGCGGCAAAGACAATCAGCCCGACCATCGCGGTGCGCTTCTTGAATCGACGGCCGGCCGTCATCATCGCGAGCCATTCGCGCCACGCCAGCCGGATCTCGTGCCGGGCAAACCAGGTCAGCGCCGCTGAACTCATGCCGCGGCGGCCTCGACATCGACCAGGGCGATGAACATGTCTTCGAGGCTGGTGTCGTTCTTGCCGCTCTGCTGGCGCAGTTCGGCAAGGGTGCCCTCGGCGACGAGCCTTCCCGAGGCGATCACGCCGATCCGGTCGGCCATCCGTTCGGCCACTTCCAGGATATGTGTGGTCATGATCACCGTGCAGCCATTGCGCACGCGATCGCCGAGCAGTCCCTTGACATGGCGCGCGGACACGGCGTCGAGCCCGGTCAGCGGCTCATCCAGGATGATCAGGCGCGGCTCGTGCACCAGTGCGCCGGCCAGCGCCACCTTCTGGCGCATGCCTTTGGAAAAGCCTTCGCAACGCTCGTGCAGATGCGGTCCGAGCCCGAGCGAGACCAGCAGATCCTGCGCGGAACGTTGCGCAATCTGCGGATCGATGCCCCACAGCCCGGCGACGAAAGCGAGATATTCCAGCGGTGTCAGCTTGTCGTAGATCATCGGCTCATCCGACACCCACGCCGTGATCTGCTTGGCGGCGACGGGATTGCTCAGCGCATCGATGCCGAGCACCGATACGGAACCCGAATCGGGCCGCAGCAGGCCTGCCACCATGCGCAACGTCGTGGTCTTGCCGGCGCCGTTGGGGCCGAGCAGCGCATAGAATTCACCGGTATGGACGGTGAGGTCCAGCGCATCGACCGCAACGCGATCAAAACGCTTTGTTAACCCTTTCACCTGCAGGGCGGATGATTGTTCGGCGGGCTTCATGGCGGCGGGACAATCCGGATTCAGCTTCGGATGCGAACCATGGACCCAAGATATTTCGGTGCGGTGAACGGGCGACCGCAAATTCCGGCGAAGCGGCGCATCCCGGAATGACGGAGAGATGCGTGTCGCCCAAGACAATGCAGCGCGGCCGGCTGGCTTAGCGGACGCCAACCGCAACGCCGAGATCGACCGGTTGAAGCGAGGTGGTGTCGCAGCGCCAGCCACCGCTATCGGCTTTGCGGAACCTGAACGATTTCTCGATCCTTATTCGGTGCGTGACCGCGAAGCTGTCCTTGCTTCCGGATGAAGGCGACGAGGTGGCTTTGCCGGCTCTCAAGTCCCAGCAGGTGCCGGTACAGCCGGATGCGACCGGACTGCACACCGCAAACGGCGACAGCACGATCATTTCAACCTCGGCTGTCACCAACGCGTCCTGATCGGTCACCTCATCGTCGATGTGATAGACACGGCTCACCGACAGGAAATTCTCGCAACTGTTGGCGGAATGGATTTGCGTCACGCATAGATCGACGGCGCCGGCATCCGGCAACGGCGAACTCGGGTGCTGACCGAAAACTCGCCGGGGGTCGCCTTTGGCCGCGACGATCTCGGCGGATTTCTCCTCCATGTATTCGGCAAGACAGCTCCCGGACGGCGACAGTTCCTCAAGCGGCACGTTATCCTTCCCGACCAGGTTGCACTTTCGATCGCGGTCCCTTGTCCACCTGGCGTATTCAGCGAACGCATCTTTCCTGGCGTTGTCCTTCAGCCCAGCTATCAGTGCAAGGGCGCGGTCATTGAGTTCCTGCGCCGCAAGCACCAGTTCAGGCTCGCTGCATATCAGCATTCCGGCCGTCGTATCGGCGGCCAGACAGTCGAAGTTCGGATTGGTCAATATCGCGATTCTTTCCTCGGTTTCCTTCAACAGGCATTTCCGGACGGAATCGATGTCCCGGTCCGACACAGCCTGATTTCCGAAAATGCCGCAGCTTGAATTGCGATTCTTGATCCATTCCGCGTTTTCTTCGATGGCGAGGCGCCGATCCGAAAGCCGGTTCAGCCTGCCCTCGATCGCGCTGCTCAACCGCGGGGCGGCATCGTTGAGTTCGGGGTCGCCGCAAAACAGCTGGTCGGCCGGATCCTTGACTTCCACGCAGTGGTTCTTGTCAAATAGCGGAAGCGCATCGCTGATCGATCGCGCGGAGGGCGGGGAGTTTTCAGCATAAGCGGCATGGCCCAGCCCGACCTGGATCACAATCATCGCCAAAACGACCGCCCGCATCGCCATCCCCATCAACGAAAACACCAGCCAATCCCCGGCAACGGCAATGGTAGCTTCTGGCGCGCCGGGGCGAAACGGAATTCTGCCGGGTTTTGATCCGGCTTCGTCGATATTGGAGGCCGGCCGGAGTTCTGATATCGTGGCAGATATTTTGCAAATGTTAGGCTTGGGTGCCGTCCATGCATCGACTGTCAAGACGTGAACTGGTTGCCGGATTTGGCCTGCCTCTGGGCGCGATCCTGGTCCTTGGGTCGTGGTGCGGCGCCGCCGTGGCGCAAAAACTGGTCGATCCCAATAGTGTCGCGCCCGAATTTCGCGCCGCGGCCGAGAAGCGGCGCAATGAGCAGATCAAGCTCGTCATTTGCTCGAAAAAGGCCGACGACGCCAAGGTGCTGCGCCGAGACCGCGCGGCGTTCGTGGACCAGTGCCTGGACCGCTGATCACGAGAAGCACGCGTTCAGGGTGAAATCAGGCTGGGCTCGACGGCATTCTGCGCGATCGACAGCGCGCGGCCCGGGTCGGTGGCGCGGGCCTGCAGCGGCATATCGACATACTGCCGGACGCCGTATTGATCGATGACAAAAGTCGGCCGGTAGTTGCGCACAGCGACGTCCTCCACCATCGCCATGCGGCGATTGTCGAGTGTCAGCCAGTGTCCGTCCAGCCGCGCGGCGGCGACGGCGTGATCCTCGCCACTGATGGTGTCATGCATGATCACGATCCGCAGGTCGTCGGCCGCGATGCCGGCGAGGTGCAAGGCGGTGAACTTTGCAATGGCGTAATCTTCGCAATCCCCGGCGCCATGCGCGAAGGTGACCAGCGGCGAAGTCCAGAGGTCGATCTGGCCGTACTGGGCGAGATCGCTCATCGGCCGGATCGCGAGGTTGATGGCGCGATTGATTTCGCCAAGGCGGGCGCGTCCCTCCCGGGCTCGGCCTTCGTCGACAATGGCAAGCAGTCGAAGCGCGGCCGGCGAGACACAGCGGTCGCGGTCTCCATCGCACAGCGCCAGTTGCACCCGTTCGTCATCCAGCTCGCGCTCGACGCCCAGCCATTTTTCGCGCAGCAAGCCCCAGGACACGGGCGTCGCGAACAGCCCGAATGGCTCGGTGGATCCGGCGGCGATTTCCGATCCGGATGCCTCGAGCGGGCCGGCCCTGAGGTCTGCCGCCGGTGCCAGGCAGGCGAGGCCCCATGCGAGGATGACGGCACGCCAAGCGTGCGCGCGACCGTGACCGAGAACCAGCATCCGACGCCCCATCGTCCGGGCATCGGCGAGGCGAGGGAGCCTGCTCGTGACCGGATCATTCGCGACGGATGATGGGCGGCGGAGATGTTGGTCTGCTTAAAGTCGGCCGCCGCCGCCCAAAAAGCGCGAAACAGGCTGAAGCCAACCTCGCCATTTTGCAGAAAATCTTACCGATCGCGGTTCGGGCGCGCCGGACGCCCGTGCCGGCATCTGGCCGCGGGGCTCCGCGGCGGTGGCGCGTGTGCCGGCTCCGCCGAGCGCGGAAAACCCGCTAGATCGGGCGTGATCAAATTGTCCGAACCTGATATCCAGACCGCATGAAGCGGCTGAGGATATGGCGGCGCTGGTTCGCGCGGAGATTCGGCTATGCGAGGCTGCTCTGCCTTGGGCTGCTGATCGGGCTTGCGGCGCTGCGCATCGCCGATCCCGCGCCGATCGAGGAGCTTCGGGTCCGCACCTTCGATACGTTCCAGGTCATCGAGCCGCGGGTGAAGACGGTAAGGCCGGTTACCATTGTCGATATTGATGAAGCTAGCCTCGACAAATTCGGCCAGTGGCCCTGGCCGCGGACGCGAATCGCGGATCTGGTGACCAATCTGACCAAACTTAAGGCCGCTGTAATCGGGTTCGACGGCGTATTCTCCGAGCCCGATCGCCTCAACCCCGACAACGCGGCCGACACGTTTCGCAACCTCGATGAAGCAACGCGAGATCGATTGCGTGCGCTGCCGAGCAACGACAAGATTTTAGCGGATGCGATCGGGCACTCGCGCGTGGTGCTCGGCGAATCCGGGCTTCCCGAGGCCCACGCCAACCTTGACACCACGCTTGCGGTGACCGGCCTCGCGATGCTCGGCCCGGATCCGCTGCCTTACATGTATCAATGGTACGGGTTGCTGCGTAACATTGCGGTGCTGGAAGCGGCCGCCGCTGGCCGGGGCCTATTCTCGGTCAATCCCGAACGCGACGGCATCATCCGCCGGGTGCCGATGGTGATGCAGGCCCAAGGCATCACCATGCCGTCATTGAGCCTCGAAACGCTGCGGGTGGCGACCGGTACCGACACGATCGTGATCAGATCCGATCAGGCCGGCATCAAAAGCATCGCCGTCAAAGGTCTGGTGATACCGACCGACCGAAACGGCCAGCTCTGGGTGCATTTTGCGCACCGTGATCCCTTGCTGTATGTCTCGGCGGCCGACGTCCTGCAGGGCAGCGTCGCGCCGGACAAGATCGCGGGCAAGCTGGTGCTGATAGGCACGTCGGCGGCGGGGCTGAACGACATCAAGACCACGCCGGTCGATCCCGCGATGCCCGGTGTCGAGATCCACGCCCAGGTGCTCGAAGCCGCGCTGACCCACGCCGTGCTGTCACAGCCCAATTACGCTATTGTCGTCGAACTCTGCGCCGCCATCGTGCTCGGACTTCTGGTGATCGCGTTTGCCCCGCAGTTGGGACCGGTTACGCTCGTTGTCGTCGGCGCGCTGTTTGCAACCTTCCTGATCGGAATGTCGTGGTACTTTTACACGCATCACCAGCTGCTGATCGATTTCACCTATCCGCTGCTGTCGACCACGGCGATCTACCTTACGCTGATTTTTTCCAGCTTCGTCAGGGAACAGGCGCAGCGGCGGCAGATCCGCTCGGCATTCGGCCAGTATCTGTCGCCGGCGCTGGTCGAACAGCTGGCGCAGTCGCCGGAGAAGCTGGTGCTCGGCGGCGAGGAGCGCGAGATGACCATCATGTTCAGCGACGTCAGGGGCTTCACCACGATTTCGGAATCCTACAAGCACGATCCGCAAGGCCTCACGACGCTGATGAACCGGTTCCTGACCCCGCTGACCAACGCGATCCTCGCGCGCAAGGGGACGATCGACAAATACATGGGCGATGCCATCATGGCATTCTGGAATGCGCCGCTCGACGACGCCCAACACCAGGTCAATGCATGCGAAGCTGCGGTCGACATGCTGGAGCGGATCGACGGGCTCAACAAGGAGCGCGAGCGCGAGGCGCAGGAGGGCGGTCACCGCTATATTCCGCTCAATGTCGGGGTCGGTCTCAATACCGGGACGTGCGTCGTCGGCAATATGGGGTCCGACCTGCGTTTCGACTATTCCGTGCTCGGCGACAGCGTCAACCTGGCGTCTCGGCTGGAGGGACAATCCAAGGAATATGGATTCCCGATCATCGTCGGCTCCAGGACCGCGCTCGCGGTCAAGGACAGGTTTGCGATTCTCGAACTCGATTTCATCATGGTCAAGGGCAAGAAGGAGCCCGAGGTGATCTATGCCATCGCCGGCCGCGAAGACACCGCGCAATCCGGCCGGTTTCAGCGGCTTCGCAATCTGACGATCGAGATGCTGGCATGTTACCGCAGCCGCGACTGGGACGGCGCGCTCGCCGCGATCGAGCGCGGCCGCCGCACCGACGATGCGAACTCGCTGGAGTTGCTCTACAATCTTTATGAAGCGCGAATCCTCGGCTATCTGAAGAATCCGCCGCCGGAAGACTGGAACGGCGCCTTCGCGCTGTTGACGAAGTAGCGGCGAAAGCCGGCGCCCTCGAACGGAGCAAAGCTCGCATGACAAGGCCGACACAAAGGGAGATCAAGGCGATGGCGGAGGTCGCCGGCGTGCCCGTCAGCGCGGACGTCGCCGCGCGGATCGCCGATTCGCTCGGTCCGGCGTTCGAAGGCTTTGCGGCCATCGCCGGCACGCTGCCGTTCGATCTCGAGCCTGCGACTTTCGCGGTCGTGCAGGGTGCCGACCGCACGACCAAGGCGGATCAATGAGCTCCGAGCCGGCTTCGCTGTCGCTGACGTCGGTGGCGCAGGCGATCGCGCGCAAGCGGCTGTCGTCGCGCGAGGCAACGCAATCCTGTCTCGATCGAATCGGGCGCTGGCAGCCGCGCCTCAACGCGTTCATGGCGATCGAGGCGGAGGCGGCGCTCGCGGCTGCCGACGCCGCCGACGCGGCGCTCGCGAAGGGCCAGCACGGTGGCGCGCTGCATGGCGTGCCACTGGCGCACAAGGACATGTATTACGAGACCGGCAAGGTCGTCACCTGCGGCTCGAAGATCCGGCGCGATTTCGTCGCGGCCGTGACATCGACCGCATTGCAGCGCCTGCAGCACGCCGGCACCATCCGGCTGGGCTCGCTGCAGATGGCGGAGTTTGCCTATGGCCCGACAGGTCACAACGCGCATTACGGTCCGGTGCATAACCCATGGGCCTTCGATCATATCACCGGCGGTTCGTCGTCGGGGTCGGGTGCGGCGGTCGCGGCGCGGCTGACGTTCGCGGCATTGGGCTCGGACACCGGCGGTTCGATCCGGATGCCGGCGCATTTCTGCGGCGTCACCGGCTTGAAGACGACCGTGGGGCGCGTCAGCCGCGCCGGCGCGATGCCGTTGTCGCAATCGCTGGATACGGTCGGACCGCTGGCACGCAGTGCCGAGGATTGTGCTTTGCTGCTGGGCCTGATGGCCGGCGACGATCCCGATGATCCGACTGCGGTCGCCGACCCCGTGCCGGATTACGTGGCCGCGGCGCAGGCACCGATCAAAGGCTTGACCATCGGTGTTCCCGCCGCCTTCTATGTCGACGACCTCGACCCCGAGGTGGCCCGCGTCCTCGACGAGGCGATCGCGATCTTCAGGAGCGAAGGCGCGGAGATCGTTCAGGTCGCGCTGCCGGATCAGCGGCAGCTCTCGGCCGCATGCCAGTTCGTTCTTGCCGTTGAAGCCGCCGCCTTTCACAAGCGATGGATGATCGAGCGCCCGCAGGATTACGGTCCGCAGGTGCTGATGCGGCTGCAGAATGGGCTGGCGGTCCCCGCTATATCCTATCTGGAGGCGATGCGGTGGCGCGGTCCGGCGCTGGCTGCGCACCGCGCCGCGGTTTCGGGCATCGATGCGGTGATCGCCCCGGTGGCGCCGGTGGCCGCGCCGACCATCGCCGAAAGTGACCTCGGCAACAGCCCTGACGCCGAGGCGGTGATCCAGCGGCTCACCCGGTTTACCCGGCCGATCAATTACCTCGGTCTGCCGTCGCTCGCCATTCCCTCCGGATTTACCCGCCGCGGTCTTCCGGTCGGAATGCAACTGATCGGCGCTTCATTCGATGAAGCGACGCTGCTGCGGATCGGTGCCGCATTCCAGCGCGCCACCGATTTCCACAACCGGGCGCCGGAATTTGCATGAGATGCCGGAGCACCGCGCTGGTCGCCGGACCGGCGCTTTATCCGCCGAGTCCCGGGTCGGCCCAGTGTTCGACCTCGGCAGCGCCAACCACCCGCTTGGGCTGATGCGGGTTGAGCGTGCCCGCGCTGGCGGTCCAGCCCTTGGCCAGGATCTGCATGGCGAACAGCTTGGCATCCACTTCCGACTTGAACGTCCGGGTTGATCGGACCATGCCGGTGGCGCTGTCGTCCGTCTTCACCGCTTTGTCCGGCCCAAAGGCCACATACCAGGTGTCGGGCTGTGTCATGCCGTCATAACGCCGTCAATGCGCAAAAGTTTCGCCCGAAGACAAACCGGGTTCGGTCGCGCTGTTATCTGGGACAGCTCGCGCAGATTGGTCTCGTCACATGCCGGGTTTATGGATAGATTCGACAACAGTGCGCCGCTGACCGCACGCGCCAAGAGGGGGAAATCTGATGTACATATCCAATGAAAGCATTATCGTCATTCTGTTCGTCGGCCTGGTCGCGGGCTGGCTCGCCGGAAAGATCGTGCGTGGCACCGGCTTCGGGATCATCGGCGACATTCTCGTCGGTATCGCCGGTGCGCTGGTCGCGAGCCTGCTGTTTCCAAAACTTGGCTTCCACCTCGGCACCGGCCTCGTATCGGAAATCATCTATTCCGCGATCGGCGCGGTCGTGCTGCTGCTGATTGTGCGGCTGCTCCGAACCGGCGGCCGGTTCTGATCCTGCAGGCGGCCTGCCCTATGGCAGAGCACACGCGATGAAAAAAATGGGGCCATCCGAACGGACGGCCCCATTGGATATTTCCGGCTGCGTCGCGTTACTCGACGATCTCGACAATCCGGTGCGTGCGCGGCTCGACCAGGACGGTACGGCCGTTCACAACGGTGTAGCGATAATCGTGCACCCCGTATTCGGGCGGCACATCGTAATAGGTGACGCCGTCCTCCGGCAGGACCGCGCCGACCCTGACGTCCTCACTATAACGATAGGAAGGCCGGCGCTGCTCGACGACGTAACTGTGGAAGCGCGGACGCTGATCGACGCCCAGGATGCCGTTGACACCGCCGACCACGCCACCCACGACGGCGCCAACCGGGCCGGCCGCCCGTTCGCCCTCCCTTGAGCCTCGTTCAACTCCCCCCGGAACGCCCTGGGCCCGCGCGACGGCCGGAAGCGCCACTACGGCGAGAAGGGCGGTGATCCCGATAAAACGGCGAATCATGGAAACTCCAATGCTGTCGTTTAAGGTCGCACGACAAGCAATTTGGAGCCGATTTGGTTCCGCCGCGGCGGCCGAGCCGGCAACGGAACTGCCGGAAGCGTTTAGGTTAATATGACTTAAATGGACGATGGCCGGAAACAACGGTAAGACTGCGGGTTCCCGCTCCCTGTTGAAGAGACCATGATTGATGTCTGCGGTTCCCGGCGCCCGGCGTTCCGAACTCGGTGATGCGCTGCGCGCCTGCCGCAATGCCTTTGTCGGCGTCGGCGTCATGAGCTGCATGATCAATCTGCTCTATCTGACCGGCTCGCTGTTCATGCTGGAGGTCTACGACCGGGTGCTTCCCAGCCGGAGCGTGCCGACCCTCATCGGCCTCGCGATCCTGGCCGGCGGCATGTACGTGGCCCAGGGCGTTCTCGACCTGATCCGGGCCCGGATTCTGGGTCGGATTGGCACCGCACTCGATGAATCCCTCAACAACCGGGTGTTCGAAACCGTTGTGCGGCTGCCGCTGATCGTCGGCGCTCGCAATGACGGGCTTCAGCCGCTGCGCGATCTGGATAATGTTCGCTCGTTTCTTTCCGGCATGGGGCCCGGCGCGTTCTTCGATCTGCCGTGGTTGCCGCTTTATCTGGCGATCTGCTTCGCTTTCCACGTCATGATCGGCCTCACGGCGCTGGTCGGCGCGATCATCCTGGTGAGCCTGACCGTGGTCACCGAATACATGTCGCGGGCGCCGGCGCGCGATGCGATGGGTCTGGCGGCACGCCGCAACGATCTTGCCGCCACCAGCCGGCGAAATGCCGAAGTGCTGGTCGCGATGGGAATGTCCGGACGCCTGACCCGGCGCTGGAGCGAGGCCAACCAGAATTATCTGACAGGCAATCAGCGCGCCAGCGACGTTGCCGGCGGTCTTGGCGCGATCGCCAAGGTGCTGCGCATGACGCTGCAATCGGCGGTGCTCGCTGTCGGCGCCTATCTGGTGATCCATCAGGAGGCGACGGCGGGCATCATCATTGCGGGCTCCATCCTGAGCGCGCGGGCGCTGGCGCCGGTCGATCTGGCGATTGCGCATTGGAAGAGCTTCGTGGCCGCGCGTCAGAGCTGGCATCGCCTCAACCGCCTGCTCGAGCAGCTGCCCGCGCGTCCGACGCAGATGCTGTTGCAGAGACCGTCGAGCCGCCTTGCGGTGGAAGCGGTCAGCATCGTGCCGCCGGGTGACCAGAAGGTGATCGTCCAGGACGTCACGTTCGAGCTGGAGGCCGGGCATGGATTGGGCGTCATCGGGCCGAGCGGATCGGGCAAGTCGTCGCTGGTGCGCGCGCTGGTCGGCGTATGGCAGCCATTTCGCGGCAAGGTCAGGCTCGACGGCGCGGCGCTCGACCAGTGGTCGTCCGATTTGCTCGGCCAGCATATCGGTTACCTGCCGCAGGACGTTGAGCTGTTCGCCGGCACCGTGGCCCAGAACATCTGCCGGTTCGATCCCGAAGCCAGTTCGGAAACCATCATTGCCGCCGCCAAGGAGGCGGGCGTCCATCAGATGATCATCAAGATGCGCGAGGGCTACGACACCCAGATCGGCGAGCAGGGCACCGCGCTTTCGGCCGGGCAGGCCCAGCGCGTGGCGCTGGCGCGGGCGCTGTACGGCGATCCGTTCCTGATCGTGCTCGACGAGCCCAATTCCAATCTCGATACCGAGGGCGATGAGGCGCTGACCCGGGCCGTTCGTGCCGCCCGCGAGCGCGGCGCCGTTGTGGTGATCGTTGCGCACCGGCCGATCGGGATCGAGGCGGTCGATCAGCTTCTGGTGCTGCGCGACGGCCGCATGCAGGCGTTCGGCCCCAAGGAAACGGTGCTCGGGCAGGTGCTGCAGCGGGTCGCGCCGCCATCCCCCATCAAGATCGTATCCGACTCCGGAGTTGCCAAATCATGACCGGGCAGGGTGGCGACGCGCGCGGGTCAATCCGGCTGCATCTGATCGTCGGGCTGACCGTTGTGGTCCTTCTTGCAGGCGGCCTGGGCGGCTGGGCGTCGACCGCCGAGATCTCGGGCGCCTTGATCGCGCCGGGATCGATTGTGGTCGAATCGAGTCTCAAAAAGGTGCAGCACCCGACCGGTGGCGTGGTCGGTGAGGTGCGCGCGCACGACGGAGACCTTGTCAAGGCCGGCGACGTGCTGGTGCGACTCGACGATACCGTCACCAAGGCAAACCTTGCCATTGTCACCAAGACGCTCGACGGATTGTGGGCGCGGGCCGCGCGGCTGGAAGCCGAGCAGCAGGGACTCAGCAAGATCGTGTTTCCGCGCGCGCTGCTCGACCGCGCCGACGACCCCGACGTCAAGAACGTCATGGCGAACGAGAGCAAATTATTCGAGGTCCGTACCACCGGGCGGAGCGGACAAAAGGCGCAGCTGCGCGAGCGTATCGTCCAGCTGAACGAGGAAATCGCCGGTCTCCAGGCGCAGGAAACGGCGAAAGACCAGGAGATCGCGCTGGTCCAGAAGGAACTGGTTGGGGTCCGCTCGCTGTACGACCAGCATCTGGTGCAGTTGACGCGGCTGACGACGCTGGAACGCGATGCGGCCCGGCTGGCCGGCGAGCGCGCGCAATTCATCGCGTCCCGGGCCCAGGCCAAGGGCAAGATCACCGAAACCGAATTGCAGGTGATCCAGGTCGACAAGGATATGGTCAGCGATGTCTCCAAGGATCTGCGCGAGACCAACGACAAGATCGGCGAATTTGTCGAACGCAAGGTCACGGCCGAGGACCAGTTGCGGCGGATCGATATCCGCGCCCCGCAGGACGGCATGGTGGAGCAGTCCACGGTTCATACCGTCGGCGGGGTGATTTCGGCCGGCGACGCCATCATGATGATCGTTCCGCAGGGTGACGACCTCCAGGTCGAGGCCAAGGTCAATCCGCAGGATATCGACAAATTGCAGATCGGCGAGAAGACGCTGCTGCGGCTGTCGGCATTCAACCAGCGCACGACGCCGGAATTGAACGGCTTCGTCACCCGCGTTTCACCCGACGTCACCACCGATCAACGCACCGGCCAGTCCTATTACACGATCCGCGTCTCGATGCCGCCGGAGGAACTGGCGCGACTGGGCGAGGTCAGGCTGATACCCGGCATGCCGGTGGAAGCCTTTGTGCAGACCGGCGACCGCACCATGCTGTCCTATCTGGTCAAGCCGCTGAAGGACCAACTGATGCGCGCCTTCCGCGAACGATAAGCCCGCCCGCGTCATGGCCGGGCATGACGATCACCGGTAGCCGAAGCGTATCCGAGGTGATCGTCTCCGCCCTCCGTCATTCCGGGACGCGCTGCTTGGCGCGGGCCCGGAATCCATTTGGCCGCAATGACGGCGGCGCGATGGATTCCGGGTCGCTACCGCGCGCCCCGGAATGACGGCTGGGGCTTTGCCCGACGGGCAAATCACCAAAAACCTGTCCAGCCCAGGCTGCAAAAATATATCGCTTCACCTCTCGCCCAAATCACTCTTATAAGCGCGCCGTCTCGTGCCCTCACAGAGGGGCGTATCGCGATCGTCATGAACGTTGGCGCGGGATGCGATGGACGCAAGCGGTGTTGAACGACGAACGACACAGCCTGCGGAAGGCAAAGCCGTGTGGTCCTGGCGCCCCGACGCTGGCGTCAAGTTTGGTGGAGTTCATCCACCAGGCGACGGTGGCAAACAAGCCCGGTCACCGGGGAGAGCAC
>Ga0182024_10015612_pt1 | contig 14506 bp, 15 predicted proteins | sample P32metaG_FD_120480 | JGI IMG/M metagenome (GOLD analysis project Ga0182024, IMG submission 120480) | Permafrost microbial communities from Stordalen Mire, Sweden - P3-2 metaG (Illumina Assembly) | ecosystem: Environmental > Terrestrial > Soil > Wetlands > Permafrost | place: Sweden: Stordalen... | reverse complement strand
GCCAGCGGTCACCTCGTGCGCACGCTGATGGAGCACGACCTCGTCGACGAGCTGCGGCTGATGGTCTACCCGGTCGTGCTGGGGGCCGGCGACCGCCTTTTCGGCGAGACCAGCGACAAGACACGCATGCGCCTCGTCGACACCCGGACCATTGGTGACGGCCTCGCCTTCATCACTTACGAGGTCGTCCGGGACGCCTAGCTGGCGGTTGGGTCGAAGCGACAAAGTTTTGTAGCAATCACCGAAGCTTGTACTCTAAAAGCTGGAGGCCCGCAACAACTATCGTCCGAGAAAACCCTTATCTTATTATGGGAAAACAGCGGGAGACGAGACCCGAACTCGCGACATCGACTTTGGAAGGGTCGCGGTCTACCAACTGAGCTACTCCCGCACTGGCGCCAGCATCCCCGGCACCGATGAGGTCCACACGCATACAGACAGCACTATTCGCGAGTGGCTTTCACGACCATCCGCCGCGTATCACCACTCAGCCTCTCTCCCGCGCCGCCGAAACCCTCAATGTTTGTGAAGCCTGCGGCACGGAGCCAGTCGCGCAACTCTGGAAAGGCGAATATACGAGTGGAGTAACCGAACGCTCGAACCTTCCCGTCACGAATCACGCTGCGATCGGTATGGCTCCTTCCCGTCGTTGGATCGTAGCGATGCTCGTCGATCATCGCGTCGTGGCCACGATGCGTGACAGTTGCGGGCAAGAAGTCTCGCATCAAGACCGGACCGTGATTGAGCTCGAGAAGAAGCCGTCCGTGCGGCCTCAGCACCTTGCGAATTTGTCCCAGGATTGCGCGATTCGTCTCGTCGTCGTAGTACCCAAATGCTGTGAACCAGTTCACGACGACATCGAACTCCTCTGACCACGGAAGGTCTCGCATATCGCCCTCAACGTACTCGACCTCCAACTGGCAGGCCTCGGCGTCCTGCCGGGCACGGTCGAGAAAAAAAGGCGTTACGTCGAGCCCAACGACGCCGGCTCCTTTGGCCGCAAGCCGGTTCGAGAGGCGGCCGTGGCCGCACGCGAGGTCGAGTACCCGTTCCCGAGGTTGCAGCTGGGCCAGCGACCAGATCAATTCAGCCTCAGCATCGCTCCGTTCGTCGCTCAGCGCGCCATCGTAGAAGTAGAGATAATCCTCGTCAAAGACAGCGCCGACGTCCCATTCTGAGAACACGGGCTGGATCGTAGCTCGGCTCGGGACGGTCAGGGGCGGCGGCCCGCAAGGACGCAGAACTCGTTCCCCTCTGGGTCGGCAAGGACGACCCAGCTCTCATCCACCTTGGCCGACGCCGTGACAGTGGCCTGAACGAAGGTGATTAGTTTCGGCTGCAAGAAAGACAACGCCTGCTCGTAGCGCTCGATTCTTTCTAGCACGCTTGGCGTCGGCGTCAAGCTCTTGTTGTTGCGGAGGTTGTCGCGTAGATCCGCAACTTTCACCGTCGTTGCGACTGGGTCGGTCGAAACCCGCTCAATATATGCGCCGTAGGATTCGCCATCGCGGTGCGTCAGGCAGTCGATGGTGTGAATTATCTGTCGCGAGTAGCCGGCAGATTCAGGTCAGCAAGCGTGATCGCCGTATCTTCGATGACGTCGTGCAGAACTGCAGCGATCTGCGCATGTGCCCCTTCTACGGCGCACATAACGCGAAGCGGGTGCTGGATATACGGCTCTGGCTCGGGTGCCGGATACAATTGACCGGCATGAGCCGTGAGGGCGCATTGAATGGCTCGCTCAAGACTCCCTCTGCTTTCGCTTTCACCTTCGTTATTCGAACGCTCAAACCTGATTTCGGGCGTGTCCTGTTGCACAGCGCCATTATGCCTACGCAAAACGTGAGTGACGAGGTGACAGGTAAAGTGTGCATTACGATATCGGTTTAGCGATTGCTCAATTACCATGTATTGATCAGGGCTCCAGGGCGAGCGCTGCTATCTGAGCAACGAATTGCTGGGTACGAGAAGCGGTCTGCTCGCCAGCACCGGCAGGCTGCGCTTCCCACTGATGCTGCCGCCACTCCAGCGCATCATCGATGATCTGTGCCCATTGCGGAAACTGCTCTCTCGCCCAAGCAGCAGCTCGGTTCTTGGAAACCTTCTCGCCGAACCTGCACGCGTACAGGCCGCGACACACCGAAAGGATCGCGTAAGCCTGGGACCCTAGCGACGACTTATCTGTGACTCGCGCCATGAAATCTCGCATGTAATGGCGCACCGCCTGAACGTACTCGTCACGCGAAATCGGAGGTATGAGAGTCTCAATCGCGGGTCCAATCAACCTCATGTTTTCTTTACGAGCGGCGTACCAGTTCACAACCCACTGAGGCGTAGCTGGAATGGTACGGAACGGTTCTCCTGGGCTAATAACCCCCATGATGTGGCGCACCGAACGGAAGTCGCGAAGGCCAGCTTGTGAGACGTAGATAACCTCGATTCGATCCTTCCATCCAGCGTAGTCTTTCGCGAGATTATCGTGCGTCTGGCGAAGCGCATCGCCCACCACATCACTCGGGTCATCGGTGAGCACTGCCAGCAGATCCATGTCGCTGACATCGGAGTCAAAGTCGCCGCTAATGAGAGACCCGAAGATGTAGAGCCCGACTAAGGACGGGCCTAGCGTGGTGTCAATGCCGTTACGCACAGCGTTGATCACGGCATCTACCTCAGAGGTAAAAATGTGCTCTGGAGTAGGCACGGAAGTGGTGCATCATAGTATCAAGGAGCGATAGCTGAATTAGTACGAACATAGGTAGATTGTCCGATTCGTAACTCGTGCTCATGATTCGTCCGATCACCGTCAGGTCCTTCGAGCGCGCATGATCCTGATGGCCGCGGTTTCCAGGCTAGGAGCGCCCTCCGCGGCGCCAGCGTTGTGCGGTGAGAGCCGCGGGTTCGCCCGTGAGTTGGTCCGCGAACGGCTGAATGATTCTCAGGGCCTCGCCTGGGAGGGCTCTTACGATCGAGACGATTCCTGTGGTGTGGGATTGGTTATCGTCAACGAGAACGGCCACGAAGCTCAGGCGGCTGTCCGGATTGACGCCTAGCAGTTGAAGGTCGGTGTCGCTGGCGTTGCGGGGTTCCGGGGGCCACTGGCCTGTTATCAGTATCAGCGCGTTCGGTACTCCAGATCTGAGCGACCCCTCAGAGCTTTCGCGGTAGAGCACTACGACTGTTCGGACAGTCGTGACTTGTCCGTAGAGACCGGCCAGCCAGTAAGGCTCCTCGGTCGCGAACCGCTCCGCACTGGCACGGTCGGCCAGGTTGACAACATGGACGCTTCCTGTGTGTTCAGTTCCGTCGTCGGACAAGGTGGGACCTCGAAGAATGAGTCGATCGGCAAAGCGGTCCATGTAAGACCAATGCGCCTCGGCTAGGTCAAGCAGCACAGTTCCGACCCCGGGTCTGTCCTGAGCATGAACGTAAAACGGCATGCTGAGAACGTACCAACAGACGCCTCAGTTGCGCATGAGGATCCCAACCGAGCGGTTTCGGCCGGTCGGCCAAAGGCGGTTGGAGCGGGAGACCGGGCTCGAACCGGCGACATCCAGCTTGGAAGGCTAGCGCTCTACCAACTGAGCTACTCCCGCGTCCCGTTCATGGTACCTGCCGCCGGCGGGACGCACGTGGCGGTTGTAGGCTGACGGCCGCGATCGCATCGATGGGAGGAGCCGTGTGAACCAGGCAGCGGGGGCGGCGGCACCACCGTCCGCGTGGCTGCGCACCCAACTCCGCCGAGGAATCCTTGCCGAACGCGGGTTGGGGCTCGTGGTGAGCCTGCTGCTGATCCCGGCAATCCTCGGCACCAACCTTATCTACGACTCGCTCAACCACGGACCCAATCGCATCTTTCTCGAGACACCACTGGATCGGGCGCTGCCGGTCGTGCCGATCTTCGCGATCGCATACGTCTCACTCATCCCGTACATCGGCGTGAGCCTGGTCGTGTTTCTCTTCTTCCGTGTGCGCGTCTACCGGTCGGCCGCGCTGACGATGATCATCGTCTGGTTCATCAGCTACGCCTTCTACTTCTTCCTCCAGTCGTACATCGCGCGCCCGCAGATCACCGGCACCGATCCGTTCTCCGGGATGATCCGAAGCATCTACGCGTCCGATCAGCCCTACAACGACTTCCCGAGCCTGCACACGTCGCTGTCGACGATCATCGCCATCCATTGGTGGCGGTTCGATCGACGCGTCGGTATCGCGGCGACGATCTGGACGGCGCTCATCGTCGCGTCGACCGTCCTCGTGAAGCAGCACTACCTGGCCGACGTCGCCTGCGGTCTCGCGCTCGCCGGCGTGGTCGCCTGGCTGGTGATGCGGGTCACGCGAGCGTTGTGATGCGTGCCCTTCTCGTCTGAGGTACGATGCTGCTGACCGATCCACGACCAATGGAGGGCACCAGACATGGTACTTGCGATTGCGCCTGCAGCGCCCACCACTGACGTCGTGCCCAGCGGCCCCACCGCCTGATCGTCCGCCGACTCCGCGCCTCGCCACGGCGCGGGCTTGCGATGGGAGCTCCGGGCCTCACTGCAGCATGGAGTTCCCAGTTGTCTCACGATCCTCACCGTCTCACCGCGCTTGGGTGGAACGGCTCACTCGAAACGGCTTTCGCTGACGCCACATCTGATGGCCGGCGCGGCCTCGTCGTTCGCGTTGACGGGCGCGTCGTCACCGTCCTCATGGATGCCGGTCAACAGCGTGTTCCGCTCGCGGCCGCGCTGTCCGGTGTCCCCGACGAAGGGGGCGTGACCACCGGAGACTGGCTTGTCATCGAAGGCGGCGTCGCGGTAAATCTGCTGCCGCGACGAAGCGTGTTGATGCGCCGCGCCGCCGGGCTTGCCACCGCAGGTCAGGCCGTGGCCGCGAACATCGACCTCGTCTTCATCACTGTGGCACTCGGTGCCCCACTCAGGCTCCGGCGCATTGAACGTGCACTTGCCATGGCCTGGTCCAGCGGCGGGGCGCCAGTGGTGCTGCTCACCAAATCGGACCTGAGTGCCGACATCGACGCGGATGTGCGCGCGGCGCGATCGGTCGCGGCAGGAACGGAGGTCATCGCCGTCAGCGCATCGGGCGCCGGACTTGCACGTCTGCGCGAAGTGCTGCTCGAAGGGCTGGTCGCCGTGCTGGTCGGACCGAGCGGCACCGGCAAGTCGACGCTGGTGAACCGCCTGTCAGGTAACGAGGCGCTCGCCACCGGCGAGGTGCGCGCCGACGGCAAGGGGCGGCACACAACCACGCGAAGGGAGCTGATCGAGATTCCCGGAGGCGGGCTCATCATCGACACGCCGGGCACGCGCGAACTCGGCCTCTGGGATGCGGGCACGGGAATCGACGAGGTTTTCGGCGACCTCACCGAGGTTGCCTCGCAATGCCGCTTCCGAAACTGCACGCACGAACAGGAACCGGGATGCGCGGTGCGGGCCGCGGCTGCCGACGACCCGTCCGTCCTCGCGCGACTCGAGTCCAAGCGCAAGCTCGAACGCGAGCAGAAGCGCCTCGACAATGCTCGTGACCTGCGCGCCAAGGCTGAGGAGCGGCGCGAATTTCGGCGGCGGGCGCGGGCGATGCGCCAGCGGTCACCGTGACCCGCGGCTAGACGGACTTGGAGGTGCCGCCTGGCTGGGTCGTGCTGGAATGTCCAGGAAAGCTGTGCGGCGTCAGGCTGGGGGTCCCGAGCACCTGTACGTCGTCCGCGGTGAATGTCGTGAGATTGACCTGCGTTCCCTGGGCGATGATGTAGACGCCGGCCTTGAGTGAGCTGCTCGTGGCCGATGCACCGCGAAGGCCGTGATACGCCGTGGAGCTCGAGATCGTGACGTATGCGAGCTGCCCGTCGCCGGTCACCAGCGTGACCGTGTCGCCACTGACCGACTGCACGCGGCCGGAGATGCTCGGCACCTCGATCGTGATCGCGGTTGCAGCGATCGGCGAGGTTGCCGTCGGTGATGTGCCCCGGCTGCCGCGCACTGCGACAACGTCACCGACTTTCACAGCGCTGAGGTGCGTCTGCTGTCCTTCACGGCTGTAGGTCGTCGCAGAGGTGGTGGTCACGGTGACGGTGCCGGCGAGCGTCCGCAGTGTCAGTGCCGACCCGCTGACCTTGGTGACCGTCCCCGTCTCGCCACCGCAGAAGGCTGCGCCGCCGAAGGATGGGCCGCCGAACCCGGCGCCTGCGAATGGCGCGCCGCATGTGAACCCGGAGCCGCCGCGTGGGCCGAACGACGGCTTGTGCGCGGAGGGAGAGGGACTCGGCTTGCTCGCCGCAGTGGTGTTCGCCGCAGAGGGCGCCGCAGCGCGGGTCACGATGAACCCGGCGGTGGCACCGACGACCGCGATAGCCAGTCCGATCCCGAAAAGGCGGAACCGTCCGCCTCGTTTGCCAACGGGGTCCACGGGCGGTGAAGGCGGCGGTGGTTCCGGAAAATCGGGAAGCATCAGTACCCGACAGAGTACCGCGGTGACCTGTCGAAAAGGTTACTAACGCTCCACAAGCGCCAAACGTCAGGCAGGGCCTCCGAAGCGTTGCTCCATCTCCGTGACCCAGGCGGCGAGCGTGCTTCGATCGCCGATTCTCGGAAACAATGGGTCGCCCAGCTTCAGCGGCCGGCCGGCGCGGAGCGTCTGCAGTTCCTGTGCTGCATGACCAAGCCACGAGCGCTCGCCGTCCGCGAGGCCGAGGCTCGCAGCGAGCCGCTCGGACGCGAAGGGGACAAACGGAGCCGACACGATTGCCTCAACACGCGCCACATTGATGGCCGTGCGCAGGATGCATGCGACACGAGCCCTGTCGGCCTCGTGCCACGGCGCGCAACGGTCGAGGTACTGATTCCCCAGCGTCCACAGGCTGCGAAGGGCAAACGCGGCAGGGCGAAAGCGCATCGCGTCCATCTCGCTCGAGAAGGTCGCGAGCGCCGCATCGAGGGAAATGACGAGCTCGGCTTCCTCCGCCCCGGGTTCACCGCCGTCCGGCACCGTCATGCCGAAGAGCTTGTCGGTCAACTTGAGGGTGCGCTGAACGAAGTTCCCGAAGATGCCGGCCAGGTCCTTGTTGACGGTGAGCGCAAAGCTCTCCCAGGTGAACTCCGAGTCGTCCGATTCCGGCGCGGACGCGAGGAGCGCGTACCGCCAGTAGTCGGCAGGAAGCAAGTCGATGGCGGCGTCCATGAACACGCCGCGGTGCTGGCTCGTGGAGAACTTCCCGCCGTAATAGGTGAGGTAGTTGAATCCCTTGATGTAGTCGACGAGCTTCCAGGGCTCGCCCGACCCCATGATCGTGATCGGGAAGTTGATGCTGTGAAAGGGGATGTTGTCCTTGCCGAGGAATTGCGTGTACCGGACGTCTGCTGCGTCGTACCACCACGAGCGGTAATCGCGCGTCGCGGGCTCGAGGTCGGCCCATTCCTTGGTTGCGCCGATGTACTCGATGGGCGCGTCGAACCAGACGTAGAAGACCTTGCCCTCGAATCCCGGCCACCCGACCGGGATGCCCCACTTGAGGTCGCGCGTGATGCTCCGGTCCTCGAGCCCCACGTTGAGCCAGTTCCGCGCAATCGATGTGACGAGGATCGGCCAGTCAGTCTGGGAGTCGATCCACTCGTGAACGCGGTCCGCCATGAGCGACTGGCGGATGAAGAGGTGGCGGGTGGTGCGCACCTCGAGCCGGGTGCTGCCTGAGATCGCGGACCGCGGGTTGATGAGGTCTGACGGCTCGAGCAACCGGGCGCAGTTCTCGCACTGATCGCCGTTGGCGCGCTCGTAGCCGCAGTGCGGGCAGGTCCCGATGATGTAGCGGTCCGGGAGGAATCGTTCGTCGTCGAGCGAGTACACCTGGTCGGTCATCCGCTCATCGAGCATCCCGTTGTCGCGGAGTCGGGCTGCGAAGTGCCCGGTGAGCTCGGCGTTCTGCGGCGACGAGCTGCGCCCGAAATGATCGAAGGACAGCCCGTAGCGTCTCGACAGGTCGGCCTGGATCTGGTGCTGCTCGGCGCAATAGTCGGCGACGCTGAGCCCCGCGGCGGCCGCCGCGAGCTCCGCCGGCGTGCCGTGCTCGTCGGTCGCGCAGATGAAAAGCACGTCGTGGCCGCGCAGGCGCAGATAGCGCGCGTAGACATCAGCGGGAAGCATCGAGCCCACCAGGTTGCCCAGGTGTTTGACCCCGTTGATGTATGGCAGGGCGCTCGTGATGAGATGGCGACCCATCGGCGCATCCTACAAGGGGGTGGGAGCGGCGCTCCCCCCTCGCGGAGCGTCGCCGAAACAGAGCGTAGCGGCATTCGAGGCGTTCGGCCAGTTTCGTCAGACCGATCTTTGCGCCCCGTTGCAGCCCTCACCACCGGCAAGACGAGCGCATCGGACATCGTTGCCGGGCCGTTGCCGCGTGGGGCTGACCACGTGACCTGCTGGTACCCTGCGGCTATGCGAGCATCGGGCTCCCGGTGAAGGGGCTCATCCTCAGCGGCGGCAAGGGAACGCGGCTGCGGCCGATCACCCACACCGGCGCGAAGCAACTCATTCCAGTCGCCAACCGGCCGATCCTGTTCTACGCAATCGACGCGCTGACGCAGGCCGGAATCCACGACATCGGCATCATCGTGGGCGACACCGCCGACGAGGTGCGCGCTGCCGTCGGCGACGGGTCGAAGTTCGATGCGAGCGTCACCTTCATCCCGCAGGAGGCGCCGCTCGGACTCGCACACGCGGTGGGTATCGCTCGTGACTTCCTTGCCGGTGACAGCTTCGTCATGTATCTCGGGGACAACCTGATCGCCCAGGGGATCGGGACGCTCGTCGACGAGTTCCAGCGCTCCGCAGCCGACACCATGATCCTGCTCGCGCGTGTCCCGGAACCGCAGCGCTTCGGAGTCGCGGAGCTCGAGGACGGCCGGGTGATCTCGCTGGTGGAGAAGCCGTCGGTGCCGCGATCCGACCTGGCGCTCGTGGGCGTGTACCTCTTCTCGCCGTTGATCTTCGAGGCCATCGACGCCATCGAGCCGAGTGCTCGCGGCGAGCTCGAGATCACCGATGCGATCCAGCGGATGATCGACACCGGCAAACGCGTCCTGCCGCACATCATCGAGGGCTGGTGGAAGGACACCGGCCGGCTCGACGACATCCTTGAGGCCAACCGGATGATCCTCGACACCCTCGAGGCCCGTTGCGACGGGATCGTCGGTGAGGACGTCCGCCTTCACGGCAAGGTGGTGGTGGAGGAGGGAGCGACGCTGCGCAATTGCGTGGTGCGCGGGCCCGCGATCATCGGCAGCGGGACCGTCGTCGACAACGCCTATATCGGCCCGTTCACGTCCATCTATTTCGATTGTGTCGTGCGCAACGCCGAGATCGAGAACAGCATCGTCCTCGAGGGCACGCGGATCCACGACATCGCCGGCAAGATCGACGGGTCGCTCATCGGCAAGGAGTGCGAGGTCTGCAAATCGCCGGCGCGTCCGACCGCGGTTCGCCTGATGCTTGGCGACCACTCGCGCGTCGAGCTCTGACCCTGAGGTACCTCGTGCTCGGCGCGCCCGGGCAGCTCGCCGGTGACCTCGTCCACGAAGGCCTCCGCCTGGGCCACGAGATGATCGGCCTCACGCAGTGGGAGTGCGACATCACCGACGCCGCGGCCGTGGAGCGAGCGATCAGCGAGGTGGGGCCAGACGCCGTCATCAACGGTGCTGCCTGGACGCAGGTCGACGCCGCCGAGGAGCACGAGGCTGCGGCTGAGGCGGTGAACGCGACGGGAGCCGGCTTCGTGGCAGCGGCCTGCTCGGCAGCAGGGATCCGCTGCTGTCACGTCAGCACCGACTACGTCTTCGACGGCAGCACGACGGAGCCCATCCCCGAGTCAGCGGTCGCCGCGCCACGCTCGGCATACGGACGGACGAAGTGGCATGGCGAGGTCGCGGTGCGCGAACGCTGTCCCGACCACCTCATCGTCCGCACCAGCTGGCTCTACGGCCGCGACGGTCCCAACTTCGTGCTCACCATGCTGCGACTCGCGGCCGAGCGCCCGCAGCTCCGAGTCGTTGCCGACCAGTACGGTACGCCGACGTGGACGGGCCACCTGGCACCGGCCATGCTCCGCCTGCTCGAAGTCGGAGCCCCGGGGACATACCACCTCACCAACAGCGGGGTCACCACCTGGTACGGCCTGGCGGTCGCAGCCATACGATCACGAGGCCTGCTCACCGAGGTGGTCCCGATCACCACCGCCGAATACCCGACAGCGGCCGTCCGACCCGCGTACTCGGTGCTCGACAACCGCGCGTGGCGTGATCTTGGCGAGGCGCCACTCCCCGACTGGCGGGAAGGGCTCTGGACCTACCTGGCGACGCTCGACGCCGGCTGATCGCCGAGCCTCAGTCCTCGGAGTCCGGCTGCTTCGTCCGCTTGTCAGCGGTCACGTACAGCAGGCCGCCGAAAAGCCCCGCGTTCTTCAGAAAGTGGACGAGTTGCGAGCGCCGGTCCTCCGGCTTCTCGGCCTTCCAGAACGGATGACCGACGATCGTGTTGGGGATGAGTGTGAGCGCGAGGATTCGCGCTGACGTCTTTGGCAGAAAGCCGAGTGCGAGCGTGGAACCTGCGACCAGCATGGTCGCGCCCTGCACCTTGGCGATCATCGGTTCCTCGGGAATCATCGGCAGCGCGTCCGCCGCGACCTTCGCATAGCGCTCCGAGTTGTTGAGCATGCCGTAGCCGGAGTAGACGAAGATCCCGGAAAGAAGGAACCGGCCGGCGGTTCTGATGAGCGTTCGCATGCCCCAAGACTCTAGGGCAGATGTACTGCTGCACCGATCCATCGTGGGTCGGCTCAGAATTGCGCTCCTTGCGTCCACCATCCAGGGGAGTCTGCTCATGGCTGAGAGCGTCTATCGGGTCACCGAGCTTGTTGGAACCAGCGCCGAATCCTGGGAGAAGGCAGCCCAGCTCGCGATCGAGACTGCATCCTCGTCGCTTCGCGACCTGCGCATCGCTGAGGTCGTCAAGCTCGATCTGACGGTCGAGAACGGCAAGGTCGCGCGGTTCCGCACGCGCCTCAACGTCTCCTTCAAATACGAGGCCGAGTAGCGGCGCACACGCCATTCTTGGAGCATAGTTCGCGCGATGGCCGTCGATCGTCCGCTGCAGGTCGCGCCCTCGGCGTTCACGTCTCGAGGCCACCGCCTTGCCTACACGGAGTTTGGTGAGGGCAAGCGCTGGGTGCTCCTCATGCCGGGACTGCTCGTCCCGGCGCTGATGCAGGAGCACCTCGCGACCGCCCTGGCCTCGAGCGGGGCGCACGTGCTGACGCTCGACCCGCTGGGACATGGTCGGTCCGATCGCCCCGACGACATGGCGGAGTATTCGATCGAGTCGTTCGCGAGCGATGCAGTCGCATTGCTGGATCACCTCGACATCGACGAAGCCGTGATCGGGGGAACATCCCTCGGCGCCAATGTGACGCTCGAGATTGCGCATGCGGCGCCCCAGCGGGTGCGGGGCATGATCATCGAGATGCCGGTGCTCGAGAATGCGCTGGTCGCGTCGGTGATCGCGTTCGGTCCCCTCCTCGTCGCGATGCACTTCGGCGAACAGCTGCTGCGACCGGTCGCGGCTGGACTCCGCCGGATCCCGCGCCGGCTGCTGCCGTTCTGGGGCAGCGTTGCGCTCGACGTGGTGCGTCAGGAGCCCGGACCGAGCGCCGCATTGCTCCAGGGCTTGTTCTTCAGCCACATCGCCCCGTACAGCGCCCAGCGACGCGAGCTGACGATGCCGTCGCTCGTCATCGGGCATCACAGCGATCCGGTGCACCCGTTCTCGGACGCGGGCGTGCTCACGAGCGAACTCCCCAATGCCCGGCTCGTCGAGGCGTCCAACATCCTCGAGCTGCGCCTCCGACCGGCGCGGCTCACCGCGGAGATCGCCGGGTTCGTCGCGGAGTGCTGGTCGCCGCGAGCGGTCGCCAAGCCCCGACGTCAGCGCCGTCGCACCGCCTGACGATAGGCTGGTGCCCGACATGTCACAGACCGCTGCCTCACGCCCCCGTGTCCTGAGTGGGATCCAGCCTGACTTCGGACTCCACCTCGGCAACTATCTTGGCGCGCTGCGAAACTGGGCACGCGACCAGGACCGTTACGAGAACTACTTCTGCATCGTCGACCTGCACGCGCTGACGCAGCACCCGGATCCCGATCACCTGCGCTCGCTGACCATGGAACTCGCGGCCATGTACATCGCCTGTGGCCTCGACCCCGCGCGTTGCGAGATCTTCGTGCAGTCGCACGTCCCGGCGCACACGCAGCTGTGCTGGATTCTCGAGACGCTCACCCCCATGGGGTGGCTCGATCGGATGACCCAGTTCAAGTCCCGCATCCAGGCGCAGGGGCGCGAGCGCGTCAACACCGGTGTCTTCACGTACCCGGTCCTGCAGGCGGCGGACATCCTGCTGTACGACGCTGATTTCGTCCCGGTTGGCGAGGATCAGCGACAGCACATCGAGCTGTGCCGCGATCTTGCCAACCGGCTCAACTCACAACGCGGGGAGATCGTCAAAGTGCCTGCGGCGCTCATCAGCGACGTCGGTGCCCGGGTCATGGGACTCGACACGCCTGAAGAGAAGATGAGCAAGAGCATCGCAATCGATCGGCCAGGACACGCCATCCTGCTGCTCGATCCTCCAGACGTCGTGCGCCGCAAGATCGCCCGCGCGACCACGGACACCGAGCCCGCCGTGCACGAGCCGGTCGGCCCCGGAGTCGCCAACCTGCTCGAGATCTATGCCGCATTGCACGAGATGAGCACCCACGCCGCGCTCGCTGCCTTCGAAGGCAAGCGCTACAGCGTGCTCAAGAGCGCCCTCGCCGATGCGATCGTCGGCGCCCTCGCGCCGATTCAGGCTCGATATTCGGAGCTTCGCGCCGACGACGATGGTCTGCGCCGCGTCCTTGCCGAGTCCGCTGCTCGCGTGCATCTCGTGGCCGACGCGACCCTGGAGCGCGTCCAGGCGGCCGTCGGCCTGCGCTGACCCTCTAGGCGGTCGCCGCGTCGATCTCCTCGAGCATCGCGTGCACCTCCCGCTTCGCGAAATGGATGCGCGCGGGTTCGAGCAGGTCGATGAGACGCGCGGCGAGCCCAGCCTTGGCATCCATCGGATGGAGTGAGCCGTCGAGGTAGGCGGCCGTCACCTCTTCATTCGTGTCAAAGACGATGCGTCCGCCGTTGGCCTCCGACCGATCCACCACGAAGGGTCCACCGGCGATCTCGAAGACCAGCTTCTCGATCCAGTCGAGCACAGGGTTGAAGATGATCTCGCCGGGGGGGCAGAACGCCTTCCTGACCTTGCCAATGATCTCGTCGGGGCTGTCATGAACGAACACTGCGGAGCCAGGATCGCTCTTGCTCATCTTCATCGCCGCGAAGACGTCGCGAGCCGACTCGGGTGGCACCGGCCAGACCGGCGGGCGGCGCAGACCGAGGAGGAGCGGGTGATGCAGGGCGACTGGCTTGATAGGCGCACCGTTCACACCGCGAACGGCGTGGATGCGCATGTGCGTCGCCACGTCGCGCGCGATCACGTGTGCTTTGCGCTGATCCATGCCCGCGTGGGCGATGTGCACCCCGAGCGTGAAGATGTCGGCGGCCTGCATGGCAGGGTAGATGAGCTTGGCGAAGTCGACGCTCTCCTTTTCCTGGCGGCCGAGGATGCTGATGCTGCGTTGCATCCGGGCAAGCGTCGTGTTCTTGCTCACCTCGATCATCGTCGCCCAGTACTCGTCGTCGCTCCTGTACAGGTCCGACGCCAGCACGAACTCCACCGACCCCGGGTCAGCGTCGACGCACAGCAACGACGCGCGGAGCGCCTCGGTGAAGTACCCGGTCGCAATGCGACGGATCAGGTCTCGGTCGCCCCCGAGCTTGTCATTGATCCAGGTGTGCCAGTCGGCAAGAAAGACGGAGCAGTGCACGCCGGCCGCGGTGAGGTCTCGGACCTTCGCCATGCTCATCAGCCCGGTGCCGAGGTGCGTCTTCCCGGAGATCTCGAATCCGATGTAATGGCGCAACTCGAGACCGGCGTCCATGAGCGGCGGCAATTCGTCGGCGCCGATGACCTCGGCGGTGTTGCGCTCGACGAGCGCCATACGTTCAGCGGTGGTCACGTCCGCTGAGTGTGCCAGACCCGCGTCAGGCGGTGAGGTCAGTCGTCGTGCCTGTCGTCGTATGCGACGCGGTGGGGCGCAACCTCATCGAGGAGGTCTGCCTCCCAGTCGAGCAGCGCGTCATGCAGCCGTGCCGTGTTGCGTGCCTGCCAGAGCGCCGGAGGAGCGGGGACCGGCAGCACGACTTCCAGCTCAGCGAGCTGTCGCCACATGTCCGGCGGTACCTGACGATCACGCTGGAGGTTGTGATTCTCAACAGTGTCGAGGACGCGTTCGAGCCGCTGTATATGTTGGATGCGCAGCCGGCGGCGGGCTTTCGCGTCTTCGGCGCGGGCTTTTGCCGCGTCCATGTCGGT
>Ga0182024_10015611_pt1 | contig 14507 bp, 15 predicted proteins | sample P32metaG_FD_120480 | JGI IMG/M metagenome (GOLD analysis project Ga0182024, IMG submission 120480) | Permafrost microbial communities from Stordalen Mire, Sweden - P3-2 metaG (Illumina Assembly) | ecosystem: Environmental > Terrestrial > Soil > Wetlands > Permafrost | place: Sweden: Stordalen... | reverse complement strand
CGCTATTTCAAGTTCAGCTTGTCCATCCAACGCACCAGCTCGCGCTCGTTCTGGTTTCCTCCGCCGTAGGCGGCGCGCATCGCAGCGTGCGACTCGGGTCGATGCTGGTTGAGCTTCAGCTTGCAGTGCAATTCCGTGACTTCGAGTTCGAAGCCGACGATGCCTGCCAGCATAGTGCGCACGTAATGCGCATCCAATGAGCGCCACTGCCGCAAATAGTCCGGGTCGTAGTCCTCTATCAATTTCACCAGCATCCCATCCGCCGCATCGTCTCCTTCAATGAGCGTCGCTTTCACCCGGCATTCCACCGCCAGATAGTTCCACGTCGGCACCCGTTTCAAGTCAGGGTAGACCCGCGGCGACATATAGGCATGCGGACCCAGGAAACTGACGGTGGCATTGCCCCGATCGCGCAGATAGCGCCAATGCGGATTCGCCCGGGCAACGTGTCCGAATAGCACGAGCTGCGGCACGGAAACACCCGCCGTCCGCGTCTCGAGATGCAAGGGCAGATAGGTGACGAATGGCCAGCCCTCATCATCATTCGCGATGAGGGTTGCGAAGGAATGCGATTTCATCAAGTCGACGGCGTCGGCAAGTTCCTGGCTGTTGAATTGAGCGGGTATGTACATGATTCGGCCGCTAGCCGCCGGCGCCCGCCACCGCACATGAAGAGTCCATCAGCAGCTCCCCGGTGGGTCCGGTCCCGGTCAGCAGCACGAATCCCGCACCGCTCTTGAACTGCATGCCGGCGACCACGACGGTGTAATCACCCATATGATGCCGCACCTCTGAACCCAGCTGTGCAACCAACTCGAACGGGCTGGAGCCGTCGAGACTCACTGACTCGATACGCATTGCTTGATAGGTTGATCCGAGCACATTGATCGGCGCCCACGCTTCGCCGACATGTTCGGCCGCGGCACGCAGCGAATCCACGACATCCTGCCGCAAGCAGTCGATGTGAATATGGAACTGATCCTGCGTCCGTGAATGTGCATTGTTCACGGCCAGTCCGATTGCGGTGCGCAGCACCGGATGACCGACGAACTTGGTGATGACGTCGCGCGCCCGCCATGCTTCCGCGAAATAATTGGGCAGATCCGGATCGAGCAGCTCGTCGCTCTCGACGCCGCGCATCGTTTGCGTGGGAATCAACAAGTAATGCGCCGCCCCCTTGCGATCCGGAAGGATCGCGTATCCGGACGAATCGGTTTTTTCGTCCGCAAGGAACACCCTTTCGCAGGGCGCGGGATTTTGGTGCTGCGTCCAATTCACGACGCATTGGTTCTGTACGATTTGTCGCAGCGCGTCTCGCCCTGGATCCGAAGGGTCATCGGACTTGCCGGATTTTTGCGACGACATGCGCGGCGCGCCGGCGGCGGCCAAGGAGAGCGCCGCGAGGGCGGCGAATGCCAAAACCGAATGCCAAGCTTTCGTGTTCACGAGTTTCCGTCTGATGTTTTAAGATGGATCTTCCTGGAGGATATTCATTTTATCAGGTCCTAAGGGCGGTCCAATTCCGGGTAGTGACGGAAGATGCCGTCGCGATTGAAGGCGATCCGGCGTGGTGAGGCCAGGTAGGCCGCCACCCGCGGCCTTGCCTCGACCCGGGCGTACAAGGAGTTCAGCCGTCGATAGCGCCGCGGCGCGCGGCGCATGGCGCGCGGAAACGCATAGCTTAAGCCGGCCCAAACTTGAAACAGCGACAGATCCACATAGGTTAGCCTGGCACCCACGGCGTAGCGGTCGCCGTGGGGGTTTTGCGCCAGAACTCTCTCGAAATAGTTCAAGAATTTCGGGATTCGGTTGCCGATGAAATCGGCGCTGCGGCGCCGCGCTTGCGCCTTTTGCTGCTCATAGTACAGACCGGCCGCGATCGGATGATGGGTGTCGTGCACCTCCGCGACGAAGTCCGCCACGGTCAACTGCAGCGCCTGAACCCAGAACCGGGCCGCCTCGTCCCGGGGTGCAAGTCGATGGCGGCCGCCGAGAAACTGCAGGATATTGGCCGTTTGTCCGATGACCAACCTGCCAGCCTTCAAGAACGGCGGTGCGAACGGCGGCTTGTAAATTTTGCTAAACGCCATTTGCCCCATTAGCGCAGCAAGACCGGCGCCCTTGCCCGATTCGCGCGCCACGTCCCGGTATGGCGCGGCCGCCTCCTCCAAAGCAAGCCGCACGAATTCGCCGCGCCCCTGAATGCTGGGCCAGTAGTAAAGCTCGTACATCATTGGAACTCCCGGGTCGGTTTGGCTGCCCAATGTTATGGTAAGGGTTACAACGCAGAAAACGAACCCGCATGCAACAGCGCAGCAATCAGTACTACAATGAGGTAGCCGTTGTCAGATAAGGACCTCCTATGAGCGCGACGCCGATCGGCGTCGATCCCACTCCCGTAAGCAGCGAAGACGCTGTTCGGCGGCAGCTCGACGCTCTGGCCAACGGTGAATGCGATCACGTCACGTTCCTCAATAACATGAAGGAGCGGTTTCGCTTCGAGCCCGACGACAACTGGGAAGTCCTGTCGTTGTTGGATCAGTACTATCGGCGCGGCAAGATCACGCTGGAAGTTTTCCGGGCGCTCAAGAGCGGGTTCGCGGAATATATCTTGGGCCCGCAAAACAGCACGCCGAGCCCTCGGGTCGTTACGCAACCCAGCACGCCGAGCCCTCAGGTGATTGCGCCGACATTGCACACGGTGGTGACGCCCACGCCGGCGAATCCCGCGACAGCGGCTTCTTCCGCGCCGTTAGCTTCTGCGCCGGCAGCCTCTGCTGCTGCGGCGCCCGCGCCTGCCAAGGCGTCTTTTTTTCCCTCACCCTTCGACACGGTCCCGATTTCTGCTGCCGCCGCGGCCGGCGCGAGTGCGGCTGCAGCGGCGCCCGCGCCTACCCGCGAGGCTCACGTCGGCGATGTCTTGCGCAACCGCTACCGCATCGAAGCCATCGTGGCGAAAGGCGCTTCGGGCTGCGTGTTCGAGGCGAGCGATCCGTATCGGCTGAATCAACCGCCGGCGGGCAAACGGGTGGCCGTCAAGGTTATGCGCACGCCCGATCCGCGTGGCGTGTTCATGAGCCAGCTGCGCCAGGAATTTCACTACCTGCAGATGTTGTCGCATCCGAACATCGTGCGCGCCTTCGACTTCGACCGCGATGGCACGCTGGCGTTTTTCACGATGGAGCTGCTGCACGGCGTGCATTTGAATCGGGCGCTGCAGTCGCGCGGCGGCGTAGCGTTGCAACGCGCGCTTGCACTCGCGATCATCCGCGATATTGGAGCCGCAATTGCGTACGCCCATTCGCGCGGCGTGGCCCACGGCGATATCAATCCGCAAAACGTATTCATCACCATGGGCGGCGAACTGCGCGTGCTGGGTTTCGGCGCCGCGCATAAATTATCCCCCAACACGCCCGCACCCGAATTCGAGCATGCAAGCGCGTTTTCCGACACGCACAAATACGCCAGCTGCGAGGTATTTCAGGGCACTCGCCCCGATGCGTCGGACGATCTGTACTCGCTGAGCTGTCTTGCTTACCTGCTGCTGAATGGCAAGCATCCTTTTTCCGAGCGCACATCCATCGAGGCACGCGCCGAGCGGCTGCGCCCACGGCGACCGGCGCGGCTGACCTACCGGCAATGGCTGACGTTGCGCGCCGGGCTGCAGACCGACAGAAACAAGCGCCCCACGGATGTGCAGGCCTGGTTGGATGCCATGGAACTCGGCGGCGCAGCGAGGCGATTACCGGCAGCCAATGAGCTGACCGAGACCCCTGCCGACAAACCGCGTCGACTGCGGCTCGCGGCGGGCGTCGTACTGATCGGTGCCTTTCTCGCGGGCGCCTATTGGCTCGCCACCAATGTAGAAATTCCGCGGACGCAGCCAGCCGCCGAACCCGCCGCGCAAGATCTCGCGCCGACACCGCCCCCCGCGCCGCCGCCGGTCGTGTCACCTCCGGTGCGGCAGGCGCCGCCTCAGGCACAGACAACGACGCCGCGGCCGAGCGTCAAGCCTCCGGCCCCGCAGCCGGCCGCGCCCGCCGCGCCGACGAGCGCGCGCGCCGCGGCCGCGCCAAAAACCGAGTCATCGCCCGCATCAGCCGCCGCGGCTCATGCTGCGCCGATCGCGGCGCGCGTCGAGATGGTGGCCGATACGCTCGACGCATTGCCGACGGACACGGTGGTGCACGTGACCGTACGACGCAAGGGTAGCCTGCGCGGCGAGACGGGCTTCACGTGGTGGACGGAATCGGGCACTGCGAAACCGGGCACCGACTTTGCACCCGTGCTGCCGCATGTCGAGCACATGCAGGACGGCGAAGCGAGCGTGGTTCTCACGGTTCGTCTGATTCCGATGGTGCGTGCGCTGTCCAAGGGTTTTTACGTCGGCATCGAACAAGCGGACGGCGGAGCACAGATCGGTGCGCGCGCCCTGACCCAGATAACCCTGCCGGCAACCAACTGAGCGGTCAGGCCGCGCGTGCGCTCGCGCTTTCCAACAGCTCGCCGCCCAAACCCAGGTCCTGGGCTAGCTCGAGGGCGTCCTCGGCCTTGATGAGCTGCTGCGATTCGAGCAGCCCGAGGGTTCCCACCAATTCGCCCACGCACAGAGCCCGCGCCAGCGGCTCGCGCGGCGATTTCTCGATGGCAGCCGCCAACCGTGGTGAAGTTTCCCATTGATGCGCGATGCGCAGCGCCACATGCGTACCCAGGGCGCTTGTAAGTTCGACGCACAGTGCCGGATTGGGACTCGAGCCCGGGCTCTGCGAATATACATCGAGGGTCGCGCCGTAGACCGCCAACGGACCGAGCGCACTCAGCAATATCGCCAACTGCGCCTCGAAGCGATCCTCCGGGCACACCCGCAGCGCGAAGGCCTCCGCGGCGCGGGCGGCACGCTCGGTGCGCTCCCACAGCATGCGCGGAAATCTCGGGAAATTGCTGCGCGATGCACGGAACACCGGCTGCATCATGGCAACCGCCAACAGCCCGCGCAGCGCATCCACGCCCATCACGACGATGGCGCGCTGGATGGTTTCGATGGGCTGCAGTGTGGTGCGGAAGCGGCTCGAGTTCGCCAATTTCAGCACGTCAGCCGCCAGCACTGGATCATGGGCGACGATGCGCGACAGCCGTTCGGTCGCGGCCTTGGGATCTTCCATGGCGCGCATCAGCTGCGGCATCAGCGTTGGCCGGCGCGGCAGAAATTTGCCATCAACACCAGCACCGCCCAGCGCTGCGGCCACCTGATCGCGGACACCGAGGTCTGCCGCCGGCAATGGTTCGGGTTGTGTCGGCGCCGCGAACGCCAGCCGCCACAACCGCTCGGTCAGCGCTGCGTTTGCCGCGGCGATCTTGTCGATATCGAGGGACCCCGGCAATGCTGCCACGCCAACGTGCTCGACGACGCGCGATGCATCGAGTCTGGGTGCCGATGGCTCATCCCAATGATCCCGCCGCTGATGCCGGCGCCCCAACCCTCGAAGGCTGGCCCAAAACCTGACAATTGTGATTAGCGACATGACAAGCAGCCGTGCAATTCAAGCGAGCGACTCGCGTTCGATCAGACATCGGCCGGAGCTGAAATTACTTTAGTTTCAGTAGTGTGGAGGTACTTCCTGGTCCAAGCTGCGCGTTCCTTCCTGCGCTTGACCCGCATCGAGTCGCTCTCGCAGAACCTCGACCTGTGCTTGCAGCGCCTGAATCTCACGCTGCTGCCGGAAGATGACATCGCTCAGTTCGAGCGCGGTGCGTTCCAGGTAGGCGATCTTGATCTCTATCTGTTCGAGGGGTGCGTCCATGTGCTTAGGTGCCCCCTCGCCGTCATGACCTCGGGCCGACGTAGAAGAAGTAGTCGGCGGCGTAGGCAACGCGCAGCTTGGCGTCGGCCTTCGAGGCGCTGCATGCCGGCGGCGCGTTACCGCCTACCGTGTGGATGCGTTGAATGGACGCAACCGCGCCGAATTGACCCCGTCCGGAGGTCGACTTGGCGGTCAACAGCAACCACGGAATCGAATGCCCATCAGGACTGTTGGCCCGTGCAGCTGCCTGGCCCACGACTTGGCTGCCGTCGATGCCCTCCCAGGTGGGGCCTGCGTAGTGCTTGGCGATCTTCTTGCCGGTACTGTCGAACAGGCTCGCTTCGGGCGCAAGCAGCACCCACTCGAACCGGGTTGCGTCATCCTTGGACGGCTTACATTGATAGATCTGCACGCCCTTGGCATGCGCCTGCAGCGTCAGAAGCTGGTTGGCCGGAGCGCGCAGGGCATCGGGAACATCGTCGGTTACGAATACGCCGGAACTGGCGCAGCCTGCTGCCGCAATGGCCGCCGCCGCAGCGCCGAGAAATCTCAAATGACGTCGTGGTTGCACTGTCAGCGGATTATGTCACACCTGAAATGCCGCGGTGATTGCGCTATTGTGGCGCATCATGAAAAAGACCATAAAGCGACGCATATTGGCGATCGATGTCGGGGGCAGCCACGTCAAAACACGATTGTCGGGACGCCGGGAGATGCGCCAGTTCGAGTCGGGTCCGAAGCTCACGCCGCGCCAACTGGTGACCCGGGTCCATGAACTGAACGGGGACTTGCGATTCGACGCAGTCTCGATCGGCTATCCCGGCGTGGTGGTCCACGGCAAGATCATGGCCGAGCCCTACAACCTCGGCCGCGGCTGGGTGGGCTTCGATTTCCGCGAGGCATTCGGGCGCCCCACGCACATCATGAACGACGCCGCGATGCAGGCGCTCGGCAGCTACGAAGGCGGTCGAATGCTGTTCTTGGGCTTAGGCACCGGTTTGGGTTCGGCGCTGATCGTCGATGGCGTGATTGCACCGATGGAGCTCGCGCACCTGCCCTACAAGCGAGGGCGCACATACGAGGATTACCTGGGCGATCGCGGCAGACGCCGGTTGGGTGCCAGGAAATGGCGGCGCTCGGTCACCGAAGTCGTCGACCAATTACGCATCGCGCTGGAGGCCGACTATGTCGTCCTCGGCGGCGGCAATGCAAGGAAGCTGAAGAAGCTGCCCAAGACCGCGCGCCTCGGCAACAATGATTTCGCTTTCCTTGGCGGATTTCGCGTCTGGCGTTCCGCCGCTCTGCGCGCCTGAATCGAGCGCGGAGCCCAAGGCGGGATGGGAATCAACACTGCGAATGCTGTGCGCCTGGCGCTCAACCTGCTGGCCGGCGTGGTCATCGGGCTGACCGCCGCTTGGGGGGTGCTTGCGCTTTGGTACCAGGCGCCGGGCGGTCACGCCGGCAAGATCGTCATCGTGCTGTTGTGGGCGCTTTTCAGCGTCGCAGTGCTGGCATGCCTTTGGCAGGGACGCAGCGCGCTGGGATTGGGTGCGTTCGCCTTGGCATTTGCCGTTTTGTTGGTGTGGTGGCACCGGATCCCGCCGAGCAATGATCGGCTCTGGGCCGACGATGTGGCTCGCCTGGCCACCGGCACGATCGATCGGAACTTGGTGACATTGCACAATGTAAGGAATTTCGACTGGCGCAGCGATAACGACTACACGGAGCGCTGGGAGGCCCGCACCTACGATCTCGACCGGGTCGCATCCGTGGACATGATCATGTCGTATTGGAGGGGGCCGGCAATCGCGCACATGCTCGTGTCATTCGGCTTCGACGACGGCAGTCATGTGGTTTTTTCCGTGGAAATTCGCCGCGAAAGAGCCGAGGCATTTTCCGAGCTCGGCGGCTTCTTCAAGCAATTCGAGCTGAGCATCATCGCCGCCGACGAAAACGACATCATCCGCGTGCGCACCAATGTGCGCGGCGAGGACGACTATCTGTATCGAGTGAACATGCCGAAGGCTGCCATGCGTTCCTTGTTCATAGGATACGTGGGCCAAGCCAACGCGTTGAAGGAAGTCCCGCGCTTCTACAACACCATAACCGTCAACTGCACGACCCTGGTCTATCACATGATGAAGCGCATCGTCGGCCATCTACCCTTCGATTACCGGGTGGTGTTCACCGGTTATCTTCCCGGATACGTATATCGGGTAGGCGGGCTGGATCAGCGCTATCCGCTGCAGCGGTTGCGCGAGCTCGGGCGCATCACCGATCGCGCCAAGCGCTCGAGCCATGCCGACTTTTCCGCCGAGATACGCCGCGGCATCCCGGCCTTGCCCACGGCCGAATAGGAGCCTGTCTCAAGGCTCCTAGTGCAGCGGCTTGAATCCGTAATGCGCGAAAGCGGCATCGCCCGCAGGACCGCGTAGGTAGGCCACGAATTTGGCAGCATCCGCCTTGGCGGAATTGGTCAGCGCCAGGGGATAAATTATCGGCGAATGACTGTCCGCCGGAAATGTATCCACCAGGCGCACGTTCTTGTCCACCAAGGCATCGGTCCCATAGACGATACCGAGCGGCGCCTCGCCCCGGTCCACGAATGCCAAGGCCGAACGCACGCTATCGGCGCGAACCATGCGCTCCGCCACCGCATCCCATACTCCCAGGTGAGTCAGGGCCTGTTTGGCATAGCGGCCGACCGGCACTGAATCCGGGTCGCCGGTAGCCAATCGCCCTTTTCCCAAGGCAGCAGCCAGCGCGAAATTCATGGTTATCTTCAAATTGACTTTGCTGTCCTGCGGCGCGATCAGCACCAAATTGTTTCCCAACGCATCCTGACGCGTCGCGCGCTGAATGAGATTGCGCTCCTGCAGATAATCCATCCATTCGATGTCGGCGGAAAAGAACACGTCCGCGGGCGCGCCGTTTTCGATCTGCTTGGCAAGCACCGAGCTGGCGGCGAAGGAAAATCGCACCGGTATCGAGGTCTGCACGGTGAAGCCGTCGCCCAAATCCTGAAGCACATTGGTCAGTGACGCCGCGGCGAACACGGTAACCGGGGCGTTGCCCTCCGCCGCCCACGCCGGGCCGCAGCACAACAACAGGCCCAGAAGCACCCCATGTTCCGCTGCGCGCAATATGCGCGCGAACAGCCCTTTCCCTCCGAACGATGTCATATATCCGACCTTTTCCCATGCCTGGGGCTAGTTGCGGGCCAACACCGGTTGACCTCGGTACAGCTCTGGAAATGTCTTCTTGAAGTTCTCGATCTTAGGCAGATCGTACAACGCGATATATGGCTGCGTCGGATTGTGAATCAAATAATCTTGGTGATAATCCTCGGCCGGGTAGAAGCCGCGCAGCGCATCCACGCGCGTGACGATGGGCCGCGGGAACGCATGTGCCTGTTCCAACTGGCTGATGTATGCCTGCGCAATGCGCTTCTGCGTATCGTCCTCGTAGAAGATCGAGGAACGATACTGCGTGCCGACGTCGGGCCCCTGGCGGTTCAGTTGCGTCGGATCGTGCACCACTGAGAATGCGATCTGCAAAATCTGACCATAGGATATGGCCGCGGGATCGAAGGTAATCTGCACCGATTCCGCGTGACCGGTGTTTCCCGAACTCACCGTCTCGTATAGCGCGGTCGACTTCTCCCCGCCGGCGTAACCGGCGATCACCCTCTGAACGCCGCGCACGTGCTCGAACACGCCCTGCACGCCCCAAAAGCAGCCGCCGGAAAGAACGGCGGTCTGCGCGGGTCCCGCGGCTTTTGGATTGTCGATGGCGGGAGGAGCAAGGACCACCGCCTGCTCCGCCGCCAACATGGGTGAACGCCACAGCACGGCGCCAATGGCCGCGGCAGCGAGCAGTACCGTCAGTCCCAAGGTTGATGATGTTGGTTTCCTGCTTCTCATCGGCGATTCCTCCGTTAGGCGCGTGCGACGAAATGCAGCGCGACTGAATTCATGCAATACCGCAGGCCGGTGGGTTGCGGTCCATCATCGAATACATGGCCCAAATGCGCATCGCAGCGGCGGCACGAAATTGCATCGCGCTGCATGCCCAAACTGTTATCCGACGCCTTGACGACGTTTGCCGCCGATATCGGCTTCCAGAAGCTTGGCCAGCCCGTGCCGGATTCGAATTTCGTCCTCGAGTCGTACAGCGCTGTATCGCAGCAGATGCAGCGGTACAGGCCCTCCGCGTGATTGCTGGCGTACTCGCCCGTAAAGGGTACTTCGGTGCCCTGTTGCCGCGTCACGCGAAATGCCAACGGAGACAACTGCGCCTTCCACTCCGCCTCGCTCTTGGCGATCTTCGCGACTCGTTCCATGCCGGCGCTCTTACCGTCGGCCGAGAATTTCTCGATGGTGACATCCGTGTTCTGCATGGCCGGTCCGGACAGGACCGCCGCCCACCCGCCGCGCAATTGCAGCGCCGCCAGGGCGGAAACGCCCGTTAGGAATAAACGACGATTCATGACTTCGCTCATACAGACCTCACCCGAAAGTAAATGAATAAGCCTCTGCGCCGGCATCCAGGAACTCGATCGAAAATACGTGTTCTGCGACATCGCCGGTCTGTCGGATGAGCTGGTACAGGCGCTGCTCGTCGATCGTGCCGGCGCCGCCCGCATCGGTGTCCACACCATGACTGGCACCCGGTGCAGCCCCGTCCAACAGCACGCGAAAGCGCACCGGCTTGCCGCCCTTGCCGGGTCCCATCACCAAATGCAAATCCCGCGCAAAAAAACGAAACGTGATTAGAGCGTGAGGGGCGCTCGACACCGCCTTCTCATCGGACACGGTCCACGAACCGCTCAAGGACCACTGATTCAATTTCAATACGGCGGGGCTGGCATAGGCATGTTCCTGATCCTGGACGAAGCCGCCGGGCGAGGCGAAGTTGGCCGCGCGGCGATACCCCACGTAAGTCTCCGGCGACTGATCATGAGCCTCGTCGGGCGGCGCCTGAGCGCCTGCCGCCTTCACCGACTCCATCCCGGCGGGCGGAAGACCGGCCTGCCCCGCGTCTGCCAACAATCTGCGGATGGTTTGTTCGGATCCGTCGTAATCCCCTTCGCCGAAATGATGGCCGCGGATGCGGCCCGTCGCATCGATGAAATAGTGCGCCGGCCAATATTGATTGTTGAACGCTTGCCAAATTGCGTAGTCGTTGTCGAGCGCCACCGGATACGTGATTCCGAGATCCTTGACCGCGCGACGCACATTGTCAGGGTCCTTTTCGAACGCGAATTCGGGGGCGTGGACACCGATGACCACCAATCCGTGGTCTTTGTATTTCGCGTACCACGACTTCACGAAAGGCAGCGCCCGCAGGCAATTGATGCAGGAATACGTCCAGAAATCGACCACCACCACCTTGCCGCGCAAAGCCTCCACCGTCAGCGGCGGTGAATTCAACCAGAGCGTGGCGCCGCCAAAGGAGGGTACATCCCCTTCCACCGGCAGATCGCCCGCGCCATGCACGGCGGACATTGCCATGGCGCTGCCGTTGGCGCCATTCATCGCCATCGACATACTCGGCGCCATCGACATACTCGGCGCATTCGCGGAACCGGGATGGATCTTGTCGATGAGCGACTGCTCCAATCTGTTGGTACCGTCGAGCGACAGCCGCGTCAGCACGCTGGAATCCCAACCGAGCACAATGGCGACCACGCCCAACAGCACCGCGACGCCAAGGCCCCGCCTCACCCATTCGCCGACGCCCAGGTTTCGTTTCATGAAAGCGAACAGTCGCCCGCCGGCGAGCAGTGCCAGGCCCAACGAAGTCGCGGCCCCGGCGGCATAGGCGAATAACAACAAGGTGGTATGGGTATTCGGCCCCGAGATTGCAGCGCCCGTCAAAATCAATCCCAGAATCGGACCGGCGCAAGGCGCCCAGAGCAGACCGGTCGCAACGCCGAGCAGGCCTGACTGCGCCAATCCGGGCCCCGCTGCCTGCGGCTGCGATAGGCGGTTCCCCAGCGCCACGAAAGGCCGTGCCAACCAGTCCGCCAGGCGCGTCGACAACAGCGTCGCGGCAAACGCGGTCAGCAGCAGCAGCGCAAATATGCGTCCATATTGGTTCACCCTCACCGCCCAGGCACCGCCCACGGCGGCGAGCGTCGCGATGCCGGCAAACGCTGCCGCCATGCCGCCCAGCATCGGCAGCCCGTTCGTCAGGAATTTCTGTTCAGCGCGCGCAAAGACGAACGGCAAAACCGGCAGGATGCACGGACTCAATATGGTCAGCACGCCGCCCAGGTACACCAGAAGCAAAATGGTCATGTTGCGATGTTACTCTCCTGGGAGAGAGACCGGCCGTCGGGCCGTTTGATTACAGACTCAGGCCGGCGTGGCACTCGCCTCACGGTCCGCGCCCGCGCCGCGAGTCGCCAGCCATGATCCGAGCAGGATGGTCGCGAAGGCGACGGCGCCGCCGATACCCAACTGCTCGTGCAGTACTGCAACGCCGAGCAGCGTGGCGACGATCGGGTTGATGTACGTGATCACTGCCGCTCGTGACGCTCCGGCATGGCGCACCAGATGGAACATCAGCAGCATGGCGAGCGCGGTACAGATCAATCCGAGCACCGCGATCGACGTTATCGCGACCGTCGAGGGCATGCGGGCCGGCAAGTCGCAAGCCGCGGGAATCACCAACACCACGCTCGCTACGCCCAAGCTGGCAGCCAATGGTCCGATGGAATCCAGTTCGCTGAGGTGGCGCTGAATTATCAAGGGCCCGATGGCGTAGCCCAGCGTGGCGAGCAGCATGCAGCCAACCCCGGCCCAACCCAGTGGGTATGCAATCGGCCCGGTGCCAAGCAGCGCGGCGACCCCGACGAATCCCAGTGACAGTCCCGCTATGCGCCACGCCCCCAACGCCTCGCTCACGCCGAAAAAGCGCTGAATGAGGGCGATCGACCAGGGCACCATGGCAATCAGGATTCCGGTGATCGAGGAGCTTATCCAGCGTTCGCCGAGCGCAATCGCCGTGAACGGGACCGCGAACTCGGCCAGTGAGAAGGCTACGATAGCGAACTTATGCTTGCCTAAGGATCGCAGCGAGCCGCGGCGCCATGCGATCGGCAGCAGGACCGCCGCAGCGAGGGCCACGCGGGAAAAGGCGAGCACGAACGGCGATACTTCCTGAACTGCAAGCTTGATGAAAAAGTAAGGCAGGCCCCAGATGACGCCGAGCGCCGCAAAAACCATCCAACCACGCCAACCCAAGACCCTCTCCCCATGACGGTAAGGGCCGCAATGCTAGCAGCAATCGCCGGGTAGACCGCCGGGGATTTCGGCCTTGGGCTTGGCCGATCAGGCGCCCGCTTGCGCGGCGCCTGCAATCGCGTTGAACCCTGGTGCGGTCGCCATCGCGGCGGCGTGAGCGGCCAGTGCCGAACCCTGCGCCATGATGGACTCCGCCGACAGCAGCGGCTTCTTTGCACGCGCCTTGATGAGGCGCGAATAAAGCTTCAGGTAGTTCTGTGCCATGTGCTGGGCCGTGAAGCGAGCGTCGAACTCCGCGCGGATACGATTGCGGTCCAAGCCGCGGATGTTGCGCAAGGCATCGCACGCCTCCGCTTCGCTGCGCACGATGAAGCCGGTGACTCCTTCCTCCAGTACCTCCGGCACCGAACCATTGTTGAAGGCGATGATCGGCGTGCCGCAGGCCATGGCCTCGATCATCACCAAGCCGAACGGTTCGCGCCACGCTATGGGAAACAGCAGCGCGGCGGCGTTGCCCAAGAATTCGCTCTTTTGGTCCTCGCCGATCTCGCCGATGAACTCCACGTTCGCTCCGGCCAACAGCGGCTCGATCGTGGTCTTGAAATACTCTTCATCCACCCGGTCGACCTTGGCCGCGATCTTCAGCGGCATGCCGGCGCGCGCGGCGATGCGAATCGCGGCATCCGGCGCCTTCTCCGGGGAGATGCGCCCCAGAAAGGCCAGGTACTCGCCGCCCGGACCCTTCTGCAGGAGATTCTGCGGCAGACCGTGATGAATCGTGGCGACGTAATTCGCCCGCGGCAAAGGCTGCCGCTGCGAATCGGAAATGGAAACGACGGGGATCTCGCCGTATAGATCGTACAGCGGACCGAGCTCGGGCAAATCCAGTCTGCCATGCAACGTCGTCACTGCGGGCGCGCCGAGCAGCCGCAGGGTGGGATAAGCGAAATAATCCAAATGCGAATGAATGACGTCGAATTCATGCGCCCGGCGTGCCACGTTCTCGAGTTCCATGAACACCGGTGCAAAGTAGTCATGCACCGTGGGGTCGAGGCGCAGCGCCCGCGGCCAGATCGGCGCCAGTTGCGCTTTCGTGCCGCTGTCGCCAGAAGCAAACAGCGTGACCTCGTGTCCGAGTTCGACCAACGCGTCTGTCAGATAAGCGACTACACGTTCGGTCCCGCCATAGAATTTCGGCGGCACTGCCTCGATCAGCGGTGCAACTTGCGCGATCTTCATGCGTAATCTCCCTATGGGGTTTGCAAAATGAGAAATGCTTTGACGAAGTTAATAGGTTTCAGTTCCACTATGTAGACGCATAGGGAACGTAATGTCATCGGATTACTCTTACGCTGTCTCGATCAACGTCAATCAGGCGCCTCGGAGATTAAAGTGAGTTCATCCTTAGCAGCCACCGAGACTCGGAGCAGCGACGAAGAGGCACCGGCGTCGAAAT
>Ga0182024_10015610_pt1 | contig 14507 bp, 11 predicted proteins | sample P32metaG_FD_120480 | JGI IMG/M metagenome (GOLD analysis project Ga0182024, IMG submission 120480) | Permafrost microbial communities from Stordalen Mire, Sweden - P3-2 metaG (Illumina Assembly) | ecosystem: Environmental > Terrestrial > Soil > Wetlands > Permafrost | place: Sweden: Stordalen... | reverse complement strand
TCCGCGCCTGGTGTCGATGGCAATCGGCGAGAAGGTCAATCTGGAAGAGCTCGGCGGATGGCGACTGCACGCCGAGCAGACCGGGCTCATCGATCAGTTCGTCGACACCGACGCGGAAGCCATGGCGATGCTGCGTCGCTTCCTATCCTACATGCCGAGCCACAACGGCGAATTGCCGCCGGCGGGGCCGGTCACGGAAGGCTCCGGGGAGGCGCAGGAGCGTATCCTCGACATTTTACCGGAAAGGCGCACCCAAGTTTACAACATGAAAAAGATTGTCGACGTCATTTTTGACGTCGACAGCTTTTTTGAAATCAAGCCTCGCTTCGGCAAGCCTGCGATCGTCGGACTGGCGCGTCTCGCCGGCCGATCGGTCGGCATCATCGCCAACAATCCCGCCGTCGGGGGCGGTGCCCTCTCCGCGGATGCCTGCCGCAAATGCGTAGACTTCACGGTGTTGTGCGACAGCTTCAATATCCCGCTGGTGCGCATCATGGACACACCCGGCTTCGTCGTCGGCCTCGATGCCGAGCGGCGTGGCGCGCCCGGGCAGATCATGAATTTCATGAATGCGACCTGCCTCACCACCGTGCCGCAGATCACGCTGATCGCTCGCAAGGCCTATGGCCGCGCCTATGTCGCGATGGGGGGCGGCGCACACAACGATACGATGGTGGCGTGGCCGACCGCGGAAGTGAGCTTCATGGATCCGGTCTTCGCCACCAATATCGTGCACAATCTTTCTGCCGGCGACGAAGGCTTCGCCGAAGCGCTTGCGCATATTCAGAAGGATCTCGAGATTTGGGACATGGCGCGGATTTTTTCCGCGCACGACGTGATCAAGCCGCAGGAGACGCGCGACTTCCTCATTCGCATGTTCGACGTGCACCAGCGCCGCCGCTCCGGCGGACTTGGCCAACATCTGATGCGGACGTGGCCAACGAGCTACTAAAGGAAGGCGTATGTCCGACATTATTGCCCGCGCCCGGGCCGAGGGGCGCAGCGCCCTCGACGAGGCCGCCGGCAAGGCGTTGCTGCGCACTTTCGGCATTCGTGTGCCGAAATCGCTAGTGCTCAAAAGCGCCACCGAAGCGACAACGGCGTTGACCGGACTTGCCCCGCCATTCGCCGTCAAAGTCGTTTCGCGCGACATTCTGCACAAGTCCGACGTTGGCGGCGTCACGCTCAATGCGATAGACGCATCCGGTGTTGCGCGCGCAATCACCGATATGGCGCAGAAGCCCGGCATCGCCGGCAAGCCCGTCGAAGGCTGGCTGGTTGAGGAGATGATACCGCCCGGCCGCGAGATCGTCATTGGCGGTCTTTTCGATCCGCAGTTCGGCCCCATGATAATGGTGGGGCTTGGCGGCATTTTTGTCGAAATTCTAAAAGACGTGTCCTTCCGCATCTGCCCGATTACCGAGACGGAGGCATGGGACATGATCGGCGAGCTCAAGGGCGGCGCGTTGCTCGACGGCGTCCGTGGCGAGTCCGGCGTCGACAAAGAGGCGCTCGTTGATGTGATGCTCAAAGTCGGCGGTTCTGGCGGGCTGTTATTGGCAACGGCCGGCGCGATGGCCGAAGTCGATCTCAATCCGGTGATTGTTTCAAAACATGGCGCCATGGCAGCAGACGCGCGTGTCATCCTGGCGTCTGCGCCAGCCGAAGCCGACACAAAGAGCCCGCCGGATCGCCCGCTTTCCGCGACAGAGCGGTTCAAGCCGCTGTTCGAGCCGCAAACGGTCGCCGTGCTCGGCGCCTCCGCCAACAATGTATCCATTGCCAACACCTTCATCCGCCGCATGAAGGCGTTCGGCTATTCGGGACAGATCTATCCAATCCACCCCACAGCCGCGCAAGTCGAAGGGCTGCCGGCCTATCTGAGCCTCGATCGCACGCCACAGCCGGTCGACTACGCCTATGTCGCCATCGGCGCCGAGCGTATTCCCGACGCGATCGCCGGGGCCAATGGTCGCTGCCGCTTTGCCCAGGTAATCTCGTCCGGGTTCGCTGAAGTCGAGGACGGACGCGAGCTGGAGCGTAAATTGATCGAGAAGGCGCGCGCCGCCAAGGTGCGCATCCTCGGCCCGAATACGCTCGGCACCTATTCGCCGCGCGGCCGACTTACGTTTGCGCAAGATGCGCCGAAAACCATTGGCACGGTCGGCGTGGTGGCGCAATCGGGCGGCCTTTCAACCGACATCATCAAACGCGGCGAGTGGCGCGGATTGCTTTTCAGCGGCCTGGTCACGATCGGCAACAGCGCCGATGTCGCCCCGCACGAATTGGTCGAGTACTACCTCGAAGATCCGCAAACCAAGGTGATCGGTCTCTATCTCGAAGACATCAAGGACGGCCGCTCCTTCTTCGATCTGCTGCGCTCGCCCAAGGCGACCAAGCCGGTGATCGTTCTCAAGGGCGGCCGCACGCGGCAGGGGCGGCTCGCGGCCACCTCGCACACCGGCGCACTTGCCGGCGACGACCGCGCCTGGGAGGCACTGCCCTGCCAGCTTCCTGTAGCCCTTGTCGCGACCGTCGAGGAATTTATCGACGCGCTTGTGGCCCTGCAATTCCTGACGCCACGCCCGTCAAAACCGACCAATCTGGTCACGCTGTTCGGCAATGGCGGCGGATCGAGCGTGCTGGGGAGCGACGCTTTCGCCCGTGTTGGCCTCAACGTGCTGCCGTTCGATGCGTCGACGCGTCAGCGGCTCGAAGCATTCAAGCTACCGCCCGGAACCAGCGTTGCCAATCCGATCGACACCCCGGTGCGAACACTGCAGGAGAAGAACGGCTTTGTGGCCGGCGAAATATTGGACATCGTCTATGAAATGGCGAAACCCGACGCAGTGGCGATGCATCTCAATCTCGCTGCTTTTGCCGGCCGCGGCGGCGCCGATCCGCTCGACAATCTGCTGGCCGTCATCGAGCAGACCCAGAAGAAATGGCAGGGCGTGGCGCATTTCGCGCTAGCGCTGCGCAGCGACGGCTCGCCGGAGCTCGACGAGAAAAAGCGCAGCTACCGCGCCAAGGCTTGCGCCGTCGGCGTGCCGGTATTCGACGAGATTCCGGAAATGGCCAAGGCGCTCGCGATCGTCGGCCATATCGAGCGGCGGCTCGCCGCTCGCGGCCGCTAATCAGATTTTTTTATTTTATGTTGGTGCGTTCCTTGAAGGAGGCGATCTGATCCGGCGTAAAGCACGACAGGCGAATATCGCGCAGATAGGGACCGAAGGCCTTATCGATCTGCGGCCCGAATCGCGCGAAAATTTCCGCGATATAGAGATCGTGCCTGATCAGCGACAACGCCATGGTTACGATCGGCGCGCAGCTCGTATAGGCGGCAATTACGTCGCCCTCGGTATTCGCAGTGAGCATCTTTTGGTGGTCGACCGCGATGGTGAACAAGTTGTCGGCCGTGCCCATGCGGGTGCCGTCGCTCTCGTGGATATAGATGCGGCAATTGCGATTAAAGCGGAATTCGTCGGCATCTTTGCCAAATAATACGACGATGAGCGCGACCCCGCGTCCCGCTGCCTTCTGCAGCGACGATTTGTGGCGCCGGATCACTTCGTCGGCGGCCTTGATCCAGATCGAGCGGCGGCTCTCGGCGATCATCGCCTCGATCTTGTCCTGGACTGCCATGTCGCCGTGCGCAGTCCACACATAGGCGTCCTGATCCGCAGGCGTCAGCGCCGAAAGCTCGGCGGAGAGATCGCTGCACAGCGTGCGCGTTTGCCTGGAAATGCTCTCGAATAGGGTCTTCGGCGGGGCCGCGACGTAGCGCAACGGCTCTTCGTTGACAGGCAGCACGGCACCGCGTTGGGCCAGCGCTTCCAGCGCCGCATAGGCATTGGCGCGCGGCACGCCCGCGGCCTTGGAGATTTCGTAGGCCGTCGCCGGACTGACTTTGAGAAGCTGCACGTAGATGCGCGCCTCGTAATCGGTGAAGCCAAGTTGGCGCAGACTGCTTAAGGTTTCCTTGCTGGCGCCCCGTTGTCGACGAAGCTTGGTGACGACCATGGAATCCTCTTATCCGGCCAGGATCTGCCGCGTCATCCGGCTGCGACCGGCTCCAAAAGATGCGCCCGACGCCGATCGATGAAATCAGTCGATACATCGCCGGCGGCAAACGTCTCGTCCGCCAAGCAAGCAATCAGGAAATCACGATTGCTGCGAATCCCCTCGATCTCGAACGCTTTAAGAGCTCCGATGAGGCTACGGCGCGCCTCCTCGCGCGTAGAGCCGTGCGCGATGACCTTGGCCACCATCGGGTCGTAGAATGGCGTGATCGTTTCACCCTCGCGATAGCCGGCGTCGACTCGTATGCGGTCGGCCTGCGGCGGGCGGAAACGCTCGAGCCGTCCCGGCGACGGCATGAAGTTCTTGGCCGGATTTTCGGCATAGAGCCGAGCCTCGATGGCATGCCCCTTTCGCGATACGGCGTCCTGGGGCAGCGGCAGGAGACGGTCGCGGGCCAGATCGATTTGCATTGCGATCAGATCGAGTCCCGTGATCATTTCGGTGACCGGATGCTCGACCTGGATGCGGGTGTTCATTTCCAGAAAGTAGAACGCAAAGCTGTCGGCATCGACGACAAATTCGACGGTGCCGGCGCTTCGGTAATGCGTGGCCCGGCACAGCGCCACGGCGGCGGCAGACATCCGATCGCGCGCCTCTTGCGGCAATTTAGGCGCCGGACTTTCCTCGATCACTTTTTGGAAGCGCCGCTGCAATGAGCAGTCGCGTTCGAACAGATGCACGGCCTCGCCGTTGCCGAATCCAAAGACCTGGATTTCGACGTGCCGAGCCTTTGGTATGTAGCGCTCAAGGAAGATAGCGCCATTGCCGAAAGCTTTTGCGGCCATCGATTGAGTCGCCACAGCAATATCGGCAAGTTGCTCGGAGCGGTCGACTCGCCGCATGCCGATGCCGCCGCCCCCAGCTGCAGCCTTGACCAGCAGCGGATATCCAATCGCGGCGGCCGCGTCATCGAGACCGCGAAGATCGCCTTGTTCGAACCTGCGACTGCCGGGCACGACAGGCACGTCCGCCCGGAGCGCGATTTCGCGCGCCAGCTGTTTATCGCCCATATCGCGAATGGATTCTGGTCTTGGGCCGATCCAGGTCAGGCCAGCGCGTTCGACGGCTTCGGCAAAAGCGGCATTCTCCGAGAGAAAGCCGTAACCCGGATGCACCGCATCGGCTCCGCTTTGCGCTGCCACCTCGAGCAGCCGGTCGACGCGCAAATAGCTCTCTTGCGCCCGCGGCGGCCCAATCGGATGCGCTTCATCGGCTTCCGCAACGTGAGCGAGCGGGGCATCGGCCTCGGAATAGACTGCAACGCTGCCGACACCGAGCCGACGGCACGACGCGACGACCCGCCGCGCGATCTCGCCACGATTGGCAACCAGGACTTTGGTGACTGGAGCCATCTCCGATTACACTTCCAACCGCGCCACGACGCTGCCCTCGGAGACCACTTGGCCTTCCTCAACGAGGATCGCCTGTACGCGGCCAGCTTCCGGCGCCGAGACTGGAATCTCCATCTTCATCGACTCCAGGATCAGAATGGGAATGTCCTCCTCGACTTGGTCGCCGACTTTGGCAACGATCTTCCACACATTGCCGGTGATTTCTGTCTTGACATCGACGAGCGCCATCGCGAAATGCCTCATTAACTGGCCGGTGTCGCACATTACTTCCGATCACTAGTTGTTGCAATCGCTACAACTATGCTGATAGCTATTACCCACGAAATCGACTCGAGCGTGGCAGTCGGTCCTCGGCGAAATGGAGGGAACTCCTCTGCCATTGGACATCTCATGTGCTGCGCATCTTGGCCAAAAAGTACGGCGGGTTGCCCCGTCGATTCAGAATTTGAAGCGCCGGGGCGTAGACAGGCGGCGATAATTCATCGATCCGGCTGCTGCAATTCAACGCGCAATATTACCTTGGCAAAGTTGTCTGCTGGAGCGGGCAATTAACTTGACAGCCGATAACCTGAGACGGAGATTGCGCCATTATCAAATTGGAATGCAAGAACGCCCGGGCGGCCAACGTTCGGGCAACGATTGGGGGAGGAGTGATGATCGTGCGACGGTCCACTTTGTGGTTGCATGCGGGTCGGGGATTTCGGTGTTTTTTCTTAGCACTCGCCGTCTCGGTACTCGGACTCTTGGCAATCATTAGCTCTGCGCCAGTCCAGGCCGCGGACCCGATCGTTTTGCGTTTCGGCGACGACCTTCCCAAGACGCATCCCATCAGCGTCTATGCCTCGAAATTTTGGATGGATACGGTCGAGCGGCTGACGAATGGCCGCGTCCAATTCCAGTGGTATCCCAGCGCGCAATTGGGCAAGGGCCGCGATATCCTGGCGCTGGTCCAGTCCGGCGCCATCGATGTCGGCAGCATCGGCCCTTCCTACACGCCGGATAAGCTGCCGCTGTCGGCGGCGGCCGAACTGCCGGGCATGTTCAACTCGTCCTGCACGGGAAGTCAGGCGGTGTGGGCGCTGTTGAAGCGGGGCGGAATACTCGACCAGAAGGAATTTGCGCCACTCGGCCTTCATGTCGTGTTTGGATTGACCAACCCGCCTTACGAGATCCAGACGGTGAACCGGGCGGTAGCAAAGCCCGCCGACATGAAAGGGCTGCGGCTGAAGACTCTGGGCGGCGCGTCGGACGAAGCGGCCCTGAAGCTTGGCGCTGTGCCGGTTCAGATGGCGGTGTCCGATCTATTCCTGGCGCTCCAACGCGGCACCGTGGATGGCCGTTTCGGCGCCTTCACCAGTGTCTACGCCAACAGCACGCAAGACGTGTTGAATCACAGCACCGTCGGCGCTGATATCGGCAGCTTTGTGCTGACGACCTATATCGGCGACGCGCGCTGGAAATCGCTGCCGCTCGACATTCAAGATGCGATGCTGCAAGCTGGCGACGAGACGTGGAAGAACTTCTGCAAGGAAGCCGACGCCGAGAACGCTAGTCAAGCCCAGCAGTTGCAGGACAAGAACCACTGGGTACTGCATAGCATGACGCCGGACGAACTGGCTGAGTGGCACAAAGTGCTGGCGCCGGTCGCCGATGATTGGGCCAAAACGCTTGATGGCCGCGGCAAGCCCGCCAGCGCGGTCCTGTCCGCATTCCGCGCCGCGGTCCAGTGATTGGCGTGTTCGATCGGGCTCTGACGCGGCTCGAAGACGCGCTCCTGTTGGTTTCGTGTCTGTGCATCCTGAGCATCGTTTGCATAACGACGGCCGATGTTGCGGCGCGTAGCTTATTCAATGCGCCGTTTGCCTGGTCGCACGACCTGATCACGCAATATCTGCTGGTGGCGATGTTCTTCTTCTCGCTGCCCTATGTCACCCGCATCGGCGGCCACATGGCACTCGATTTTCTGGCGCGAAAGGTCCGCCAGCCGGTGCCGAGGACCTTGCTTCTGCTGCTGGGCGAGATTTTGGCCTTTCTGCTGATCGCCGGTTTCATCGTCGGCGCCTGGGGAATGGTCGTGGACGCCTATCGCGGCGGCGACCTGTTGGCGGGCGACCTCCCTTGGCCGACTTGGCCGTCGCGCTTGTTCGGTCCGATCGGCGCTGTCGTTCTCGAGCTGCGGCTGTTGCTGCGGATCGTACAAGCGACCCAGGCGCTGCTGCGCGGCGTCCTTCCGCATTTCCTCAGTCAAAGCGGGCACTGAGCAGTGGCGACCGCCGTCATTTTGCTGCTATTCGTTTTGATCGCGACCGGGATGCCGCTCGCGTTCGCATTGGGCGTGGTCGGCGCCGTGGGCGTGTGGCTGTTTGCCGGCTTCGGGCCGATGCTGTCGTTCCTCGCTACCACGCCGTTCAGCAGCGCCTCCAATTACGAGCTGATGACCATCCCGATGTTCGTCCTGATGGCCGAGTTTGTGATTGTCAGCGGCGTCGCCGAAGAGCTGTTCGACGCGATGGACGCCTGGACGCGCCGGGTCCGCGGCGGCCTGGGCCTGTCGACCATCGCGACCGGCGCAATGTTCAGCTCCATTTGCGGGTCGAGCGCCGCGTCGGCGGCAACGCTGGCATCCACCGCCATTCCGCAGATGCGGCGGCACGGTTACGATCTCAAGCTGGCGTCGGGACTGACGGCGATCACCGGCACCCTGTCTTCGATGATTCCGCCGGCCAATGGCCTGATTATTTATGGCGTATTGAGCGAGGCGGATCTGGGCCGATTGCTGGTGGCAGGGCTATTGCCGGGCGTGATTGGCGCCTGCGTACTGGCGGCGACGCTGCAGATTCAAGTTCGCCGCAATCCTAAGCTGATCGCGGCGCGATCGGACGCGCCGCTGCCGCTTAGTGAAAAGCTGCGCCGCCTCACCCGCATTCTGCCGATGATATTGTTGTTTTTTTTGGTGATGGGTGTTCTCTATTTCGGCTGGGGTACGGCGACTGAAGCGTCCACATTCGGAGCGGTTGGGGCTGCTCTGATCACGCTGGCGCGGCAGCGGTTGACGGTTGCATCGCTGTTTGGTGCATTGCGCAACACGCTCCGGGTCTCGACTATGATCACGCTGATCATCACCTGCGCGCTGCTATTCGGCTACTTCCTCACGCTTAGCCAGACGACGCAGAACCTCACCGGATTCATCGGCGGCCTGGATACGTCGCGTTGGGTGATTATCGCTCTGTTGATTGCGATCAAGCTCGTGCTCGGCTGCTTCATGGATCAAGTCGCGCTCTTGGTGCTCACCGTGCCGATCACCCTTCCGATCGTGGTCGGGTTGGGATTTGATCCAATCTGGTACGGAATCGTGCTGGCGCTCACCTCCGAGATCGGGCTGGTGACGCCGCCCATCGGGTTGAATGCCTATATCGTCGCCCGCTACACCGACATTCCCGTCGAGCAGGTATTCGTCGGCGTCTTGCCCTATATGGTGACAATGTTTTTGTTCTTGATTGTGTTGGTCGCGTTTCCGAACATCGCTCTGTTCCTACCAAGCCTGATGCATCGTTGACGGAGAAGACAATGGCGTTCGAGGACATTTTGGACGACCTGGCGATTCGGCGCGGCAAAGCGCTCGCGATGGGTACCGAGCAGAAGCTTGCCCAGCGCCGCGCGCAGGGCCTTCTCGATGCGCGCTCGCGCCTTGATTATCTGCTTGACGCCGGCTCGTTTCAGGAAAGCGGCTTGTTTGCCGCGTCCGACCGCAAGGAGATGCGCGACCGCACCCCGGCGGACGGCAAGATCGCGGGCTTCGGACGCATCGATGGCAGGCGGATCGGCGTCGTCTCCAACGACTTCACGGTGATGGGCGCTTCCAGTGCGTCCATCAACTCAAAGAAGATGGGGCACGTCAAAGCCGCGGCGGAGAAGCGCGGTTTCCCCATGGTTTTCCTGGGCGAATCCACGGGCGCCCGGATGCCCGATGTCATGGGCGCTAAGGGCATCGGCGGGGGCGACACCAGGTCCCGCTATCTGCGCACGCGGCGGGCGCCATGGGTCTCGGCAGTGCTGGGGCCGTGTTATGGCTCGTCGTCCTGGTATGCGGCGATGTCGGATTTCGTGGTGATGCGCAAAGGCGCCACCATGGCAGTCGCCAGTCCGCGGCTCACTGCGCTCGCCACTGCGGAAAAAATCGATGACCAGGAACTGGGCGGCTGGCGGCTGCATACGCAGTCGACCGGCATCGTCGACCTCGCGACTGACACCGACGAGCAGGCGCTCGATGCTGTGCGCCGCTTCCTGTCATATCTACCGACGCATGCCGACGCGGCGCCTCCGCTTGCGGCGGTGCCGGAGGGTTCGGATGATGGTGTCGCGACGCTTCCCGATATCGTGCCGGTGGCGCGTTCGCAAGTTTACGATGCCCGCAAGGTGATCACCGCCATTGCCGATCGCGACAGCGTGTTCGAGATCAAGGCGCGTTTCGGCCGTCCGATCGCGACGTCGCTGGCGCGCGTTGGCGGCCGCACCGTCGGATTCATCGCCAACAATCCGACGGTGAAAGGCGGCGCCATCGACGTCGACGCTTGCGACAAGGCGACGAGCTTCCTCGTGCTCTGCGACAGTTTCAACGTGCCAATCGTGCTGCTGGTCGATCAGCCGGGCTTTTTGGTCGGCGTGCAGGGCGAGGCGCGCAAGGCGGTCGGCAAGGTGATGAACTGGATGAACGCGCTGTCTTTGGTGACCGTGCCGCGCTTTGCGATCTTCATGCGTAAGAGCTACGGGCAGGCGCATTTGAATATGGGCGGGGCCGGCAATGCCGACGAAGTCGCGGCTTGGACAACGGCGGAGATAAGCTTCATGGAGCCTGAGTTCGGGGCGGCAATCGTTTACGGTGCGCGGCGCGACGGCGACCAGGATGCGTTTTCCGCCGCAAGGGCCGAGATGTCGCGCGACACGTCCGCTTACGACCTCGCCAGCATCTACGCCGCCCAGGTGGTAATCGATCCACGGGAGACGCGGCGATGGGTGATCGACATGTTGGCGGTGCGGGAGAGTGCCGTCACCGGCGGAGTCGGCCGCCATCTGATGGCGAGCTGGCCAACGAGTTTCTGAAGGGAATTGCACATGACGATGGAAGAACTGGCTCGGGAGCACGAACAGCGCCGGGCAAAGGCTCTGGCGATGGGTGGGCCCGAGAAACTGGCGAAGCGGCGGGAGGAGCGCGTGCTCAACGCGCGCGAGCGGCTGGATGCGCTGCTTGACCGCGACAGCTTTATCGAATCCGGCTTGTTTGCCCAAGCCATTCGGCCCGAAGTGCGTGAGGTGTCGCCGGCCGACGGCAAGATCGCAGGGTTCGGCCGCATTGACGGCCGCCGTGTCGCGGTCGTGTCCAACGACTTCACCGTGCTCGGCGCCTCCAGCAGCGCGATCAACGGCAAGAAGATCCGCCACGTGAAACGGGCGGCGACGCAAGGCGGCATGCCGCTCATTTTGTTGGGTGAATCCGCCGGCGCCCGCATGCCCGACCGCATGGGCGCGACCGGTCGCGCCATGCTGGGCCAGGACCCCGAAGAATATCTGCGCGAGCGCCAGACGCCTTGGGTCTCGGGCGTGCTCGGGCCGTGCTACGGCTCGTCCACTTGGTACTCCTGCATCTCCGACTTCGTGGTGATGCGCAAAGGCGCCAAGATGTCGGTCGCGTCGAGCCGGGTGACCGCCGTTGCCATCGGCAAGGACATCGACGCCGAAGAGCTCGGCGGTTGGAAACTGCACGCGACGACAACCGGTCTGATCGACGCGGTGGCCGAAACCGACGAGGAAGCGATCGGTCTGATCCGGCGATTCCTTTCCTATCTGCCGAGCCATAACGGCGAGGCGGCGCCCAAGACCGCGCCGGCGGAGCCGAGCGAGCCGGCCGAGCGGATCCTGGACGTGCTGCCGGAGAATCGACACAAGGTCTACGACGTCCGAGGCATCATCCGCTGCATCATCGATGCCGACAGCGCGTTCGAACTGAAGCCGCGCTTTGGCCGATCGGTCTGTACCATGCTGGCGCGGATCGACGGACAGAGCGTCGGCATCCTCGCTAACAATCCGTATTTCAAGGGCGGCGCCATCGACGTCGATGCCTGCCGAAAAGCAGTGTCGTTCATGGTGCTGTGCGATTCCTTCAACATTCCACTGGTGTTCCTGGTCGACCAACCGGGCTTTCTGATCGGTCTCGAAGGCGAGCTGCGCGGCGCGCCCGGTTTCATCATGAACTGGATGAACGCGATTTCGCTGGTGACCGTGCCGAAAATTTCAGTGGTGATGCGCAAAAGTTACGGTCAGGCCTATCTCAACATGGGCGGCGGACGAAATTCCGACGAGGTTGCGCTTTGGCCCACCGCCGATCTGGGCTTCGTCGATCCCGCCGTCGGCGTCAGCATTCTGCACAAGATCAAGCGTGCGGACGATCCCGAACGCTTTGATAGACTCGCCGAGGAGCTGGCGCGCGACTCCTCGGCGTGGCAGCTCGCGGCGCTTTACGAAGCGCAGACCGTGCTCGATCCCCGCGACACGCGGACCTATCTCATCAACATGCTCGATATCCATCGCGGCAGCGGCGTCGGCAAGCATAGGCTCGCGAATTGGCCGACGAGTTTTTAATGCGACCGGATGTTGCGACAGCGCGGCGTATTATCGATGCGGCCGTTGGCCGTATGGCGCTGACCGAGGATGACGCCAAGCGAGTGCTGGCTTGCTTCGGCTTGCGCGTGCCGCGCCGCGTATTCGTCGCCATGGGCAAGCCGGTTGGCGGCGCACTCAACGGGCTCACTCCGCCGTTCGTTGTGAAGGTCGTCGCGCCTGCCATTCTGCACAAGAGCGATCTCGGCGGCGTCAAGCTTGGCTTGCGTGACGCCGTCGAGGTCGCGGCGGCGATCGACGCAATGGAGATGCGGCTGTCCGACCACATGGTCGAAGGGTGGCTAGTTGAGGAAATGGCGAGCACGGGAACCGAGATCGTGATCGGCGGCGCTATCGATCGGCGCTTCGGTCCTTACGTGATGGTGGGCCTCGGCGGCGTGATGGTTGAGCTTTACGAAGATGTTAGTTTCGGCATTTGTCCTATCCGACCGCTGGAAGCCCGCCGCATGCTCGATAGCCTGCGCGGCGTCCGGCTGCTGCGCGGCTGGCGCGGCGCGCCGCCGGCGGACGAAAACGCGGTAGTCGACGCGATGCTGCGCGTCGGCGGCGACGACGGGCTGATGATGGCTCTCGCCGATAAAGTCAAAGAGCTCGACGTCAATCCGCTGATCGTTTCCGAAACTGGCGCCGTAGCGGTGGATGGGCGGATCGTGCTGCGGGGCGACGATGAATAAGCCAACCGATTTCGGGCCGTTGTTCGCGCCGCAATCCATTGCCGTCATTGGCGCCTCCGCCAGCGGCGGCGGCCTCGCCAACAATTTTCTTCGTAATTTGCGGACGCAAGGCTTTCCCGGCCGGGTTTATGCGGTGCATCCCTCCGCCGCTTCTGTCGAGGGCTGGCCGGCATTTTCCTCGATCGAGGCTCTGCCCGAGCCGATCGACTATGCCTACGTTTCCGTGGCGGCGGCGCGGACGCCGGAGCTGCTTCGCGCTGGCGCGGGACGGATTCGCTTCGCCCAGGTGATCGCGAGCGGGTTTGCCGAAGCTGACGAGGCGGCGTTGGAGGCCGACCTGGTCGCCGCCTGCCGAGAGGGCAACGTTCGGCTGATCGGCCCGAACTGTCTCGGCCTCTACTCGTCTCGCGGACGCGTTTCGTTCATGAGCGGCGTGCAGATGGAGCCCGGCGGTGTGAGCGTTCTGTCGCAGAGCGGCGGCTTGGGCGCCGACATCCTGCGCCGCGGACACATGCGGGGCTTACGCTTAAATTCCCTGCTGACGCTCGGTAATTCAATTGATCTCGGGCCGGCCGATCTGTTGCAGCATCTGTTGGACGATCTCGGCACCGAGGTCATCGGCCTCTATCTCGAAGATGTCAAAGACGGCCGGCGTTTCTTCGAGGCGCTGCGCGCGGCCGGCGCGAAGAAACCAGTCGTCATTCTCAATGGAGGACGCACGGCGGCCGGACGACGAGCCTCCGCGTCCCATACCGGTGCACTGGTGCAGGATAATCGGCTCTGGCAGGCGGTGGCGCGCCAAACCGGTGCAGTGCTCGTTGATACGCTGGACCATTTTCTCGACGCGCTGCTCGCCTTCCAAATCCTGTTGCCGCGAATCGAGCGGCCTACTGCTAATGTCGTGCTATTCGGCAACGGCGGCGGCACCAGCGTGCTGGCGAGCGACGCGTTCAGCCGCGCCGGATTCGCCATTCCGGTGCTCGGCGACAGGGCGCTCGACCAATTGAGGGCGCTGCAACTGCCGCCTGGATCGAGCATTGGCAATCCAATCGACACGCCTGCCGGAACACTACGACAGGAGGGCGGTGCGCTGGGCGGGCGCATCCTGGCGGCGATCGGCGCCGATTCCAGCATCGACGCGATCGTCATGCATCTCAATATGCCGGTAATCCTCGCCTATGCGAATCCAGAAATTCTTCCCAACCTCATCAAAGGCGCGCTGGACGTCCGCGCGAAAGGAACGACGCGCTTGCACTTTTTGCTCGTTCTGCGCTCAGATGGCGAGTTGGAGATTGAGGCGGAGAAGCAGCGTTACCGCGCCGCGGCACTCGCGCTGGGTGTGCCGGTTTTCAATGAGCTCGTCGATGCGGCGGATGCCTTAGCCTGCCTTGCTGCTCATGAGCGGTTCCGTAACAGCCAAGCCTAACTGTCGGCCTGAAATTAGGACCGACATATCTTGGCGCCATTAGCACTTTTGCGTTGCGGCGTCGCCTTTCGCCTTTTCCCTAACCGCAGCGGATTTCCTTTAATTTAGGCCGGCCGAGCAGCTCCCAGCCGTTCCGTAATCTGTCATTGTGCGAACGCAACGGTCCGTACAGCACACACCCGTGAAGTCGACCGACAAGGAATTGCATTTCCCTTATCAATCATCATTTTTCGACTTCGGAGCTTTTGCTTCGATTGACAGTCATGCGTATCATACGTATGATTACGTTTCACACCG
>Ga0182024_10015609_pt1 | contig 14508 bp, 13 predicted proteins | sample P32metaG_FD_120480 | JGI IMG/M metagenome (GOLD analysis project Ga0182024, IMG submission 120480) | Permafrost microbial communities from Stordalen Mire, Sweden - P3-2 metaG (Illumina Assembly) | ecosystem: Environmental > Terrestrial > Soil > Wetlands > Permafrost | place: Sweden: Stordalen... | reverse complement strand
GGAAACCGACGAGGAGCAGACCTTCCGCATCGTCGGCGAGGACGAGGCCGACGTCAAAGGCGGGCGGCTCTCGGTCACCTCGCCGCTCGCCCGCGCGCTGATCGGCAAGGGCAAGGGCGACAGCGTCGAGGTCTCGACCCCGCGTGGCGCGAAATCCTACGAGGTCGTCACCGTCGCGTTCGGCTGAGCCGCGTTTTCTGCCTCGCTGGCCGCCGGCGTCTCGCCGACCGGCACACCGGGTTCGGCCTTCGAAACCCGCAACGTCATCGCCGATTTGACATGCGCGACATTGGGCGCCGAGGTCAGCTTAGCGCTGAGGAAACGCTGGTAGCTATCCCAGTCGGCGGCGACGATCTTCAGCAGGAAATCGGTCTCGCCGGCGAGCATATGGGCCTCGCGCACTTCGGGCCATTGGCGCACCAACTGTTCGAACGCCTGCAGGTCGCTTTCGGCCTGGCTGGCAAGTCCGACCTGGGCGAAGACCGTGAGCGGAAAGCCCAGAGCCTCGGGCGCCAGCGCGGCGTGGTAGCCGCGAATGAGGCCGGCTTCCTCCAGCGCGCGCACCCGCCGCAGGCAGGGCGGCGCGGTGATGCCGACGCGACGGGCAAGCTCAACATTGGTCATGCGCCCATCGGCCTGCAGATTCTGCAGGATGCGGCGATCGATACGGTCGAGTCTGATCCGCCGCATCGCAACTCCCTTTAACCTCCTATAATCATACGAAGCAGCGGCACCACGCGCAATTTTATTGCGCGCCGGGGTGCCGTGCTTGCCCGACAGCGGCGGTTTCCGTAAACCCAAGCCCGATGGTCGCCTTGCCCCTCAGCTCCGAACCTGCGGCTCAATCGCCCGCCGGTGGTGATGCGCCGCTCGTCTGGGTTCTCCACGACGGAAAGGCGGGGATGGCGAGCCAGTCGCTCGGCCTCGCCGAGGCGACCGGTTTCCCGTTTGTCGAGAAGACGCTCAGCGTTCACCTTCCCTGGGCCTGGCTGCCGCCGCAGCTGTGGCTGGCGCCGCTCCGCGCGGTCGGCGACGGAAGCGGGATGCTGCGGCCCCCCTGGCCCGACCTCGTCGTCGCTTGCGGCCGCAACGCGGCGATGCCGGCATTGGCGATCCGGCGGGCGAGCGGCGGTGCGACCATCGCCGCGCAAATCCAGGATCCCCGGGTGGGGCGCGACGAGTTCGATGTGATGTTCGTGCCGGAGCACGACCGGCTGCGCGGGCTGAATGTCATCACGACAAAGGGCGCACTGAATCGGGTTACCGCGGAACGGCTGGCTCTCGAGCGTCAACGGTTCCCGGCGCTGGAGGCGCTGCCGCGGCCGGTGCTCGGCGTGCTGATCGGCGGTTCGAACCGCACCTACAGCCTGACCTTGTCGCGCCTGACGGAGATCGCCGACGCGATCGCCGCTGCCGTGCGCGAGAGCGGCGGCTCGGTCGTGCTAACCCCGTCGCGGCGGACCGGAGATGCCGGGGTGGCACTGCTGCGCGACCGCCTGAAGGATTTGCCGGCGGCGGTCTGGGACATGACGGGCGACAATCCCTACTACGCCTACCTGGCGCTCGCCGACGCGTTTCTGGTGACCGCCGATTCGGTGTCGATGGTCAGCGAGGCGGCAGCGACCGGGAAGCCGGTGCACATCATCGAGCTTGCCGGCGGCGACGCCAAGTTCGCCCGCTTTCACCAGACCCTGCGCGCCGCCGGCATCACCCGCCCGTTTCGCGGCCGGATCGAAAGCTGGAGCTACGCGCCGCTCAACGACAACGCGCGCGCCGGTGCGGCCTTGCGGGAGCTTGTCCGCGCCCGCCTCGGCGCGTGGCGCACGGCATGAAGGCGATCGCCGCCTACGGCGCGGCGCTGGCTTTGAGCCTGGCGCTGTTCTGGTTTCTTCCCGGCATCGATCTGTTTGTCAGCGGCTTGTTCTACGACCCGCAGCACGGCTTCCCGCTGGCGGCCTGGGTGCCGCTGCGCTCGATCGAGGGGCTCATCCGCTGGCTCACCTGGGCGATCCTTCTGATCGCCCTCGCGGGCGCGGTGTGGCTGCGGCTGTCCGGCCGGCCGTTCTGGCGTCTCGACCGCAACGCGCTGATCTTTCTCGTCGCATCGCTGGTGATCGGCCCCGGCATCGTCGCCAACACCGTGCTCAAGGATCATTGGGGCCGCGCCCGGCCCTATCAGACGGAAGCCTTCGGCGGGACCAAGGAATTCACCCCGGCGCCGCTGCCGGCCGACCAGTGCGCGCGCAACTGCTCGTTCGTTTCGGGCCACGCGGCTCTGGCGTTTTCGCTGGTGGGCTTCGCCTTTCTGCTGCCCGTCGGGCGGCGGCGGCACGTCGCCTTTGGCGCGGCGCTTGGCTTTGGTGCCTTGATCGGGCTCGGCCGCATCGCGGTCGGGCACCATTTCCTCTCCGATATCGTCGATGCCGGACTCATCGTCGTCGGAGTGAGCTGGCTCCTGCATCGCTGGCTTGTCGTCCATGACGGGGCCACCCCGATCATCGCCTGGGTCGATCGGCTCGCCGAGACGCCGCGCGGTCGAGCCATGCTGCTGGCGGCGGCGATCGTGCTGGTGGAGTTCATCTCGATCATCTGGATCGATCGCCCGCTCGCCGATTTCTTCCACGACAACGGGGCCGCGCTGCAGCCGCTTTTCAACGGGATCGGCAATTTCGGCCTCGGCTATCCGTGGCTCGTCCTGACCGGGCTCGCCTATGCGCTGCTGCGCTGGGGCGGCAGGATCGAGAAGTTCAAATCGCGGGACGCGGCGATGCGCGCGGCCGCCTATATCCCGGCGTTCATCTTCGCATCGGTCGCGGTCTCCGGACTGATCGCCGACCTGCTCAAGATCGTCATCGGCCGCACCCGGCCCAAATTGCTGTTCGCTTCCGGCACCTACGACTTCACCTGGTTCGGCTGGCGGCCCGACCATTGGTCGTTTCCGTCGGGCCACGCGGCGACCGCGGCGGCGCTGATGACCGCGCTGTGGTGCCTGTGGCCGCGACCGCTGTGGTTCTATGCCGCGGCGGCGGCGCTTGTCACCGCGAGCAGGGTGGTGACCGCCCAGCATTATCTCAGCGACATCGTCGCCGGTGCCGTGATCGGGGACGTAACCGCCCGAGTTCTGGCCACGTGGCTATTGCGGCAGCGCGTCGCTGCACCACCCGCCGAGCGCGACGCTGCGCCCGACTACCGTGCCGTGTAGTATCGCGCGATGGCGTTGCGCATCGACACGTTCGACAATGTCCGCGGCGGCAACACGCTCTATAAGGCGCTGGCGCACCCGCTCGCCGCCGCGCCGGGCGCGGAGCTGATCGACCGGCTGGCGCATTACGGCAAGGTGGCCATCGTCGATCCCCAAGGCGCCGCGGCGGGGTTTGCCGAGCTGTTCGACCTGTCGCGGCTCGACATCGCCGGCATTTATGTCCAGGACGTGACCAAGATCGGCGCGACGGCGCTCGCTCGCAGCGCCGAAGGCGTGCCGTCTCTGGCCCAGTCGCGGGCGCGCGCGGTTCTCGTCGCCGCCTTCGACGCCGACCGACTGATCGGCCAGATCGCGCCGTTCCTGCCGCCGAACAGCGATGTGTTCAGCCTCGATGCGATGCGCATCCCCGGCGAGCGCCTGACCAACCGGCGCGCCTATCTCGACCCGCTCAACTTCGCGACCAATTTCGCGCTGTTCCGCGATGGCGCGACAATCCACACGCGGCTGGTGACGGCGAACTACTGGGCCGGCTACGGCTCGAAAGGGGTCACCTGCTGGCTGACCCTGTTCGGCGCCGCCGGCACCGTCATCGCCGAGTGGAAGGAGACGGCCACCGCAGAGGCCGGCGCCATCACCATCGACAGCCGCGAGGTGCGACGCCGCTTCAAGCTCGACCCGTTCGACGGCCAGCTTTTCATCCAAATCGCCGGGGCTGCCGGGCACGACATCGTCAAGTACGCGCTCGACACCTATGGCGACGGCGATTCGGCGCTATCCTGCACCCACGACGCCAATGCGTGGCCGTCGGAGCGCTATGCCGGGCTGCCGGCGCCGGCGCCGGGGGAACGCGTCCTGCTGTGGATCCAGAACAGCCACGCCGTGCCGATCCCGGCGGGCGCGATCGGGCTGTCGGCGATGGGCGGTCAGCACATCGCCACGCTCGACGCGCCGATCGGCGCGTTCGCAACGTGGGCGGTCGATGTCGGCGAGCTGCTGCCGGACCTCGCCTGGCCGGCGCAGATCGAGCTCCATGCCGGCAAGCATGTCGTCCGGCCGCGTTATGAGATCGTCGAGCGCGGCCGGCGCCGTATCGCCCATGTCAATGTCGAACGCGGCGATCTGCAGCCCAACCCGGAGCTGCCGCAGCTCGGCGAGAGGCTGGGTAAGGGTTACCTGCTGCCGGCACCGATCCTGCCGCGCGGCGAATGGCAGAGCGTGCTGCTGCCCACGCCGATGGCGTATGAGCAGGCCGAATTGCCGATCGCGGCGATCGCCTACGATCCGGCGGGGAACGAGGTCGCCCGTCACCGTTTTGGCCGGCTGCCGCGCCATCACCGCGTCGACCTCGACCTCGACGGGCTGTCGGCGTCGCTCGGCGGCGGCTATGGCCATGTCGAGTTGGTCTACGATTTCGCCGAGGGCGGCGACGGCGACGGCTGGCTCCACGCCCTGTTCCGCTATCGCCACCGCCAGAGCGGCCACGCCGCCGAGACCAGCTTCGGCGCGCATATCTTCAACACGATCCTCACTTACCGCGACGAGCCGCAATCCTATTCGGGCCGCCCGCCCGGCCTGTCGACGACCCTATTCCTGCGCCTGGGCGAGGATGGCTACGATACGCTGTGCCATCTGATCTACCCGGCGTCGCTGCCGTGGCGGAAGGAGAGCGCCACCGAGATCATCCTGCGCGACGGCGGAGGCAGCGAGATCGCGCGGAAATCGCTGGCGATCGCGTGCTCCGGATCTCATTTGTGGCGCTACCATGAGCTGTTCGACAAGGCGACGCGCACCGCCGCCGGTTCGGGCGCCTATGCCGTGGTCCGTGACCCGACCTGCCGCCTGTTCGGCTATCACGGGCTTATCGGCCGCGACGGCGCCTTCAGCCTCGACCATATGTTCGGGTACTGAGGCGGCTGATTTTGTTGGCGCGAGCCGCCGCTCGCGCGCAACAATGATATAGTACGCTGTCCAATCGATCGGGAGCGGGATGCCCGAGCACCATCACAGCAAGGTCTTGATCGTCGGAGCCGGGCCCGCCGGCTTCACCGCGGCGATCTATGCCGCGCGCGCGAACCTGCACCCGATCCTGCTTTGCGGTCTGCAGGCCGGCGGCCAGCTCACCATCACCACCGATGTCGAGAACTACCCGGGCTTCGCCGAGGTGATCCAGGGCCCGTGGCTGATGGAGCAGATGCAAGCCCAAGCCGAGCATGTCGGCACCAAGATCGTGCTCGACCTTGCCGTCTCGCTCGATCTCGCACGGCGGCCGTTCCAGGTCGCCGGCGATTCGGGCGACACCTATTCGGCCGACACGATCATCCTGGCGACCGGCGCGCAGGCGCGCTGGCTAGGAATCCCCAGCGAGGAAACCTATCGCGGCTTCGGCGTGTCGGCCTGCGCGACCTGCGACGGGTTCTTCTTCCGCGACAGGGAGGTGGTCGTTGTCGGCGGCGGCAACACCGCGGTCGAGGAGGCGATCTATCTCACCAACCACGCCAGCCGCGTCACCCTGGTCCACCGCCGCGACACGCTGCGCGCCGAGAAGATTCTGCAGGACCGGCTGTTCCGCAACCCGAAGATCGCGGTTGTCTGGGACAGCGTCGTCGAGGAGATTCTCGGAGTTCCCGAGCCGCCCGAAGTCACCGGCGTCAAGCTCCGCGACGTCAAGACCGGTGCGGTCAGCGAGCGCCGATGCGAGGGCGTCTTCATCGCGATCGGCCATACCCCGGTGACCGAATTGGTCGCCGGCAAGCTGCGGCTCGATGCCGAAGGCTATGTGCTGACGCGCCCCGATTCGACCGCCACCGACATCCCCGGCGTGTTCGCCGCCGGCGACATCAAGGACAAGGTGTTCCGCCAGGCGGTCACCGCGGCGGGCATGGGCTGCGTGGCCGCTCTGGAGGCCGAAAAGTTTCTTGCCGCGCAGGAAGATTCGATCCCGGCGCGAGCCGCTGAGTGAGGTAGGTCCCGATGGCGATGGATTGGGACAAGTTACGGGTGTTCCACGCAGTCGCCGAGGCGGGCAGCTTCACCCATGCCGGCGAGTCGCTGAACCTCAGCCAATCGGCGGTCAGCCGCCAGATCAGCGCGCTCGAGGAGAGCCTCAGCGTGCCGCTGTTCCATCGCCACGCCCGCGGCCTCATCCTGACCGAGCAGGGCGAACTCCTGTTCCGCACCGCGCGCGAGGTCTTCGCCAAGCTGGCGATGGCTGAGGGGCTGATCTCGGAGTCGAAGGACCGGCCGAAAGGCCCGTTGAAGATCACCACGACAGTGGCGTTCGGCTCGATCTGGCTAACCCCGCGCATCCGCGAATTCCTCGATCTCTATCCCGAGATCCAGGTCAGCCTCGTCGTCGACGATTCGGAGCTCGACCTGTCGATGCGCGAGGCCGATGTCGCGATTCGCATGTCGCCGCCGCGCCAGCCCGACCTGATCCAGCGTCATCTGGTCAGCGTCCAGGTGCATATCTACGCGTCGAACGACTACGTGCAGAAGCACGGTGCGCCGAAGCGCGCCGAAGATCTGGACGAGCACCGCATCATCGTCTATGGCGAGGACACGCGCCCGCCGGTGCCGGGGGTCAATTGGCTCCTGGAGGTCGGCAACAAGCCGGGCCACGACCGCCGGCCGATCCTGACGGTCAACAACACCTACGGCATGCTGCGGGCGATCATGAGCGGGCTCGGCGTCGCGGCGCTCCCCGATTTCGTCGCCAACGAGCAGACCGGGCTGGTGCGCATCCTGCCCGAGGTCAGCGGCCCGCCCAACGAAGCGTATTTCGTCTATCCTGAAGAGCTGCGCACCTCGAAGCGGATCAGCGTGTTCCGCGATTTCCTCTTGCGCAAGGTCGCCGAGGGCCGGCTCGGCGGGTAGAAACTCACGTAAGCGAGGCTGACGCTTATCCGATCCGCGGCGGGATGTCGCAATAGATACGTGTCATTTGATAGCATTGCGCTTTTTGCAGACGAGCCAGGACGAATTCTCCCTGGTACCCAACCGGCTCAGCCGTCATGTTCATAACACGCGATAAGCATCGCGGTGAATTTTCGCGGGCCTCACTACATCCGCAAGAGTTTCCGGGACTTGCTCCCGGGAAGAGGGTCTTCGGATCCTTACGTCTCCTAGACGTGAAGCCTCCCTGTTCAAACTTGGCCGGAACTTCGTGTTCCGGCCATTTTTCTTTGTTTAGTCCGGCTACGCTCGATTACTCGCCACCGCGATCGACGATCGTGATGCGAACCGCCTCGAGCGGATCGTCGGCAACGGTCGAGACGCAGAGCTCGCCGTTGCGCTTCGGGCCGACGACGCCGCCTTCGAAGAACGATCCCTCGTACTCGATCTGCAGCCGTTCGCCGAATTCGTCGGCCGGCCGTACGGCAAAGCCGGTCAGCGGCAGATTGCGGCCGCGCGTGCCGGCATAGTTGCCATTGCTGACCCAGGCGGTGGCGCGGCCCTCCTGGGCAAAGACGCGGAACTCGAGGGCGCTTGCCGCCAGCCCCTCGCGCGGGCGAACGCTCAGCGCCTCGATCTGGCGCTTGCTGCCCGGATTGCCGGCCCAGCCCGGCTCGACATAGCGGCGGTCGCCCAACCCCATGATGTGCAGCAGGATTTCGGCTCCGACATCTTGCTGCCCGTCGGCTGCGGGTTCCGGCGCAGGCGCGGGTTCCGGCTCGGGCTCGGGCGCAAGCATCGCGGCCGCCATCGGCGGCGGGGGCGGCTCGGGGGCCGGCTCCGGCGGAGGCGGCTCGGGAGCGGGCGGAGGCTCGACCGCGACCGGCGGCGGAGGAGGCTCCGGTGCCGGCGGCGGAGGAGGCTCCGGTGCCGGCGGCGGAGGAGGCTCCGGTGCCGGCGGCGGTTCGGGTGCTGGCGGAGGCGGCGGGGCTGCCTCGACCGGGGGTGGCGGCGGCTCAGGCGCTGGTGGCGGCTCTGGCTCCGGCGGCGGGAGTGGCGGAGGCGGCGGGGCCACCTCGACGGGTGGAGGCGGCGGCTCCGGAGCAGGCGGCGGCTCGGGCGCCCGCGCGGGTCGCGCCGCGCCGGGGCGGCGCGCTTCGGCCGGTGCCGGCGGAGCGTTGCCGGCCTTTTGCCCGACGAGCTTGCGCAGAGCGTCCTGGTAGCGGTCGTGCAGCTGCTTTGGATCGAACTCGCCGGCGCGCCGCGCGATGATCGCCTCGGCAATCTCGATCATCTCTCCGGGGATATCGTCCTCGGGACGCTCGGGGAAGTCGGCGGCGATAAGCTCGTCCTGGGTGTGCAGCGTCGACACCATCAGTCCGGAACGATGCGGCTCGATCAGCGCCGGACGCTCCTGGTCGCCGAGCTTGACGTGGCCGAGCGCGACTCGGCCGCTGCGGCGCATCGCCACGCGCAACGCGTGTACCGTGTCGGAAGCCAATTGCCCGTCGGGATGGATGTAGTAGGCCGTCTCGACATAGAGATGGTCGATCTGGTCGCGCGGCACGAACTGCTCGAGATCGATGATGTTGCCGACGCCGCCGCCGAGCTTCGCCAATTCGTCGTCGCTGACCGTGACGTAGCGGCCCTTGTCGAACTCGTAGCCCTTGACGAGCGCGTCCTTGGCAACGACGTCACCGGTCTTGGTGTCGACGAATTGCTCGCCCACCGGGTTGCCGGTCCTGGCGCTCAGCAGGTCGAGTCTGATGCGAGTCGTGTCGCTCGTCGCCGAGGACAGGCTGATCGGACAAGATACCAGCGACAGGCGCAGAAACCCGTTCCATACCGCTTCGGCCATTGACTATCTCTCCGCAATCGCAACGGGGGTTACCCGGTTATAACACGACACTTTGGCGTTAGCGCGTACCTGATCGCAATCACGCGACCGACCCGATCAAGCGCGACCAATCGACCGCGTTGCCGAGTTTAAGACGCTTGCCCCCCTCGGGCATCGGGTATTTTAACCCGCTCGCGCAGTTGAATAAAACCACCCTTTCGTGGGCGCCGACCCGTCCGTCGGCGAGCGCCTGGCGATAGGCGGCGAAGGTCGCCGCTCCCTCGGGGCAGAGCAGCAATCCCTCGGCGGCGCCGACGTCCTGCCAGGCTGCCCGGATCGCCTCGTCATCGACCGCGACGGCGAAGCCGCCGCTTTCGCGCACGGCGCGCAGGATCAGAAAGTCGCCGACCGCGACCGGGACCCGGATGCCGGCGGCGAAGGTGTGCGCATCCTGCCAACGCGGCGCGTGCTCGACCCCGTCTTCCCAGGCCTTGACCATCGGCGCGCAGCCCGCGGCCTGGACCACCACCATGCGCGGCCGCTTCTTGCCGATCCAGCCCATCGCCTCGAGCTCGGCAAAGGCCTTCCACATGCCGATGATCCCGGTGCCGCCGCCGGTCGGATAGAAGATGACGTCGGGGACCTCCCAGCCAAGCTGCTCGGCCAACTCGATACCCATCGTCTTCTTGCCCTCGATGCGATAGGGCTCGCGCAGGGTCGAGCAATTGAACCAGCCGACCGCTTTCTCGCCCTCGGCGACGAGCCGGCCGCAATCGTCGATCAGGCCGTCGACGAGAAAGACCTCGGCGCCCTGCATCGCGATCTCGCGGACGTTCACATCGGGCGTGTCGTCGGGACAGAAGACATAGGCCTTCATGCCCGCCCGCGCGCAATAGGCGGCCATCGCCGCGCCCGCATTGCCGTTGGTCGGCATCGCCATCGTCTCGATGCCGAGTTCCTTGGCCATCGACACCGCCATCACCAGGCCGCGCGCCTTGAACGAGCCGGTCGGCAGCCGGCCCTCGTCCTTGACGATGATTTCGCCGTCCGGCGCTATTTGTGAAGCCATGCGCGGCAGCGAGATCAGCGGCGTCACGATCTCGCCCAACGAGACCACGTTCTCCGGCCGGCGCACCGGCAGCATCTCGCGGTAGCGCCACATCGTCTGCGGCCGCGCGGCCAGCATGTCCTTGGTCAGCGCCTTCTTAACCCCGTCGAGATCGTAGCGCACCAAGAGCGGCCGCCCGGCTTTCGACAGACCCTGGATGATTCCGGCCTCGTAGCGCTCGCCGGTCAGCCCGCATTCGAGATGGGTGACGAAATTCGGCAGCTCGCCGCCGGTCCATTCGATCTCAGACATCGTCCCTCACAGCACCGCCTCGGCCACCACGCGCATGGTCTCGGCATCGGCGCCGGCCAGCACCAGCGAGCCGACCCAGTTGTAGTCGGCCAATTCCTTCCAGGCCTGCAGCCGGTCCTTGATGCGGTCCGGCCGGCCGACCAGCGAAATCTCGTCGATGAGGGCGTCGGGCACCGCAGCGGCCGCATCGTTGCGCCGGCCGGCGAGGAAATGATCCTGGATCGTCTTCGCTGCCGCTTCATAGCCGAGCCGAACCGCCAGATCGTTGTAGAAATTCTGCGAGCGCGCGCCCATGCCGCCGATGTAGAGCGCAAGGCCCGGGCGCAGCGCATCGCGGCACTGCGCGAGGTCGTCGCCCATGCTGACCCGCACATAGGGCGCGATATCGAAATCGGCGAGATCGTCGGAGCGCCCTACCTTGGCACGGCCCTCGAGGATCGGATCGACGATGACCTGCGGCTTTTCCGGTGACATGAAGAACGGCAGCGCGCCGTCGGCGACCTCGCCGGCCGTCCGCAGACCCGCGGGCGAGATCGGCGCGGTGTAGATCTTCAGCCCCTCCCCGCCGTGGACGATGCTGCGCAGCGGCTTGGCGAGGCCGGTCGAGCCCGGCCCCGTATAGGGAATGTCGTAGTGGTGGCCGTGATGTTCGAGCGGCGCCGCGCGGGCGAAAACCTGGCGGATGATCGCGGCGTATTCGCGGGTGCGCGCCTGCGGGCGGCCGAACGGCACGCCATGCCAGCCCTCGATTACCTGCGGACCCGACGGTCCGATGCCGCAGAGAAAGCGATTGCCGGAGAGCGCCTGCAGCGACAGCGCGGTCATCGCCGCGCAGGCCGGGGTGCGTGCCGGCATCTGCATGATGCTGGTGCCGGCCTTGATCCGGCTGGTGCGCGCCAGCACCCAGGTGACCGGGGTCACCGCGTCGGTGCCATAGGCCTCGCCCGCCCAGACCGCCTCGAAGCCGAGCCGCTCGGCTTCCCACACAAGGTCCATGCCGATCCCGCCCTGGTTGGGCGAGAATTTGAGCGTGGTGGCGAGCCTCATCCGCGTACTCCCTCGCCGGCGCGGGCGATGCGCTCGACCGAATGGAGCCAATCGTCGAGCTCGCGGTCAGACGGCTCGACCAGAACATGTCCGACGCCGACCTCCCGGTAACCTTCGAGCCGCGCGGCGAGGGCGCCCCCGTCCTTGCCGTCCCACGCGGCGCGCAGCGAGATCGCGAATTCGGGATCGGGCCGCTCCTCGCGCAGCCGCTTGACGAGCGGCGCCGCCTGCTCCGGCATCGCCCGCGAGCCATGCCAGCCGTCGAGCCGCAGCGCACGCTTCAGCGCCGGCTCGGACGTGCCGCCGATCCAGATCGGGATCGGCTTTTCCGGCTTCGGCAGCATGCGCATCTCGTCGATCACCGCCGGGATCCACTTCGTCTCGAAGCTGACCGGGTCGGTGCTCCATACCGCGCGCATCATCGCGATGCCCTCATCGGTGCGCCGGCCGCGCTCGTTGAACGGTACGCCGAGAGCGGCGAACTCGGCCTCGAGCCAGCCCACGCCGGCGCCAAGGATCAGCCGCCCGCCCGACAGGTTCTGCAACGTCGCCAGCTCCTTGGCGAGCGGCAGCGGATGGCGCAGCGGCAGCACCAGGACGCTGGTGCCGAGCCCGACCCGGCTCGTATAGGCGGCCGCCCAGGTGAGGGTCAGAACGGGGTCGTAGAACAGCGGCGACGGCGGATACATCGCGCCGGCCGGGACGATGATGTGCTCGCTGGTCCACACATCGTCGTAGTCCAGCTCCTCGGCCTGGATCGCCGCGCGGCGGATGCCGTCCGGCCCCGCCTTGCGGCCGATTTGAGGCAGATGGATTCCGAGCCGCATTTCCTCTCCCCGCGCACCGATCCCAATGCGGCAAATTGAGCCGCCGCACCGCGCCGCGCAAGGAGTTGTAAGCGCGGGGATACCGGTTCATGCTGCGACGAAGAATAGCGGGGGGCCGGCGCGACACCGCGCGACGGTCGGAGCGCAAGCAAGCTCGCCACAAGGGAGATGACAATGAGATGGACGATTGCCCTCGCCTTCGTGTTGATGTCGCTGATGAGTATCGCCGCCACGGCCTGCTCGAACGCGGCCGTCGATACCTACGACAACGACACGCACGGCGGGTATCCCGGGCCTGGCACGCGCTCGCCGGGCCGCGACGGCTAAAGGCCGCCGCAAACGCCGGGTCCGCCGGGCGGCCAAGTTGACCGGCCGTGACCGCGATGGTTTCCTCCGCACCAGCGCATAGCGGAGGAACCCATGGCTGACGCAAAACCGCTCGAAGGCAAGGTCGCGATCGTCACTGGCGCGGGCAAGAATATCGGCAGGGCGATCGCCGAGACGCTGTCCGAGGCAGGCGCGGCCATTGTCGTCAACGGGCGCGGCGACCGGGCCATCGTCGAGGAGACCGCCAAGGAGCTGCGTGCCGCCGGCGGCAAGGCGATGCCGTTTCTCGCCGATGTGTCGAAGCCAGACGCGGTCGCGGCGATGGTCGAGGCGGCGGTCAAGGAATTCGGCGGCATCGACATCGCGGTCAACAATGCGGGGCTCAGGCGGCAGACGCCGTTCCTGCAGATGAACCTCGAGGAATGGCACGAGATCCTGTCGGTAGCCCTCGACGGCGCCTTCATCCTGGCGAAGGCGACCGTGCCGGAGATGATCAAGCGCGGCGGCGGCACGATCGTGGGCCTCTCGGGCGTCTCGCACCATGCCGGCTCGCGCGGCCGGGTGCATGTCAACGCCTCGAAGGCGGGCCTGGAAGGCTTGATCCGCGGCTTCGCGATGGAGCTGGCGCCGCACAACATCACCGCCAACTGCATCGCCCCCGGCTCGATCGACACGGTGCGCGGCCCCTCGGCGGGCGGTCCACACGGTCGCGGCATGGAGCGCGAGATCCCGCTGGGCCGCCAGGGAAGGCCGGAAGAAATCGCGGCGATGGTGCGTTTTCTCGCCGGCCCCGACGGGCGCTACATCACCGGCCAGACGATCCACGTCAACGGCGGGCTGTTTTTCGGCAAATAGGGCGGACGCCGCTTTGAGCGGGGCGGCAGCGCCGGCCGCCGATCCGCCCGGCCGCAGGCAAATTGCGCCCGGAAATCTTCGATCAGCGGGCCGATCGATCAAAAATATGTAGTTTTTTAACTACCTTTGTGTTTGCCTTTCACGACTTGAAATCAGACCATCGCGACGGCCCTTCGATGAGTTTTCGGAGGGCTTGTACTTTAGATTTAACAAATGATTACTTGTGATCGCGTTGATCACGGTGAGAGGTATTCGATGGACGGTGTGATGCCCGTGACTGTTCAGCCCGAGCAACGCGGCGCCTACGCGGCTGTCATCGACGCGATCTGCGGCATGGGGTGGGAGCGGCTCAGCAGCGACGAGGTGCTGCAGGTCGCCAAGGCCTACTATTATTTTTCGATCCAGTTCCGCGAGAACCTCGAGATCGCCTGCCGGCTGCATCCGGACGACGCTAAGCTCGTCTCGCTGCGCGCGGGCGAATGCGACACGGACAACCTGTCGCCTTGGCCGGACGTCGCCGCGCCGGGCGAAAGGATGCACCACGACGAATTCATGCGGCGCCTGCTGACGCTGCAGCCGGTCCGCGACGCGGCGTTCCTCGAGGCCCTGGGAACCAGCTACCTCAACCGCGTGCGCCAGGTCGACGACCGGGCGCGCGCCTGCAGCATCGCCAGCTATGAGGATGGCGGGCTCAGCCGGGTCTTCGCGGCGATACTCCGTGCGCCCCACTGGTACGGCGCCGGGCAGCGCGCCTTCCGCTTTTTCCTCGAGCAGCACATCCTGTTCGACACCGACGATGGCGGCCACGGCAGCCTGAGCCGGCATCTGGCCCCCGACGATGCGATCCTGCCGCTGTGGTCGGCCTTTGCCGAGATGCTGAAAAGTGCGGCGCCGCGCCTGGTTTGGAGCCCCGCCATGGTGGCGATGCGCCGGCGCCCGGCACTGGCCTGGCCGATGCCGGGCGCCTCGGTCTAGTATGCGCCGAACCCGGCCGGCGCCGGGCAACGCAAAATTCACGCGGAGGCGGTAAGAATGCGCGGCGGGCACCGGAGTTTCCGGTACCGCGGCGGCGCCCACAATTGAGAAGGTCGGATCAGGTGCGAAACGAGACGCTCGCGATCCATGGCGGCTACGACGGCGATCCCACGACCAAGGCGGTCGC
>Ga0182024_10015608_pt1 | contig 14508 bp, 9 predicted proteins | sample P32metaG_FD_120480 | JGI IMG/M metagenome (GOLD analysis project Ga0182024, IMG submission 120480) | Permafrost microbial communities from Stordalen Mire, Sweden - P3-2 metaG (Illumina Assembly) | ecosystem: Environmental > Terrestrial > Soil > Wetlands > Permafrost | place: Sweden: Stordalen... | reverse complement strand
TGGTGTCGTGGTCGACCGCCAAGGCGGCGGGGCGCTGGGCGGCGGCGATGGTTGCGCTACCGCTCGCGTGCGCGAGCCCGTTCCTGCTGTCGTTGCAGTTCGGCTGGAGTGTTCACGCGCTCGTCTACGTGGCCGTCGCCGCGCTCGGGGCGTTTGTAGTGCTGTGCGTCGGCGGTGCGGGCGTCATTCGGGGTCCGTTCGTCCACGTCGGGAGCTCCCTCGTGCTTGCCGGCCTCACCGCGATCGTGCTGGCGTCGGACAAGCTCCTCTACCTGCTCGGGCTCGCCCCGTTCGTGATCAGCGGCGTCGCGATGCTGTGGCTGGTCGGCGGCACGCCCGGCATCAGGACGGCAGTCTCGGTCGTGGTCGTCGCGGGGCTGTCGGTGCTGGGTGCAGTCCTGATCGGGGCGCTTGTCGCCGACGAGCACATCGTCGGGCACCGATTCCCGGTCCGGTTCACGACGTTCGATCAGATCGCGGCCCACGTTCGCTTGCTCTTTCACTCGCTTGCGTCCCTGTTCTACGGCGACTTCGGCGGCGCCGCAATCGCGTTCTCGTCGGTGGTCAAGCTCGTCTGTGCCGCCGTCGTCTTCATCGGAGCTGTCGCTGGCACACGCTACGTGTGGCGCTGGAGCGTCGCCGCCGTTCGCGGCGTACGTGAGCGCGGGCCGAAGCCCGCTCCGGTGCGGGCCGCGCACCTCGTCTTCTGGATCGCCGTCGCGACGCTCGGGAGCCTGGGGTACGTCTTCTCCAACGTGCCCGTCGACCAGACCAGCGCCCGCTACGTGGTGCCGGTCGCCTACGGCATCGCCGCGTTGTTGGCGGTGGCCGCCGCGGGCGCCAGCTCCGCAGCGCCGCGCGCCGCGCTGGTCGGCGGCACGTGCGTGCTCCTGTTCGGCAGCTCGTTGGCACTTGCGAACCGTGAGCTGCAGGCAGGGGCCTCGACGTGGCCGAGCCCGGCGGTATCGGGTGCGCTGGCCGACTTCCTGCGCGGGCAGGGCCTGCGCTACGGCTACGGCGACTACTGGGTCGCCGCTCCGCTGACCTGGGGGTCGCAGGCGTCGATCCAGGTCTATCCGGTGCTGTCGTGCGGCCCCACCCTCTGTCCTTTCTACTTGCACGACATCAGCAGCTGGTACCAGCCGCGCCCCAACACGCGCACGTTCCTGGTCGCCGACCCATTGCAGACCCTCTACTTGTCGACGCCGGTCCCTGCGCTCGGCAAGCCCGACCAGGTGGCGCAGGTCGACGGGCTGACGGTGTACGTCTACCCGTATGACATCGCCGCTCGGTTCAGGCGTGTCGATCTCTGAACGGCTCGCCGTGGTAGTCCGAGCAAATCAAATGCAGGTTCGGTCAGCATGGAGCCGATCAAGCGGTCGAATCGATCACGATCTGCCATGATCGCTCGCATGTCACATCAGGGGTACAAGCTTCTCGGACGGCTCGCACGCGCGTCGCGAATACGAGGTCGCGTCACTCTCGCGCACCTGCTCGTACGTTCTCCGGCATCACTCACCTATCGAGATACCCTTGGTTTTACGCGTCACACGAGCCTCGATGACATTCTCGACGCCTGCTGGTTCCTAGGAGTGAACTGGTGCCTCCTGCCGCAAGCGGTAGTCGAGCGGGTTCCTGCTGGCACGACAGCGGTTGATGCTGGTGCGCATATCGGCATCGTAACCGGTCAGCTATGTCGCGCAGTCGGCGCACGCGGCAAGGTGCACGCTATTGAACCTCGGCCAGCCAACGTCCGTCGCTTGCGCGAACTGAAGTGCGACAATGATCTTGACCAGCTTACGATCTGGGACTGCGCCCTGTCCGATAAAGACGGGTCGGCCATCCTTCGAACAGAGGGTGCCACGGGTACATCGGCACAGGCCTCATTGTTCACGGCGTCGTGGAACACCGATGCGACGGTTCCGGTAGCGACCCGAGTTCTTGACGACATCGTGCCGCAGAGCACGCGCGTAGGCTTCATCAAGCTTGATGTCGAAGGTGCCGAGTCCCTCCTGCTTGACGGTGCGAAGCGCATTATGACGAGCGATCGCCCGCTCGTGTTCTGCGAGTTCAACGATATCCATCTCCGCGACGCCGGCTCTTCCTCGAATGAGTTGTTGCGCAAGTTCAAAGGTCTCGGCTATGCCCCGGCAGACGAGTACCCGCAAGGCGATGCCATCACCGACCTCCTGCTCATACCTGAATAGCCGGGTCTGGGTCGCTGACCCTGTTCGCCGCAGCGATGGTCGGTTTCTGAACGCCCGTCACCGGTCCAACGGTGGCGCTTGCTCCGAAGTTCGCGAGCGCTGGGTGCTCCGCTAGGCTGAGGCCGCCGCGAAACTTCGCTTTTGCCCGCGCGTTACCGACCCAGCGGATGCAGGTGACCGCCGCTAAACAGCCGTGAGCACGATCGAGCGATCCATCGCCTCAGGGGAGCCCAATGCTCCCGTCGCCGAGCCCCTGCTCTCGGTCGTGATCCCCTGTCTCGACGAGGCCGAATCGATCGAGCGCGTCGTTACGAGCGCACGCGCGACGCTCGGCGAAAGCGGCATCGCCGGCGAGGTCGTCGTCGTCGACAACGGCTCCAGCGACGATAGCGCCGAGCTTGCGCGCCGCGCCGGCGCGCGCGTGGTCTCCGAGCCCCGCCGTGGCTACGGCAGCGCCTACATGGCTGGCTTCGCGGCCGCGCGCGGGCGCTACATCGTGATGGCCGACGCCGATCTGACGTACGACCTAGCCGACATTCCGCGCTTTCTCGAACGCCTCGAGAGCGGCGCCGACGTCGTGATCGGCGATCGCATGGACAACATCGAGCCGGGAGCGATGCACTGGCTCCACCGCTACGTCGGCAACCCGGTCCTGTCCGGCACTCTCAACCTGTTCTTCCGCACCGGCGTGAGGGACGCGCACTGCGGGATGCGGGCGCTGCGACGCGACGTGATCCCTCGACTCGACCTGCGCGCAACGGGCATGGAGTTTGCCTCGGAGATGGTGATCCGCTCGAGCAAGGAAAACCTGCGAGTCGAGCAGGTCCCGATCCACTACCACCCGCGCGAGGGAGAGTCCAAGCTCTCTCGCTACCGCGACGGCTGGCGCCACCTGCGCTTCCTGCTGATCCACTCGCCGACCCACCTGTTCGTGATTCCCGGTGCGGTGCTGAGTGTGCTCGGGACGCTGGCGATCGCGACCGTCGTTGCGCAGATCAACCTGATCGGGCGGCGCTGGGACATCCACGCGGAGATCGCCGGGGCGCTGCTGGTCATCGTCGGCACGCAGACGCTCGCGCTGGGACTCGCCGCGCACGCGTACGGTGCGTACTTCATGGGCGAGCGCGACGAGTGGTTTGACCGCATGCGCGCGCGCTTTCGCCTCGAGCACGGGCTCTTCCTCGGCGGTACGCTGATCCTGATCGGCTTGACGATCGCGGTAGTCATCGTCGTCGAGTGGATCGAGCGGGGCTTCGGCAAACTGTCCGAGGAGCGCGTCGCGCTGCTCGCCGGCGTGCTGCTGATCGTCGGCATCCAGATCTTCTTCTCCTCCTTCCTGCTGTCGATCCTCGGCCTTCGCCGGCGAACGTGAGTCCACGCATCGGGCTCGCCGCGGGCGGCCTGGTCGTGAGCGTCGTCGTCGCGGCGCTCGTGTTGCTGCTCGCACAGCCCTCGCCGCACCTCGCCGCCACCAACACGAGGGCCTACGACGAGCGCGTTGCGATCGATCTCGCACCCGGTCAGAGGCGCTGCCAGGGTGGCGAGTACGTGCCCGCCGCCGCGGCTCGCCTGCGACTGACGATCGTCGGTCTCGGGACTGCCCCGGCGGGGCCGCTCGCTGTGGCACTCAGCGACAGCGAAGGTCACCCGCTGAGCCAGGCGACGACACCTGTGGAGAGGGCCGGGCCCCTAGACATCCCGCTCGCCGGCGGGCGTGCGGACGCTGACGGTGGATCACTCTGCCTCCAGAACCTGGGCCGTGCGCGGATCGCGTTCGAGGGCAACCTCACCTCGAGTGTGCTCGAAGCGGCACCGTCGCTGAACGGTCCCGGAGAGCGGCCGACGGACGAGGTCAGGACTGACTACTACCTGGGCGGCCGGCAGAGCTGGTTCACGCTGGCGCCGACGATCGCCAGCCGATTCGCGGACTACAAGCCGAGCTGGGTGGGCGCGTGGACGCTCTGGGTGCTGATCGCGCTCGCGCTGGCTCTCGCGGGGGGCGCGATGATGGTCTTGCGCCTGGCGCTGCGCACCCCATGAGCGCGCTGCAAACGCCGTCGCCCTTTCGTCAGGTGGGCGCAGGAATGTCGCCGGGACCGCGCTGGCGCCGCGTGATGTCGCGCGCGTGGCGGAGGGCCGCTGTCGCGCGGCGCCTGCCGCACGCAGCCTGGATCTGCGCCGCGCTGGCACTTGGCAACGGGCTCATCTGGAACCTGATCACGCCGGCGATGCAGGGCATCGACGAGCCGGCGCACATCTCCTACGTGGAGTACATGGCTCAGCACGGACGGCCGCCGGACATCACCGGACCGCCGTCGAGCGGCGGCGGGACCGTCTCTGCGCTTGCGAGCGATTGGAGCGACGTGATGGCTTCGCTTCCCTTTGCTGACGCGGGCCCACCCTCGTGGTCGTCCGCTCAGAGTCAGGCGCTCCGGCAGCGCCTGCGCACCGACAACCGCTCGGAGCGGTTTGCGTCTGGTTATGTCGCCGCCTATCCGCCGCTCTACTACGGACTCGACGCGCTCGTCGATCGCGCTGCGTCGGCGCTCCCGGCGCTTGACCGGCTGTTCTTCATGCGCCTGCTCGGCGCGTTCCTGTTCGCGGGAACGACGCTCATGTGCTTCTGCTTCGTGCGCGAGCTGATGCCAGGGTCGCCGTGGGCATGGCCGCTCGCAGGTCTGGCGATCGCATTCCAACCCGTCGCGGGCTCACTTGCCGGGGTCGTGACGCCGGACAACCTTCTGTTCCTCGTATCCGCCGCGCTCTTCTTCATGCTCGCGCGCGCCTTCCGCCTGGGCCTGACGCTCCGTCGTGGCGTCGCGATCGGGGTCGTCTGCGCGCTTGGAGTGCTTACCAAGGGCACCTTCTACGGGCTGCTGCCGGGCGCCGCGATGGCAGTCCTGATCTTGCTGTGGAGATCGCGCCGTGTGCGCTCGAGGAGCGCTCGGGGGCGGAGGTTGCTGATCGCCGCGTTGACGGCTGTCGTGGCGATCGTGCCGGCTGGTATCTGGCAGCTGGTGAGCACCGTGGTGCTGGCGCGTTCCGGGGCATCGACCACGGCGGGCGTAGTGACATCGGGCGCCGTGGGGAGTGCGCGCGGCCAGATCTCCTACCTGTGGGGCACGTTCTTCCCCCGGCTGCCGGGCATGCATCAATGGTTCGTCAATTCGCTCGCGGACACGGCCGGCCGTATCACGCTGGCGCCTTACTATCCGCTGTGGGACGTCTACATCCAGGGCTTCATCGGGCGGTTCGGGTGGTTCGCGTTCGGCTTCCCCGCTTGGGTCAACTGGCTTGGGCTCGGGGTGCTGATCGTGATCACGGCCGGCGCGATCCTGACCGTCGCCAGGGCCCGGCTCGGGCCGCGTTGGGCCGAGCTCTTCACCTACGCGACGATGCTCGTCGGAACCGTTGTCCTCGTTGCAGTGGTCGGATACCGCTTTCGCCTCTCGACTGGCAGCGGCTTCGAGGAGACGCGATATCTGTTCGGACTGCTGGCACTATGGGGGGCGCTCGTTGTCTGCGGCGTCCGCGCCTTTGGTCGCTACCGTAACGTGGCCGCCGGCGTCGTCGTCGGGCTCCTGGTGTGTGACTCGATTGGAGCGCAGCTGATCTCCATTGCGCACTGGTACGCGTTCCCGCTGTGAGGCGATGAGCGCCCGCACCGCTGTCGTGCGCGCCGCGCGCCGATTCGGGCTGGGGCGCGACCCCTACGACGCGTTCCGCGCCGATGTTGAGCCGGGGCTGAACGTCAATCCGCGGGTGCATCGCTTCGCGAGCGTGCCGGTGATCGGCGTGCCGACGACGCCGCTGGCGCCGCTGACCGTGTGCATCGACGTGTCCTGGCCGGGGGACGTCGCCGCTACACGGGCCGCGCTCGAGCGCCAGACGCTGCGCCCAATCGAGACGGTCGAGGCCGGCGCCGCTGAGGCTCTGCGGGCCGACGGGGCGCCATGGCTCGTGCTCGTGCGCGCCGGCGACGTCCCCGCTGAGCGGGCGCTCGAGCGCCTCGCGCAAGCCGCGGTGCTGGCGCCCGACGCCGCCGTGATCACGTGCGACGAGGACTGTCTCGACCGCGCCGGGCGGCGAATGGATCCCCGCCTGCGCCCGGGCCCGTCGCCAGACCTGATGCTCGTCAGCGACGACGTCGCCGCGATGCTCGCGCTCCGCCGCGACCGTGCGCGGCCAGCCGCGGGCTGCCTGGAGTACGGCCGGGTTGGTCGCTACGAGCTGTTGTTGCGCCTGTCAGGCGGCGACGGCGCCGGGCATGCGCACGTCCCACAGGTACTTGTCCACACACCGCTGCGCGGCCGGATCGTCCTCCCTGACGCCGACGAGGCAGTCGCCCGGGTCTTGCGCGACCGCGACCGCGCGCAGCCCGACAGCGGCGGCGCGCGAGTGGAGCGGGCCCACACAGGTGGGCGCCGGATCAGGCGCCGGCTGGTGGGCGAGCCGCAGGTCGATGTCGTGATGCTGTTTCGCGACCGCCCTGAGATGCTCGAGCGTGCCACGTCCTCGCTGCTGCAACGCAGCGGCTACGAGCGCCTGCGGCTCCACCTGGTCGACAACGGCAGCGCCGATCCCGCCGTCGAGCGGCTACTCGGGCGGCTCGCTCGGAACGCCCGCGTGCGGGTGCGCCGGGACCCGCGCGAGTTCAACTTCGCGGCACTCAACAATGCGGCCGCGCGGGAGGGCGAGGGGGAGTTGCTGCTGTTCCTCAACAACGACACCGAGGTGCTGGAGGCGGGCTGGATCGAGGCGCTCGCCGAGGAGGCGCAGCGCCCCGACGTCGGCGCGGTGGCTCCGCTGCTGGTGTACGCCGATGGCAGCGTCCAGCACGTCGGCGCCGCGCTCGGCCTTCACGGGTACGCGGGGCATCCGTTTGCGGGCCTGGCGCCAGACGCGCGGACCGCGTTCGGCTCGGCGCTCGACGGGACCCGCAACTGGCTGGCTGTGACGGCAGCGGCGATGATCGTGCAGCGGCGGAAGTTCGAGGCGGTGGGCGGCTTCGACGAGAGCTTCGTCGTTGCCGGCAACGACGTCGACCTGTGCCTGAGGCTGACCGCAGGCGGCTGGCGCTCGTTGTGCGTGCCATACGTGGCGGTCGTTCACCACGAGTCGCGCAGCCGTGGGACGCACATCGATCCCGGGGACTTCGAGCGTTCGCGGCGCTCCTATGGTGCGTTTCGCACGCTCGGCGATCCCTTCTACAACCCCGCGCTGACGCTGACGCGGACAGACTGCTCGCTGCGGCGAGCGGGCGAGGGGGTCGGCACATGAGCCCGCGGATGGATCGCAAGCGCGCGCTGTACATCTACAAGATCGTCAAGCAGGGGCCGACGGAGATCGGCTATGCCTACTTCCGCGCGCGCCGGCGGCGGCGAAACCTGCGCGACACGGAGCTGGAGCTGTCCGAATCAGACGAGCTCGCGCTCGAGCCGGCGTTCGACGTCACGCCGGCGGAGCTCGCCGCCAACACTGAGCTGTTGGCGCGCCGCGCGCGACTCGAGCGGCTCGAGATCGACTCGGTGCAGTGGTTCCTTCCGTTCTTTCATCACGCGTACTTCGCCGGTGTCCACACGGTCCTGCGCTTCGCCGATCACTTCGCGCGCGAGCACGGCGTCGAGAATCGCTTCTGCGTCTATGACGCAAAGCCAGATTCCGTCCCCGGTGTCGCGCGCAAGCTCGCGGCCGCGTTCCCGTCGCTTGCCGGCAGCGAGGTCACGCCGGCGGCGCTCGCGGGGCGCCCCGCCTACGCGCATTTGCGCGACTGCGACGCCGCGATCGCGACGCTGTGGACCAGTTGCTTCCCGCTGCTGCGCTTCCAGCGCACACGCGCGAAGCACTACTTCGTGCAGGACTACGAGCCCGCCTTCTACCCCGCCGGCGGCGCCTCCGCGCTCGCCGAGCTGACATGGTCGATCGGCTTTCCCGGCATCGTCAACACACCGGGGCTGGCCGACGTCTACCGCGCGCACGGCAATCCGGCGACGGCGTTCGTGCCGGCCGTCGACACGCACCGCTACCACCCGCCTTCGCGACGCCACGGCGGGCCGACGCGAATCTTCTTCTACGCGCGCCCGTCGCAGCCGCGCAACGCCTTCGGCCTCGGGATGGCGACGCTGGCGGCCGTCAAGCGCGCCTATGGCGACCGAGTGGAGATCGTCGCGGCGGGCCAGGACTGGAACCCCGGCGCCGTCGGCATGGCTCACGTGGTCCACAACCTTGGCGTGCTCGAAGACCTCGACGCGGTCGCGGAGCTGTACCGGACATGTGACATCGGGCTCGTCTTCATGCTGACGCGACACCCCAGCTACCAGCCGTTCGAGTTCATGGCATCCGGCGTCGCGTGCGTCTCCAACGCCAACCCGCACACGGCCTGGCTGCTGCGCCACGAGCACAACGCGCTCGTCGCGCCGCCGGCCGCCGGCCTGGTGGCTGCGCAGATTGGACGCCTCGTGGACGACCCCGGCCTGCGCGATCGACTGGTGGCGACGGCGCTCGAGGAGGTGCAGAAGATTCGCTGGGAGGACCAGATCGAGCGCGTATGGGCGGCGATCACTGGCCCCGGTGCACGCCTCGAGCCCGGCGCCGCCGGCGCCGCTCTGGCGGCGGCAGAGTAGTGGCGCACTAGATTGCCCGCCATGGCGGAGCATGCCGACGCCGTGCGGCTGGCCGCAGATCTCGCGCGCGCACTCGGCGATCTGCGCGTGGTCACCGCGGGCGACGAGGAGGAGCCTTCTCCCGAGGTAATCGAGGGAGCAGTGCTCCTGTGCCTGCTGGGAACCCCAGCCGACGAGGACGCGACGCTCGACCGCCTGGTGCGGCTGCGCGGCATGGCGCGGGCGTGCGTGGTCGGGGTCGCGGCAACCGAGCCCGCTGTCGCATTGCGTTGGCACGGGCGGCTCGAGGGGGCTGGCTTGGCCGTCGCCTGGTGGGGCCTGGTTCGAAAGCGGCCGACCGATCTGCGCTGCACGGGCGCGGCCTTCGTCGTCGGCGATGGCGATGAGCTTGCCGAGCTGACGGCTAGCGGGCCGCGCAGCCTCGCGTTGGACGGTCACGCGACTGCCGGCGGCGTGTCGAAGAACCGGCTGCGAGTTGCGATCGCGAGCCACGAGGCGTTCGGCCCGTCGCACAACAATGGGATCGCCACGGCGGTGGGGTCGCTCGCCGCGGCGCTCGCGGCGGCTGGCCACGAGGTCAGCGTCCTCTACACGGGCTATGCGCCCCAGGGGCGCAACGGCGAGCTGCTGGCCGAATGGCGTGAGCGCAATGCCGCCCTGGGAATCGAGTTCCATTCGCTGCCGTCGCAGCCTGCTCGTTACGACTGCTTTCACCACAACGCGCGGCGCTCCTTCGAGGCCTACCGGTGGTTGCGCAAGCGTGACGCCCAACGCCCTTGGGACTTCATTCACTTCCCCGACGCCCAGGGCCACGGGTACTACGCGGCGCTTGCGCGCAGTCAGGGAATTGCGTTCACACGGGCAACGTTGACCGCCTGGGTGTACGGCTGCACGCGCTGGTCGCACGAGGGCAACGGCGTTCCGATGGACCTGGTCGAGCACCACATCGACGACTTCCTCGAGCGCCGTCTGATCGAGCTGGCCGACGTGGCGATCGCTGCAAGCGCCGACATGCTCGCCTGGCTGGAGCGCCATGGCTGGAGCTCGCCGCGACGCACCTACGTCCAGCAACACGTTCTCCCACCCTCCGTCGGCCTGCCCAGCACCGGCGCCGTGTCGCCGATCGCGGACGGCGGGCGGGCCCGCGAGCCGACCCGAGAGCTGGTCTTCTTCGGGCGCCTGGAGCACCGCAAGGGGGTGTGGCTGTTCTGTGACGCGCTCGACCTACTCGCCGGAGACGAGGAGCCGCCCGACATCTCCGTGACCTTCCTCGGCGGCCACAACAGCCCCGCCGCGCCGGTCGAAGTCCGGCGGCGCGCTGAGGGCTGGCCGTGGCAGTCAAAGGTGCTCAGCGAGGTCTTCAACGAAGACGCGCTCGCCTATGTGCGTGTCCCCGGGCGTCTCGTGGTTACGCCGTCACTGGCTGACAACTCCCCCAACGTAACGTACGAGCTGCTCGGGATGGGCACCACGATGGTGGCGTCGAGAGCCGGCGGGATCGAGGAGCTGATCGATCCGCGCGACCTCTCCGCCGTCACCTTCGACCCATTCGACCCAGTTGCGACGGTCATCGATGCTGCTGACACGGCGCGGCGCATTCCGGCGCCCAACCCGCACGCCCTCGCCGACGCGCTGCGCGAAGCGATGCGAGCACGGTGTGCGCCGGCGCGCTTCGCGGTCGATCCCGAGGTCAACCGGCGAACGATCGTGCGCTGGCACGAACGCGTCGCCGGCGCTGCGGTCGTGGCACCCGCGTCGATCGAGCTCGCCGCCGACGAGCTGCCTGCGGCGATCCTGTGCGTGCAGACGCCCGAAGCCGAAGCGGTGAGCCAGGACCACCCGCGCGTCCAGCTCGTGGCCGTTGACGAGCGCGATGGCGCGGCGCGCAACGCCGCGGTCAGAGCTCTCGGCGGAGCGCACATCGTCTTCCTCGACGGCGCCTGCACGGCAGAGCCATCGCTGGTCTCCGCGCTCGCCCGCGTGGCGCACGCAACCGGCGCCGACGCGGTGCTCTGCGCGGTCGGCTATGACGACGGCGGCGAAGCTGCGGATGCGTGGCAGGGATTCGTCCCGGTTGGCGGTCCGGTGCTCGAGGCGCTCGTCTCCCCGGGCGCCACGGGTGGCCCCTACCTGGTCACGCGCACGGCCTTCGAGGCCGCCGGCGGCTTCGCCGAGGAAGCGCAGCCCGGCTGGGCGGATCACGAATTGCTGGCAAGGATCGTGCTCGCCGGCGCCAGCGTGGAGGTCGTGCCGCTGTCACTGGCGCGGCGCCCGCGTCCGGCTGACGCGCGATTCGAGTTCGAGGATGCGTCGCGTGGTGGCGCCGTGTCGACGGCGGACGGGAGCATTCGCGCGCTGCTCCCGTTCCACGAGCGCCTCGAGCCGAAATCGCGCGACCTCGCGACGCTGACGCGCTCACAGTGGTGGCGCCTGCGCGCCGGCGAGGGCGAGCGCCACGTGCTCGCCGGACAGCTCGCCGCCGAGCAGCGGCGCGCGGACCGGGCTGAGCGGCGCGTGGTGGAAGCCGACAAACGGGCGCTGACCGCCGAACACGAGCGCAAGCTTGCCGAGCAGCGCGCGACGGCGGCCGAGCACTACAAGCGCGTCTACGAGGAGAGCCTGAGCTGGCGGCTGACGCGCCCGCTGCGGTGGCTCGGGCGCCGGCGCGCGGCGCTGCGCAACAGGGGCTGAGGCCCGCCCGCACGGCGGTTGGGCCATCGCCCCCCACCGCGGCTGAGCCACCGCCCCCCACCGCGGCTGAGCCACCGCCCCGCACGGCGGCTGAGGACCTGCCAACGGCTACAGCAGCTCGGCGATCCGCGGTGCCTGCCGCTCGAAGACGACGAACCCGGCGGCGACGATCAGCGCCCCGATCCCGACCGGCAGCAGCCACCACAGCCCGCCGCCCATTGCCCGCGACACACTCGGCGCGCTGGGATCGATGATCCAATGGCGCCCCTGCTGGAGGATCGCGGCGACCGGGTTGGAAAGCACGAGCCGGCGCAGGGTCGTCGAATGCACGCGCTCGATCGTGAAGAACACGAGTGACCCGTAGAAGAGCACCTGGGAGATGACGCCCCAGATCTGCGAGACGTCGCGGTAGCGCACGTAGAGAGAAGAAAGCAACATCGCGACGCCGCAGGTGAGCGTCACGAGCGCCACGATCAGCAGCGGCAGCCCGAACCATGACCAGTGCGGTGAGACGCCATAGGCGAGCAGGAAGATGAACACGGCGACGAGGTTGAGCAGAAAGTTGAAGCAAGCCGTGAGCACCGTGGCCAGCGGGATCACCATCCTCGGGAACTGCATCTTGCGCACCATCTGCTCGCGGCTGATCACGGAGATGACCGACAGCCCGGTCGCCTCCTGGAAGAACATGATCAACACGATGTTGAAGAGCAGCAGGACCGGATAGTCCTTGATGTTGTTGCCCAGCCGCAGCGCACGGCTGAAAACGAGGAACATCACACCGAACGACAGCAGCGGTCGCATCAGCGACCACAGGTAGCCAAGTGCAGAGCCGAAGTAGGTGACGCGGAAGTCGGTCACGGCGATGATCCACGTGAGGTTCGCGAACCGCCGGAGGGTGCCGCCGTACGCCGAGGGCCCGGTGACCTCTCGCGTGGGCGGCCGCGGGCCGTCCGGCGTGTGCGGCGCTGCGACGCGGGTGGTCGCGCTCACGGTTGGACCTCGACGTCGTGCTCGATCTCCACCAGCCCGTAATGCTCACGCTGTGAGTAGACGACGAAGTCCGCTGCGTTGGAGCGCCAGTCGAGGATGTCCTGGTGACCGCTGCCGGCGGCGATCGAGCAACCGACGGCGTAGTGGCTGGGAGCGAGCCGGTTGGAAAGCGACACGTGCAGGTGCACGCGCTCCCGCGCCGCCAGCGTCGAAGCGATCACGCCCTCACTGGTCGCGCCGAACACTCGCGTCCACTCGGGGCTGTCGATCCACAGGACGATGCGCGGTGCCTCCAGGGCCTCGATCGCCTCGACCACCGCGTGCAAGTGGATGCGGCCGGAGTCCGGAAACGACTTGACCCGTTTTTCTTCCTCATTCTCAACCCAGACCTCGACCACGCGGGCGCGAGCGCTGTCGGGCTCGGTCTCCGTCATCGACCCATCACTCGGCGAAGGTGGATGCGCCGGCGCGGCTACGCCGCCGTCGTGCTCGAAATTCAGCTCGAGGTAACGGCGACCGACCTCGCCGGGGTCGCCCTCGGTTTCGATCTCACCGTCGGAGATCAACAGGGCACGGTGACAGAAGCGCTCGACGGTGCCCATGTCGTGCGTAACAAGGACGATCGTCTTGCCACGCTCGCGCAGGTCGTAGAAGACGTCGATGCACTTCTGTTGGAAGGCGGCGTCGCCGACCGCCAGCACCTCGTCGATCAGCAGGATGTCGGTGTCCGACTGCACCATCACCGAGAACGCCAGGCGCACGTGCATTCCCGAGGAGTAGTTCTTCAGCTTGAGGTCGAGAAAGTCCGACAGCTCGGCGAACTCGATGATGTCGTCGAAGCGATAGCGAGCCTCGCGCGGCGTCAGGCCCATCATCACGGCGTTGATGATCACGTTCTCGCGCGCGGTCAGATCCGGGTTGAAGCCAACCCCAAGCTCGATGAACGGCGCGAGCTGCCCCGCGATCCGAATCCTCCCCGCGTCGGCGCGGTAGATCCCCGCCAGGCACTTCAGCAGCGTGCTCTTGCCCGATCCGTTGCGTCCCACCACGCCGAAGAACTCGCCCGCCTGCACGCCGAAGGAGATCCCGCGCAGCACCCGCAGCTCGTCGTGGTCGATCCGCCGCAGCGGATGCAGCGCCCGCTCCTTGAGCGTGTGCATCTGCTGACGCGGCAGCCGGAAGGTCTTGTCGAGGGTGTCGACCTCGATCGCGGCGTAGCCCGACATGCGCGGCTAGGCTAGCGTCCGGGCGTTCGCCGACTCGAGGTCGGCACCGCCGCCACGCTCGCAGCCATGGCCAGCACAACTTCATTGTCAAACGCCGAGGAGCTGGGCGGCGACCGGCGACTGCGTCCGGCCTTCGAGCTGCTCGCGCGCGAGGACGTGCGTGTGCTCAGCCTCGACCTCTTCGACACCGTTGTGTGGCGTGCGGTACCCAAGCCGACGGACGTCTTCACGCTGCTCGGTGAGCGCCTGATCGCCACAGGGCGACTCCCGGCGTCGCTCCCCGGCAGCGCCTTCCGTCGCCTTCGCCACGGCGCCGAGGAGCGCGCGCGAGATCGCCAGCGCGGAAAGGGGGCCGGCGGCGAGGTAACGCTCGCCGAGATCTGGGCGGAGATGCCGGCGGGGCTGATCGACGCGTCGGCGGACGAGCTCGTCGACGAAGAGCTGGCACTGGAGCGTGAGCTGCTAAGGCCCGATCTCGATGTCCTCGAGCTGATCGACTACGCGCGCCAGCGCGGCAAGCGCGTTGTGGCGCTGTCGGACACTTACTTCACCGCCACGCAGCTGCACGACATCGCGCTGTCGCGCGCGCCGCTGACGCCGGAGCACTTCGATGCACTGATCATCTCCAGCGACCACGGTCACGGAAAGGGCAGCGGGATGTTCACCCGCATGCTGTCCCAGCTCGAGGTCGACGCCCACGAAGTGGTGCACGTCGGTGACAACCCCGAGGCCGATGTCGACGCCGCGCGCGCCGCTGGGCTGCACGCAGTC
>Ga0182024_10015607_pt1 | contig 14510 bp, 8 predicted proteins | sample P32metaG_FD_120480 | JGI IMG/M metagenome (GOLD analysis project Ga0182024, IMG submission 120480) | Permafrost microbial communities from Stordalen Mire, Sweden - P3-2 metaG (Illumina Assembly) | ecosystem: Environmental > Terrestrial > Soil > Wetlands > Permafrost | place: Sweden: Stordalen... | reverse complement strand
GGTGAGCTCCTCGTTCAAGGATTGCAGCTCCTCCTTGGAGGTTTCCAATTCCTCGTTGGTCGATTGCAGCTCCTCGTTGACCGACATCGCCTCTTCGTTGGTGGCGGTCAGCTCGTCATTGGTTGTCTCAAGGTCGTGGATCGCGCTCTCCAGCTCCTTGCGGGTGGCGTCGAGCTCCTGCTCGAGCTGGGCGACATGCGGCGGGTCGACGGCATCCGCCCGTTCCGCGCCGCCTTTCTTGGGCTCGGGTTCGTCGCAGAAGCTGACCAGAAGAAACCCCTCGCCCTCGGTCCGAACCGGCTCGACCGAAATGCTCACCGCGACGGCGTTGCCGTTACGCTCCACCTGCGCGCCCCCGAGCGCGACGCGCGCATGCTCCCGGCCGGCCTGGCGGATCGCCGCCCGGAGCTTTGTGCGCAGCCCGTCGCGCGCCGTCGCGAAGAGATCCCGGCTGGGGTCGCCCGCGGCCACCTTCAGGTAGCTGTCGATCGCTCCGAAATAGTAGAGGCCCTCGTGCCTGGCGTTGATCAGCACCGAGGCCGGTGCATAGGCGTCGAGGAGCGCCTGCCGGGCGAGGTCGCCGATCTTGCTGCGCAGCCCGGCGGGCTCAGGCCTGCGCGCGGACGCGGGCGTCGTCCGTCCGCCTTCGCCGGGCGCGATCGGGAACACGACCTCGCCCGGGCGGCTGCGGCCGAGATGCCGGAAGATCCGCTGCCTCTTGGAGATCGGCTCGAACCGGTCGCCGAAAGCGCCGACCGCTTCGGAGGCGCCGAGGACGAGAATGCCATCCTCGCGCAGCGCAAAATGAAACAGCGAGAGGACCTTCTCCTGGACCTCGGGACGCAGGTAGATCAGCACGTTGCGGCAAGATACGAAGTCGAGACGCGAGAACGGCGCGTCGGCCAACAGGTCCTGCGTCGTGAACACCACCGTTTCGCGCAGCTCGCGCGTCACGCGGTAACCGTGATCCTCCTTGACGAAGAAACGCTCGAGGCGCGCCGGCGAGACGTCCGTGCGGATCGACTCCGGATAGAGTCCATTGCGGGCGATCGCCAGCGCATCATCGTCGATGTCGGAGGCGAAGACCTGCAGCTTGACGTTCCGCTTCGCCGATGCGATCTCCTCGAGGAAGAGCATGGCGAGCGAATAAGTCTCTTCGCCCGTGCTGCATCCGGCATCCCAGATGCGGATCGGCATGGCCAGCGGCTGCCGGCGTATCAGCTCGGGGACGATCGTCTCCGCCAAGACCTCGAAGGTCTTTTCGTCGCGGAAAAATTGGGTGACGTTGATCAGCATGTCCTTGGCGAGCCGATCGATCTCGTCAGGGTCGGTGCGGATCGTGCTCAGATAGATACCGATGTCCTTGATCGATGCCATCGCCATCCGCCGCTGGATCTGGCGCAGCAGCGTGCCCTCCTTGTAGAGGGCGAAATCACGCGCGGTATGCGCGCGCAGGAGGTCGATGATCGCAGCCAGCGGGACATCGGTGCCGCTGCCCGGCGCCGGTTTCGCGCGTTCGGGCGAGAGGGGTGCCCGGCCGCCGGGTTTGCGGCTGTGTTTGACGAGGGCCGCCGGAATCTCGGCGACTGGAAGCACGAGATCGGCGGCGCCGGTCCTGATGGCGCTTTGCGGCATGCCGTCGTGGGCGGCATCTTTCGGGTCCTGCACGATGACGAACCCACCCTTGTCGTGTATCGCCGTCAGCCCGACGCTGCCGTCGCTGCCGGTGCCCGAGAGAACCGCGCAGACGGCTCGCGCCCCGCAGTCTTCGGCAAGCGAGCGCAGGAAGAAATCGATGGGCATGCGGGCGCCGTGCCGCTCGCGCGGCCGCGTCAGTCGGAGCATGCCTTCGCGGATCGAGAGATAGACGCCCGGCGGGATGACATAGACATGGTTGCGCTCGACCGGCATGCCGTCCGCGGCTTCCAGAACCTGCATCGCCGTATGGCCGGCCAGAAGGCTGGCCATCATGCTGCTGTGCGTCGGATCGAGGTGCTGAATGAGGACGAACGCCATGCCGGGGGCGGGAGGGAGCGCGTCGAACAGCTTGGAGAGGGCCTCCAGCCCACCCGCCGACGCGCCCAGACCAACCACCAGGAAGTCATCGGGCCGGGACCGCTGTCGCGCAACGCCTCGGCGCGGCCGAGGCAAGAGTGTTTCGGCCGGCCCGGCCTCCCGCGTATGGGGTTCAATCGTCATGGATTCTGGCTTTCCGCATGCCCATTCGTCGCGCGCCGAGGGGGCCGGACGTGATAACAATACCACAGATCATGGCATCCGCTCGACCGCCCGCCGTCGGTACGGGGAGATTGTCCGGGGTTACTGAGCATCGCCAGTCGCCGGGGCGAGCCGGATCAGCAGCCGGAGTTGCTCACGCTGGGTCCGCACCAACTCGGTGAGGTGCTGAGAGGAGATCCGGTCCAGCGTCACATGCAGCTCGATGATCTCGATCTCGGCTCGATTTTCGATGGCTGTCGGCCATGGCTGCGTCTCCCCCCGTTCACCAAGCCGAATGTAAGGCTCGTCCGCTGTCGGCGGGAGGCTCGGAAACTACCTAGTCCGGCTCGCAACGCGGCGCCTCTTGGAAATCGGCGTCGGCAGGGCCAAGACCGCGAGAAAAAACCGGAGACGCCACGGTGCTTTGGGGGGATTGTGCCGCCTCCGGCTCCACTTACCGCGGAGAACCAAACGATGACAGGTCGCCGATCGGCTGAGAGGCTCGGAATCTACTCAATCAGGCACCGGCATCCGCGCCCGCTCGCCAGGGCCATAACGAGCCGCCCGGCCGGTGGTGTCTCAGTTCCCCGGGGGCTTTTTTGGCATGACGCATGCAGGTATGGTGTGCGGCGAGGCGGGTTTGGGCGAGAGATGGGCGGCTTCCTGCTGGATGATTACGACCCCCGGGGCTTCTATTGCGAGCTGCTGCGCTCGGCCGACAACGAGCTTTTGCGCGACCGGCTCGCCGCCATGCCCACTGCGGACTTCAAGCGGCGCGTCGTCGGGGCCGAGCAGACGCTCTACAATCTCGGGATCACCTTCACGGTCTATTCCGACAAGAATGCGATCGACCGCATCCTGCCGTTCGACGCCATCCCTCGCGTACTGTCCGCCCCGGAATGGGAGCATATCGAACGCGGGGTGATCCAGCGGGTGACCGCTCTCAACCTCCTGCTCGACGACCTCTACCACCAGCAGAAGATCCTCAAAGACGGCATCATCCCTGAGGATCTGATCCTCGCCAACCCCAACTTTCGACCCGTCATGCGGGGGGTAGCGGTTCGCCACAAGGCCTATGTCAACATCTGCGGCACCGACATCATCCGCGACGGGGACGGCACATTCAAAGTCCTCGAAGACAATGCGCGGACCCCCTCCGGGGTCAGCTATGTGATCGAGAACCGCCACACGATGCTGCGCTCCTTTCCCGACCTCCTCGACGGTATCGGTTTGCGCGGCATCGACGATTACGGCATGCAGCTGGGCGCGGCGATGCGCGAGATCGCGCCCGCCGGCTGCAGCGATCCGCAGATCGTGTTGCTCTCGCCGGGGATCCACAATTCGGCCTATTTCGAGCACGTCTTCCTGGCCCGGGAGATGGGGGTGCCGCTGGTCGAGGGGCGCGACCTCGCCGTGGAGGACGATTGCGTCTACATGCGCACGATCGGCGGGCTGCGCCGGGTCGACGTGATCTATCGCCGGATCAATGACGACTTCCTCGACCCCGAGGCCTTCCGGCCCGGCAGCCGGTTGGGCGTTGCCGGTCTGATGCGTGCCTATTATGCGGGCAATGTCGCGCTGGCGAACGCGATCGGGACCGGCGTCGCCGACGACAAGGCGGTCTATGCCTATATGCCGCGGGTCATCCGGTATTATCTCGGCGAGGCGCCGGTGCTCCCCAATGTCGAAACGCATATCTGCCGCGAGCCCGAGAGCCTGCGCTATACGCTCGACCGGCTTGACCAGTTGGTGGTGAAGCCGGTCGGCGAAGCCGGTGGCTATGGCATCACGATCGGGCCAAAGGCGAGCCGGGCGGAGCTCGACGAGTGCCGGGCGAAGCTCATCGCCGATCCCTCGAACTATGCCAGCCAGCCCTGCATCGATCTGTCGGTCGCGCCGACCCTGGTCAATGGCGGAGTGAAGCCGCGCCACGTCGATCTGCGACCCTTCGCGATCACAGGAGCGAAGACCTGGGTGTTGCCCGGGGGGCTCACCCGCGTCGCTCTGCGCGAGGGTTCGCTGATCGTCAATTCATCGCAGGGAGGCGGGTCGAAAGACACGTGGGTGCTTGGATAATCCGCTGCTCGCCCGTTATGCCGAATGCATTTTCTGGCTCGCCCGCTCGGTCGAGCGGGCCGAGAATTTGGCGCGCATCCTCGAGGTCAACGAAACCTTCTCGCGCGACCGCAGCGGCAGCCACAACTGGCTGTCGATCGTGCAGCTCAACACCGACGAGAAGGCGTTCTTCGCCAAGCATCGCGCGGCCAGCGCCGAGAACGTCATCCAATTCTATGTGACCGATGCGGACAACTCGACCTCGATCGTCAGCGCACTGACGAATGCGCGGGAAAACGCGCGCACCCTGCGGCCGTTGGTCTCGACGGAAATGTGGATGCAGCTCAACGTCACCTACAATCGAGTGATCGCGGTCGCTCCGGACGAACTGATGCCCGGCAATTTGTCGCAGCTGCTGACCGAGATCAAGGAAGCCTGCCAAACCTTCACCGGCATCACCGAGGGCACCTTCTATCGCGACCAGGCCTGGTGGTTTTACCGGATGGGGTGCTATATCGAGCGCGCCGATCAGACGACGCGGCTCTTGGACAACAAGTATTATATATTGACCAAGGGCGCCGGATCGGACGCCCCGCTCGAGGTCGGCCAGTGGCATGCGGTGTTGCGCTCGGCCTCGGGCTATCACGCCTTTCGCCGCATCCATTCGAGTGATCTGACGCCGGCCCGCGTCGCCGCCTTCCTGTTGTTCAACCCGGGCTTCCCGCGCTCGGTCCACCTGTGCCTGCGCGAGGTCCAGAGCGCGCTGACCGAGATCAAATCGCGCTATGCGCTACGCGGCGGCAACGATGTCGCGGAAGGATTGGACCAGCTGCGCGCGATCCTGGGCGCCCGCTCGATCGAGCAGGTCATCGCCGAGGGGCTGCACGAGTTCATCGACTTCATCCAGCGCTATCTGATCGCCATCACGATTCGCCTGTCGACCGCGTTCTTCGGCCATGAGCCCGAAGCGGAAGGGGCAGAGCAGGGCTATCTCGGTTTCCCGCCTGTTGCATACTCCTCGCAAATGCAAACTTAGAGTCGATAATGGAGAGCATCCTCGGCGCAGGGAAAATGCGACTGCTCACCGTCCGCCACATCACGGCCTACCGCTACAAGCAGCCGGTGGCGTTTGGCGAGCATCGCATGATGCTGCGCCCCCGTGACAGCTATGACCAGAAGCTGATCGAAGCGCGGCTCGACATCACGCCCGAGCCGGCCTCGCTGCGCTGGGTGCACGACGTCTTCGGCAATTGCGTCGCCATCGCGCGGTTCTCGGGCCGGGCCACCGATCTGCGCTTCGACAGCACCATTCGCCTCGATCATTCGCCGACCAACGTCCTCGAATTCCAGGTCGAGGATTACGCCAGCACCTATCCTTTCTCCTACGGGTCCGAGGAGAGCCCGGACCTGTTGCGCTCGATCGAACGCCAATATCTCGACGCCGACCGCGCGGTCGACCGGTGGGCGCGACAGTTCCTGCGCCGGCAAGGGCCGACCGGGACGCGCGAGCTGCTCGCGGCGATGACCCACGCGATCAAGGAACGCTTCACCTACGTCTCGCGGCACGAGATCGGCACGCAAGACCCGATCGAGACATTGAAGCTCGGCAGCGGCAGTTGCCGCGATTTCGCGGTTCTGATGATGGAGGCGGTCCGCTCGCTTGGTCTGGCGACCCGGTTCGTCTCTGGATATCTCTACGTTCCGGAACATGGCGGCGGCGGACGGGTCGGCGGCGGCGCCACCCACGCCTGGCTGGAGGTTTATATACCCGGCGCCGGCTGGATCGAGTACGACCCGACCAACGGCGTCGTCGGCAACCGCGACCTGATCCGCGTCGCGGTCGTGCGCGACGCGCGGCAGGCCGTACCGCTTTCCGGCACCTGGACCGGGTTCCCGTCCGACTTCCTCGGCATGGATGTCACGGTCAGCGTCACCGCGGATGAGACAGCCGAGGAACCAGGAAGCCCCGACGCGGTTGACGTTCGGAGATCGGGTCGGATCTCGTAAACGGCGCGCGCATGCTCGGGCAGCGCCTCGCTTCAGGAGCGCGCGATCGATGAAGATCCACATCGGATACGAGATCACCTACGACTGCCCAAAGCCGACGCCGATGCTTCTCGTCCTCAGCGTGCATCCCTCCCGTCAGGCTGATCTGCTGAGGCCGCATCGCATCGTCTTCGATCCGCCCCTCGCATCGACCGACTACCACGACGCCTTCGGCAATATCTGCACCCGGATCCTTGCGCCCGCCGGCACCCTGAGGATCTCGTCCGACCAGATCGTCGCCGACCCCGGCACGCCTGACATCATCGCCACGGCTGCTGAGCAACACGCGGTCGAAGACCTGCCGGAAGAGACGCTCGTCTTTCTCCTGGGTAGCCGATATTGCGAGACGGATCGGCTTTCGGATGCCGCGTGGTCGCTCTTTGGCACGGTACCGCCCGGCTGGCAACGGGTCCAATCCATCTGCAATTTCGTCTACGGTCATATCCAGTTCGGCTACGAGCATGCGCGCCCGACAAAATCCGCATGGGACGCCTATATGGAGCGAAACGGAGTTTGCCGCGATTTCGCTCACCTCGCAGTCACCCTCTGCCGATGCATGAACATCCCGGCGCGATACTGCACCGGGTATCTCGGCGACATTGGCGAGCCTCCGGACAACGCACCGATGGATTTCAGTGCCTGGTTCGAGGCTTATCTCGGCAACCGGTGGTACACCTTCGACGCGCGGCACAACCATCCGCGCATCGGACGCATCGTCATGGCACGCGGGCGCGATGCCACCGACGTCGCGATCAGCACGACCTTCGGCCCCTGCCTCTTGACCGGCTTCACGGTCATCGCCGACGAATTACCCGGCGCCGACTGACGCTGCGGGGCTCGCAGCGCCGTCGCTAGGGAGGGCGGCTCACCGCGCCAGCATCAGGTCGAGCTCCTCCCGCCGCTCGTCGAAGCGGGCATGCGTTTCATTGATTTGCGCCAAGCTCGGCAGGCTTGCTTCATTCCCCAGATGCTGGATCGCATGCGCCGACGCGGCGCGGGCAAATCGGAAATGCTCGTCCCAGGTGAGATCCGGGCTGGTGAGGACCGAGTAGACATAGGCGCCGTGGAAGATGTCTCCGGCGCCGTTGGTGTCGAGGATCCGGTCATCGGGCACGTCGAGCGCCGGCAATATGCGGTAGTCGCCGGTTCCCTGATAATAAATCAGGCCGCGCGGGCCCATTGTCACCCCGCCGACGCGGCAGCCCCGCGAGCGCAAATACTGCAGCATCTCGCCTGGCGTCATTCGCATCTGCTCGCACAGGCGCTCGGCGACCACCGCGACATCGATAAAGGCGAGCAAATCATGCGTGTTCGAGCGCAGGCCGCCGCCGTCGAGCGAGGTCAGGATGCCCGCCTCGCGGCACGCCTTGGCATAGTGGATCGCGGCATCCGGCTGATGCCCGTCGACATGCAGCGCGCGGCACCCGGCCAGGTTCAACGGCGGATAGGGATGCGAGTAGCGATCGTCGCGGCAGCGGACGATCGCGCGCTGGCCGGCTTTCGGCATCACGAACGAGAGCGACGATTCGGCCACTTTGCGATGATGCAGCGGGATGGCGTATTTCGCCGCCATGTCGATAAACATCCGGCCGAGCCAATCGTCGGCGACCGAGGCCAAGAGGTCGGGGGCCAATCCGAGCTTGGCGCAGCAGAAGGCGGCGGTCACGGCATTGCCGCCGAAAGACACGGCATAGTCGCGCGCCACCGTTTTCTCGTCGCCCGATGGCAGCAAATCGGCGAGGAAGGTGATGTCGATATAGGCTTGGCCGATGAAGAGGGCTTGCATGGCGATGCGGCGGTTTTTGAGTTTGACGGCCCGGCTCGGTCCGCTGCGGCGCCGATCTCACGAACCCGGCGCGTCGGGAAGATGCACGCCGCATGCCGACCGCGCCGTCCGCGCTTCAGCGGCGCCGCATCAGAACTCGAAGTCGAGTTCGGGCACCGCCTCCGGTTCGGCCTTGGCCGCGGCGATCCACTCGGCCATCGCCGGCAACGCCATGATTCGCGCGCAATAGGCCGAAGCGGCGCCGGTCAGTTTGACGTCATAGGTGACAAACCGCGTGCATACCGGTGCATACATCGCGTCGGCCATCGTTGGATGTTGGCCGAACAGATAGGGCCCGTGCCAAATCTGCAGGCACTCGCGCCAGATCGTCAGGATGCGGTCGATATCGGCTTGCGCCTCCGACCAGATGACGAAACCCGGCTTGTGCGCTTTGAGGTTCATCGGCAGCGCCGAGCGCAGCGCGACGAACCCCGAATGCATCTCGCCGCAGATCGAGCGGCAGCGGGCGCGGGCGGTCGCGTCCTGCGGCAACAGCCGGGCCTCTGGCCGGACCTCGTTCAGATACTCGGCGATGGCCAGGGTATCCCAGACCCGCCTGCCTTCATGGATCAGACAGGGCACCAGGATCGAGGACGACCGCAGCAGCAGCTCGGCGCGGACGCCCGGATCGTCCGGCGACTCGATCGCCTCCTCGAAATCCAGCCCCGACCATTTGGCGAGCAGCCAGCCGCGCAGCGACCAGGAGGAATAGTTCTTGCTACTGATGACGAGCGTGGCTTCAGCCATTCGGCAATCCTCTTGCGCTTGTAGTAGGACGCAACTGCAATATGCTGTGAAACTCGACCCGCTCGACCGCCCGGCGGTCAGCTCCGCTGCCGCGCCGTTCTCCGTCCTTGGCAACCGATAAGGATCCGTGCTCTACCAGGCCTACCAGACGCTCGTCGGCATGATGGTGCCGCTGCAGATTGCCGCGGCCGCGGCGGCGCGTCAGCTTAATCCGCCCTGGCCTGGCATGTCCTGGCCTGGCATGTCCTGGCCGGGCGTGCCAGATGCCGGGCTGCAGCGCTATATCGCCGCCGGCTGCGAGCTCTTGAGCCAGGCGCAATTGACCCATCATCGTCCGCCTTTTGGCATCGACCGGATCGCCGTTGGCGGCCGCAGCGTCGCGGTGCGCGAAGAGAAGGTGAGGACGCTGCCGTTCTGCACCCTCCTTCATTTCGCGAAAGAGGTGCCGGCGGCGCAGCCGCGTGTCCTCGTGGTCGCGCCGCTGTCGGGCCATTTCGCGACGTTGCTGCGCGGCACGGTGCGCACAATGCTCGCCGACCATGACGTCTATGTGACCGACTGGCAGAACGCTCGCGATGTGGCGCTGAGCGAGGGCGAGTTCGGCTTTGACGACTTCATCGACTACGTCATCGGCTTTCTCGAGGCGCTCGGCCCCGGCACCCACGTTGTCGCGGTCTGCCAGCCGGCCGTCGCCGTGCTCGCCGCCGTCGCGATCATGGCAGCCTCCGGCAACCCGGCGCAGCCCTCCAGCATGACCCTGATGGCGGGGCCGATCGACACCCGCATCAATCCCACCGAGGTCAACCGATTGGCGACCGCTCACCCAATCGAATGGTTCGAATCCAATCTGATCAGCCGCGTGCCGCCCTGCCATCCCGGTGCCTTTCGCCGCGTCTATCCCGGGTTCCTCCAGATCAGCGCGTTCATGCTGATGAATTTCGACCGGCACGTCCGCGCCCATGCCGACCATTTCACCAGCCTCGTCGCAGAGGACCTCGCCAAGGCCGCGCTGCACCGCGGCTTCTACGATGAATACTTTGCGGTAATGGATCTGCCCGCCGCCTTCTATCTCGAGACGGTGAGCCGGATCTTCCAACAGCAGGAGCTGGCGCACGGCACGCTGGTCTCGCGCGGCCGTCCGGTCGAGCCCGGGACAATCCGGCGCACCGCGCTGATGACCGTCGAGGGCGAGAACGACGACATCTGCGCGGTCGGCCAGACGCTGGCCGCGCAGGAGCTGTGCACCGGGCTGCACCCGTCGAAGAAGCGCCATCACCTGCAGACCGGTGTCGGCCACTACGGGGTGTTCAGCGGGCGCCGCTGGGAAGCCGAAATCTATCCGCGCGTCCGCGAGCTGATCTGGACCAGCAAATAACCGCCTGCGAAAGCACGATCCGATCACGTGAAAAAACCTCCCTGGACTACCTTGATCGTCATCCCGGCGCAGGCCGGGATCCACCCCGCCGTGGATACCGGCCTTCGCCGGTATGACGGGGGGACGCTAGCCGCTGTTGCGCAGCCCAGCGGCGATGCCGTTTATCGTCAGGTGAATGCCGGCAACGACATCCTCCGCGGTATCCCCGGCGCGATAGCGCTTCAAGAGCTCGATCTGCATGTGGTTGAGCGGATCGAGATACGGAAAGCGGTTGCGGATCGAGCGGGCCAACAGCGGGTTTTTCTCCAAGAGGCTCGTCTGGCCGGTGATCGCCAGCAATGCATCGATCGTCGCCTGCCGCTCGCCGCGCAGCCGGGCAAAGATCGCATCGCGCCGGTCGACGTCGCTGACCAGCTCGGCATAGCGCGAGGCGATGCCGATATCGCTCTTCGCCAGCACCATGTCCATATTCGACAACAGCGCGCCGAGGAACGGCCATTCGCGGTACATCGCCTGCAATAGAGCCATGCCGCCGTCGGGATGGGCCGCCAGAAATCGCTCGACGGCCGTGCCGAACCCATACCAGCCCGGCAACATCAATCGGCATTGCGCCCAGCTGAACACCCACGGGATCGCCCGCAGATCCTCGATCCGCGACGATTGCTTGCGCGAAGCGGGACGGCTGCCGATGTTCAGCGTCGCGATCTCCCCGATCACGGTCGATTGCCGGAAATAGTCGGCAAACCCCGCCGTATCGCTGACCAGAGCGCGATACGCCCGATAGGCATGGTCGGATAATTCGTCCATTGCATCGATATAGACCGTGCGCGGCGCCGCTTCGGCGGGCTGCAAGAGGGTTGCCTCCAACGTGGCGGCAAAGAGGATTTCGAGATTGCGCCGGCCGATCGCGGGGTTCGAATATTTGCTGGCGATGACCTCGCCCTGCTCGGTGATGCGGATCGCGCCCTGCACCGCCCCGCCGGGCTGGGCCAGGATCGCCTGGTAGCTCGGCCCGCCGCCGCGGCCGACCGAGCCGCCGCGGCCATGGAACAGGCGCAGCTTGACCCCGTGGCGGCGGAACACCTCGATCAGCGCGATTTCCGCCTTGTACAGCTCCCAGCCCGAGGTCAGAAACCCGCCATCCTTGTTGCTGTCGGAATAGCCCAGCATCACCTCCTGGGCGCGGCCACGGCTGTCGAGCAGCTTGGCGTACTCCGGCACCGCGAACAGCTGGTCCATGATGCGGCCGCAGTTGCGCAAATCGGCGATCGTCTCGAACAGGGGCACGATATCGACCGCGAGCGCGCCATCGCGCGAGCGCAGCATTCCGGCTTCCTTGAGGAGCAACGCGACATCGAGGATGTGCGAAACGCTGGCGGTCTGCGAGATCACATAATGGGGGATTGAGGCGGCGCCGTACCGTCTGTGCGCTTCGGCCGCGGCCTCGACGATCGCCAGCTCGCAAGCGGTCGCGGCGGAGTAGGCGAGAAAGCGCGAGGCGAGCGGCCGCGGGGTCCGCAACTCCGCCCGCAAGAGCTCGATGCGCTGGTGCTCGGAGAGGTCGGCATAACCGGTCGGCAGCACGCTGTCGAACAGCTCGGCGACGCTGTGCCGGTGCACCTCGGAGCTCTGGCGCAGATCGAGCGCGGCCAGATGAAACCCGAAGACCTCGACCGCCCGGCGCAGGCGCCGCAGCCGGCCCCGTGCGAGCGCGGAGGAGCCGTTGGCGCTGAGCGAATGATGCACGATGTCGAGGTTGGCGCTGAGCTCTTCGGGCGTTTCATAGGGCGCAGCCTGCCCGGGTTGCTGCTCGCCCGACAGCGTCTCGGCAAGCCGCCCTGCCGTCGCGGCAAGCCGGGCATGGATGCCGGAGACGGCGCGCCGATAGGGCTCGTCCGCCCGGAAGGGTGAGAGGTCCGGGGAGCGGTCGGCGAGGTCGTGCAACGCATCCGACACCGCGACCAGCCGGCTGTCGAGCGACAGCTCGGTGCCGAGCAGGCGCAGCTCCTCGAGGTAGAAGCCGAGGGCGCGGCTGCTCTGCATGCCGAGGGCGCGGCGCAGCACGTCCGCGGTGACGAACGGATTGCCGTCGCGGTCGCCGCCAATCCAGCTGCCGATGCGCAGAAATGAGGGGAGGCTGTGCTCGCCCTCCGCCGCGAACTCGGCGAGAGCATCCTCCAGATCGCCGTAGAGACGCGGCAGCTCGCGCAAGAACGTATAGTCGTAATAGGCAAGGCCATTGGCGACCTCGTCGATGACGCGCAGGCGGGTGCGCCGCAAGAGGCTCGTCTGCCACAGGGTCAAGACGGCGCGCCGCAGCCCCTCCTCGGTTGCCGCCAGCTCCTCCGGCGTCAGATCGGGGCGGTCGCGCTCGGCCAAGAGATGAGCGACCTCCATCTCGCGGTCGATCATGCTTTTGCGCCGCACCTCGGTCGGATGCGCGGTCAATACCGGGCTGATGGCGGCGGTTTTAAGAAAGGCCCAGAGCTTCTCGCCGGTAACGCCGGCGTCGCGGGCGCGCGCCAGCGCCTGCGCCATCGAGCCGTCGCGCGGCGACGAGGCGGCCATGGCATGGGCCCGGTTGCGGCGGATCCGGTGCTGGTCCTCGGCGATGTTGGCGAGGTGCGAGAAATAGCCGAACGCGCGGATGATCTGGCTCGCCTCGGCGCGCGACAACCCATCCATGATCTTGCCGAGCTCGCGCCGCGCGGCGTCGTCCTCGTCGCGGCGGAACCGTATCGAGGTCTGGCGGATCTCTTCGATGATGTCGAAGACCCGCTCGCCCTGCTGCTCGCGCACGGTGTCGCCGAGAATGCGGCCGAGGAGCCGCGTGTCCTCGCGCAGCGGCCGATCCTTGTCGGCATCGCCAGGCGCCGCCCGCCCCGCTTCCCCGGTATGCGGCATGATCCCCTCCGGGTGTAATCCTATTCGGCTTCGGCGCCGATTTCGTCCTCGGCGATGATCGGAGCGTATTCCCCTTGCAGGCTGAGGCCGAGGCAGATCAGCGCGACGATCAGGTAGCCGAGCGCCACTGGGGCGGAGTTGCCGATGCCGAGCGCGGTCCCATGGATGAACCCGAAAAATGCCAGCACCGCGCCGGCGCCCGCATAGATCGCCGCGCGGTCGAACCGGCGGTCGATGATGAAGGCGGCGATTGCCCCCAGGATCAACCCGGCGAGGACCGCGCCGCCGCCCAATAGCGCCATCCCGTGATAGACGACGCCGGTGCCGGCGAGCTTGTCCATCCCGACCTGTGCCGCCGAGGTCCCGGCCGCGCCGAGCGCCCCGTCAATCTGGGTCTGGCACCACGCCGCGATATTGGGCAGAAGCGCCAGCACCACCGCCGGGGCATGCCGCGACGGCGTCGCCTGAAACGCCTGCGCCCCGATGACGAGGCCGATGAACAACAGGATCGGCAGGATCGCCACCAGCGGGATCACCGCCAGCAAGAGGGCGGTCAGACCGAGAAAACACACCACCCCGATGACGACGCCCGTCGCCAGCGAATAGCCGATCCGGCCGCCCACCGCCTTCCAGCCGGGGTGGCCGATATAGACCGCCGGCGGAAACGGGCTGCCGAGTATCGCGCCGATGATGGCGCCGATGCCGTCGGCCAAGAGAATGTGGCGCAAATTATAGTCGTCCCCCGCGGCCGCCGCGCTTTCGACGTTGTTCATCCCCTCAGTGAAATTGTAGATGCCGAGCGGGATCGCGGTGACCAGGAGCGGGCCGATGTCGCCCATCGCCTTCATGAAATCTCCGGTCGGATAGGGCAGGTGCAGGCCGAATTGGCCGAGCGCGGCGCCGACTGCCGCCGGCTCCATCAGCATGTCGAGATGGAAGAGCCGCGCGAGCCAGGCAAGGACGGTGCCGACGACGACGGCGGCAAGCCCGCCCGGCAGCCCGTAGGGCAGCCGCACCCCGGCGGTCCAGCTGACCAAGACGATCGCAAACGACATCAGGAACAGCCACGGCTCTTCCCAGCCGAGAAAGGCCGGGCGCATCGAGATGAAGGCAATCGAGATCCCGGCCAGCGTGCCCAGCATGGCGGCGCGTGGGGTGAAGCGGCGGATCGTCGGCCCGACAAAGGCGCCCAGGAGCACAATGACCCCGATGACCAGGCACCACACCAGCCCCGACTGCCACGCCAGGATCGGGTCCTTGGTCTTCAGATAGATCGGCAGCATGATCAGAAAGACGACGATGAACATGTGCGGCACGCTCGGCCCATAGGGCATCGCCGTC
>Ga0182024_10015606_pt1 | contig 14511 bp, 12 predicted proteins | sample P32metaG_FD_120480 | JGI IMG/M metagenome (GOLD analysis project Ga0182024, IMG submission 120480) | Permafrost microbial communities from Stordalen Mire, Sweden - P3-2 metaG (Illumina Assembly) | ecosystem: Environmental > Terrestrial > Soil > Wetlands > Permafrost | place: Sweden: Stordalen... | reverse complement strand
GGAATGAAAGTGGGCGGCCAGAGGCAATTGCGAATTCCGCCGGAGCTTGGCTACGGATCGGCAGGAGCGGGCGGCGCAATTCCGCCGAATGCGATATTGGTTTTCGACGTGGAATTGCTCGGCGTGGATAAATAAAAAGGGATAAGTAAAAAGGGAGAAATTTCAATGGCATGCGAGTCACGAGCGACCAGTCCTTCGAGCGTCACCGTCGTCCCATCGGGAAAAGCTCTGGGAGCTGAAATCCAGGGAGTCGATCTGCGCGCGGTGAATGCGGACGATTTCGAGAGCATCCATCAGGCATGGCTGGACCACTCCGTTCTTCTTTTTCGCGGTCAGAAATTGACAGATGACAACCTCATCGCCTTCAGCAAAAAGTTTGGAAACCTGGACTTTGCTCCGGTCCAAGAAACCGGGCGACGCTTTGTGGAGGGACATCCCGAAATTTATGTGGTGTCCAACGTGATGGAAAACGGCGTGCCCATCGGAAGCCTGGGAGCGGGCGAAGCGACCTGGCACACGGACATGTCCTACCTTCCCGATCCTCCGAAGGCGAGCGTTCTGTATGCGCTGGAAGTTCCGCCATCGGGCGGCAACACATATTTCTGCAGCATGTATCGCGCCTATGAAATTCTGCCCGATGCGCTGAAGAAACGCATCGACGGAAAATTGCTCAAGCATGACGGAACGTATAACAGCGGCGGCTATGTGCGGCAGGGAGTCACCGCGGTCGATGATCCGCTTAAATCTCCTGGCACGTTTCATCCGCTCGTTTGCACGCATGCGGAAACCAAGCGTCGCGGCCTTTATCTCGGGCGTCGCCGCAATGCGTACATTCAGGGATTATCGCTTCAGGATTCCGAAGCATTGCTCGACGAACTGTGGTCCTACATGGATCGCGAAGAAATCGCCTGGCATAACGAGTGGCTCGTCGGCGATCTTGTTTTCTGGGATAACCGATGCACCATGCACCGCCGCGATCCATTCGACGCAAGCTCGCGCCGCGTAATGCATCGCACCCAAATTAAAGGTCAGACGCGTCCCAGCGCTTAAGCGAAGTTAGCAATGGTTTTGTAGCGCCGGCGTCCCGCCGGCAGGTTTTTGCGGTGTGAAGCAAATTCATAACCCAGCCGGCGGTACGCCTGCGCTACAAAATCCCGCAACTTCTAATACCGCAAAATAGCAACTGATTGAATTTTTAAGGAGAAGGTAAATGGGCGCGAAAAAACTTTCGATCGCCATTATCGGCGCCGGAATTGGCGGCATGGCCACCGCGGCCACGTTGCGGCAAATCGGCATGGACGTGCATGTTTACGAGCAGGCGCCGCGCTTTCTGCGAATCGGCGCGGGCATTCAGATGATGCCCAACTCGATGAAAGTCCTCCGCCGAATCGGCGTCGAAGAAAAAGTTCTGGCAACTTCTTTCAAGCCGTATTCGCATTTAAACCGAAAGTGGGACACGGGCGAGGTGGTGCGCGAGCTGCCTATGCCGGAGAGCCTTTTCGGCGCGCCATATCTCTGTATGCATCGAGCAGACCTGCATGGGGCGCTAGCTGCGGTTGTGCCGGAGGAAATCGTCCACCTCGATAAAAAATTAGAGGGTCTGGAGCAAAGCGCGGGACAAGTCACTCTCTCCTTCGCCGACGGAACGCGCGCTCATGCCGATGCCGTCGTGGGCGCGGATGGCGTTCACTCCGTTGCGCGCGAAATTATGATCGGCGCCGATGAACCGATCCACAAAGGACGCATCGCCTACCGCTCCATTTTTCCCGCCACATTGCTCAAGGGCATGGATATCGGGCCTTCGCGCACAAAGTGGTGGGGAATCGACCGCCATATCGTGATCTATTACACGAACGCCGATTGCAGCGAGCTTTATTTTGTGACGAGCGTGCCTGAACCCGCGGAATGGGTGACGCGCGAATCGTGGTCGGCCAAAGGCGATGTCAAAGAGTTGCGCAAAGCCTACGAAGGTTTTCATCCCGATGTACGCGCCGTGCTGGAAGCGTGCCCGGACTGCCACAAGTGGGCGATTCTCGAACGCGAACCTCTGGAGCGATGGAGCGAAGGGCGCGTTGTGCTCCTCGGCGATGCGGCGCATCCCATGACGCCATACATGGCGCAAGGCGGAGCGACGGCAATCGAAGACGCGGCTGTGCTCGCGCGATGTCTCGCAGAAACTGGCGGCGAAGATATTTCTGGAGCGTTCCAGCGATTTGAAGCGCACCGCAAACCGCGCACTTCGCGCATTCAAGCAATCTCCAGCGCCAATACCTGGATGAAAGGAGGAGATGAAGACACGAGCTGGCTATACGGCTACGACGCGTGGAATGTACCGTTGACTCCCTCGGAACCATTTGTAAAAGCCACCTAAGGAAAAAAGATGGGGAATGATTTGCAGGAAAAAAGTTTTACTACCTCCGACAATTGCGCCATTTCGTATAAGCTTCGTCCTTCGGGCAAATCCGGCGCACCGTGTTTGGCGCTGATTCATTCCTTGGCGCTCGACAAAAGTATATGGAACGGCATTGCGGCAAGGCTCGGGGATCAGGCTGAGATTCTCACCTACGATTGCCGAGGACATGGCCACTCAGGGCGCATTCCTTCGCATTTCACGACGGATTTATTTGCCAAAGATTTGGCCGAACTGCTCGATCATGTGGGCTGGCAATCTGCCATCGTTGCAGGATGTTCCATGGGCGGGTGCATTGCTCAGGCATTTGCCAGTCGCTATCCTGCTCGAGCGAATGCCCTAGGACTCATCGACACGACGGCATGGTACGGCCCGGATGCGCCCAAGAATTGGAAGGAGCGCGCCGCAGTTGCACGATCGAAAGGTCTCGCGGGCATGGTGGATTTTCAAGTCTCGCGGTGGTTCAGCGACAAATTTCGCGCGGAGCATCCTGGCGTGGCCAAAGAAATGGCTGAAGTTTTTCTGGCCAACGATGTGAATTGCTACGCTGCAACGTGCGTCATGCTGGGCGAAGCCGATTTGCGGCCCTTTCTGCCTGCGATGCGCATGCCGATGGCGGTAATTGTTGGTGACGAAGATTACGCGACACCCGTGGCCATGGCGCAGCAATTGCACGATGCGATTCGCGGCTCGACGTTGACTATTATTCCCGGCGGCCGCCATCTGACTCCCGTGGAGTGCCCGGACCAAATCGCCGAGCAGCTTTCGATATTATTGAAAAGAATCTAAAACTGTTTATGTAGCGCCCCTCTTCAGGCGGGCATGTTCTTGAAATTAAGAATGCCAACCTAAAGGTTGGCGCTGCAAATGATTAAAAATCTTTGTGCCAAAATTGCAGGATGCCCGTCAATTTCCATACCGTCTGAAATTGGATTTCATCTCCGGATTGATTGTGAGACGCAGTGAATTTCACGAATGGCCCGGCCGACGCCGAATGGCAGGAAGGCCAGCAAACTCGACGCGGCGGAACCGATGCGCAAAGCCTGCTCGCGCGAATGGAGCAGGTGCCATTTTCCGCGTGGCACAGGAATGCCCGCCTGATCATGGGCAGCGCAACATTTTTTGATGCGTTCAACGCATTGTCGCTGGCATTCGCGCTGCCAACTCTAATTCGGCTCTGGCACATTTCTCCCAAACAAAGCGGCCTGCTCATCTCTGCAAGCTACGTTGGACAACTCGCGGGAGCGCTGGCGTTCAGCGCGCTTGCCGAAAAAGTGGGGCGCATTCGGGGCACGACGGCCGCAATCGCCATCATGTCCATCATGAGCTTCGGATGTGCGCTGGCTGGAAGTTTTCCGGCATTGCTCGCCTGCAGGCTGGTGCAGGGAATTGGCGTGGGCGGCGAAATGCCGGTGGCTGCCACTTACATTAATGAATTATCGCGCGCGCATGGGCGTGGAAAATTTTTTCTGCTGTACGAAATGATTTTTCCGCTGGGGCTGATGGCCACGGGACAACTCGGCGCATGGTTTGTGCCGACTTTTGGTTGGCAATCCATTTTTCTTTTCGGCGGCATTCCCGGCTTGATCATCGCATTTCTCGTGTCAAGGCTTCCGGAATCGCCGAGGTGGTTGATTTCCAGGGGCCGCCTTCAGGAAGCGGAAAAAATTGTCGAGCAAATCGAAGCCAGCACTCCGCGCAGAATTCCCGCAGCGGAAAATTCTCGCGCGGCGTCTGCACCGAATTTAATGCAGCGCGGAAAATGGACGGAACTTCTTTCCAGTTTTTATCGGGGGCGCACGTTGATTGTATGGCTGCTGTGGGCAAGCGCCTTCTTCATCGCTAATGGCCTGAATAATTGGATGGCCAGCCTCTATAACACGGTGTATCACCTGAGCTTGCGGCAATCGTTGCGCGCCGCTTCCATGACTAATATCGCGCAAGTTGCAGTCCTGCTCATCTGCGCGTTCAGCATCGATCGCATCGGCCGCAGAAACTGGACGGTTGGAGCATTTATTTTGGGCGGCGGACTGCTGGCGTATCTTGGCATTACCGGGGCGCAGAAAGCATTGAGCGTGATGATTTTCGGCACTCTGGGCTACGGTCTCATCGGCTCCATCAACGCGATTCTTTATCTCTATACGCCAGAAATTTATCCCACGCGTATGCGCGCGATTGGAACCGGCCTTGCCACCTCCTGGCTAAGGATCTCCTCGGCGGTGGGTCCTGCGCTCGTCGGTTTCATGGTTGGCGCCAACGGCATCCATTCCGTTTTTCTCATGTTTGGGGGAGTCAGCGTTGTGGGAGCGCTTGCCGCAACCTGTATGGTGGAAACCAGCGACCGCCGCCTCGAGGAAATCGCGCCTTGAAGAATCCCGAACCAGCGCAAGAGGCGAGTCCAGAAGCATCGCCATCCATACGGTGGATGAGCGCGCCAAGTGTTGTGCTCGGATTGCTCTGTGCAATTTATCTGATTCTGTACATCAACCGAGTAAACATTTCGATTGCCGCTCCGCTGATCCGAGCGGATTTAAAACTTACGAATACGCAGCTGGGATGGGCGTTCTCCGCGTTTGCGTTTCCTTACGCACTGTTTCAATTGGTCGGCGGTTGGATTGGTGACAAATTGGGAGCGCGACTGACAATGATTTTGTGCAGCGCCGTTGTCGCCGCAGCCACCATGCTTACGGGCGCGGCTGGCGGATTTGTATCTCTCTTTCTAGTCCGTATTCTCCTTGGTTTTGGCGAGGGCGCTGCATTTCCGACTGCCACTCGCGCCATAGCAAGCTGGACACCCAAATCTCGCTGGGGTTTCGCGCAAGGCATCACTCATTCCTTCGCACGCATCGGGAATGCGCTGACGCCTCCCTTGATCGTCGGACTTCTGATGTGGGTGTCTTGGCGCGGATCTTTTGTAATTGTGGGGCTTGCAAGCCTCGTGTGGCTTTGCGTCTGGGCCTGGTATTTTCGCAACGATCCACGCGAGCATTTTGCAATCACCGCGGCCGATCTGAGCACATTGCCTCCGCCGCGGACGGGCGCGCGCCCCGGTGTTCCGTGGTTGCGTCTCGCGCGGCGCATGCTTCCCATCACGACCGTCGATTTTTGCTACGGCTGGACGCTTTGGCTTTTCCTGAGTTGGATTCCGGCTTTCTTCTTCGAGAACTATCATCTGAATTTGCAATCATCGGCGTTGTTCTCCGCGGGCGTTTTTTTCGCCGGAGTTGTAGGCGACACCGTAGGAGGCTTGGCCAGCGACCGGCTTCTGCGCAAAACAGGGAACCTGCTCGTGGCGCGGCGTTACGTCATCGTCGCGGGTTTCGCCGGGGCATTCGTTTTCCTGTTGCCGGTGATCCTGATTCATAATCTCAAAGTCGCGGCGACCTGTTTGTCCCTTGCTTTCTTCTTTGCGGAACTTATCGTCGCTCCGATCTGGTCCATGCCTATGGACATCGCGCCGCAGTATGCAGGTTCGGCCAGCGGCATGATGAATTTTGGTTTTGGCATTGCCGGCATTATTTCGCCGTCCAGCTTCGGCTACCTTGTGGATCGAACGGGAAGCTGGGTCCTTCCATTTATCGGCTCGGTCGCGCTCCTGTTCCTTGGCGCTGTTTTGGCTTCGCGATTGCGCCCAGACTTGCCATTCGAGTCGGCAGAACGGTAACACGCAACGGAAAGACCTCGTTGACCAGCGAATGTTACGGGCGTAAGGTCGTCTGGAGAGTAGAAATAGAGCAGGGAATCTGCCGCATACAACATGAATGATCTTCTAAAACGCTACGCGAAATTAGCACTCGGGCAGCCGTTCTCGCCCGCCATGCTGAATATTCTGGTCACGTCCGTGTGCGACATGCGCTGCACGCACTGCTTTTTCACGGAACAGCTGGATGATGCTCCTCGCAAAAAGCTGCAAATGACGACGCGCGAAATTGAAAAGATTTCCGAAACACTGGGCGGAAATCTTGGCGTCTTGGTCCTAGCGGGAGGCGAACCTTTTACGCGAAAAGATTTGCCGGAAATCGCGCGTGCCTTTTACAGCAATAACAAACTCGAATCTCTGTACATCACCTCCAACGGCCAGATTCAGAAGCGAATTGTTCCAGACATCATCCGGATTTTGCAGGAATGCCCGAATCTGAATGTGACCATGGCTTTGGGAGTCGATGGGCTGAAAGCGCAGCATGACAAGATTCGCCAAAAGTCCGGATCGTGGGACATCGCCATCGACACGGCGCGTCAGCTGCAAGCGATGAAGAGCGAATATCCCCGGCTCGACGTGCAAACCTGCACCTGCTTCATGAACTCGAATCAGGACGCGATTTTTGAATGGTACGATTTCTTGAAATTTGATTTAAGACCCGACAAAGTCAATTTCAATTACATCCGTCCTCCCGTTGCGGACCAAAAAGAATTGCAAATCGATGGCACGCGATATGCCGCGTTAGCCGCGAAGATCGATGAAGATTCTCGCCGTGGTGCGATCAAGAATCATTACGCTGGTGACAACGGATTTTTCAAAGCGGCATTGGATGTATACATGCATGGCCTGATCGCTAAGACTCAGGAAACGCAGCAGGCACAGCTAACGTGCTATGCAGGAACGGCAGGCGGAGTGATCTACGATGAAGGAACCGTATCGTCCTGCGAAAACCTGGAGCCTGTCGGAAACTTGCGTGACTACGATTGGAATTTTCGGCGCCTCTGGTTTTCCGATGCCATGCAGGCGCGCCGCAAAAAGGCCGCCGACGGTTGCTTCTGCACTCACGAATCGAATTGCTACTATCCGTCGTTGCCGATGAATCCAAAACATTTGATCCAGATCAAGCTGCTCGAACGCGAAATGAAAAAATCCTGGAACAAAAAAGCGGACGCCGCCACGCATTTTGGCAGCGAAGCCAAATCAAACACAGCAGCACAGAGCCAAACAATTCCATAGGCATCGATGCGCCGTGTGTTGTAGCGCCGGCGTCCCGCCGGCCTTTGTTGCATGTAATCGCGCCAAGTAAAACTGCCGGCAAGATGCTGGCGCTACAAAATCAAAGCGAAGGAATCCTTAGCCGAGTGGCAGACACGCAAGTCCTCATTGTCGGCGCCGGACCTGTAGGCCTCACCCTCGCCCTGGATTTGGGCCTTCGCGGCGTGCGCTGCACGTTGATCGACCGCAACGCGACTTCCATTCAGCTTCCGAAAATGGAGCGCTGCAACGCGCGCACCATGGAGATCTATCGCCGCTTGGGAATCTCCGAGCGAGTGCGCGATGCAGGCTTGCCTGGCAACGCGCCTATGGATGTTTTTCTCGCGCTTTCCCTGGCGGGTCCAGCGCTGGCACATTTGCCATGTCCATCGGTAGCCGAAGCCAAGGCCGCAATCGCAGCGCACAATGACGGCGGTCTGCTGGAGCCCTACCAATTAATTTCGCAATATACTCTCGAACCCCTTTTGCGATCCATTGTTGCCGCGCTCCCCAACGTAACCTTGCGTTTTGGTTGCGAATTGATTTCCTTTACGCAGAATGAGGATTTCGTAACTGCTCTCGTGCAATCAAGCAGTACTGCAACCGAAACTATTCGCGCTTCGTATCTTGTCGGATGCGATGGCGGATCGAGCACGGTTCGTAAGCAGCTTGGGATTCACCTCGAAGGCGATGGAAACATCCGCAAGCTGCGCCAGGCGCTTTTTCGCGCGGACGATCTCTACGAACGCATTCCCATGGGCAAAGGCCGCCACTATCACATTGCCGAGGGGCCGCTATTCCCATTCCTCATCCTGCAGGACAGCACGCGCCACTGGACTCTACATGCGGCTGCATCGAGCGATGCGGAAATGTCGGAAATCTTCAGGAAATCGCTAGGCATGCCCATCGAGTTTGAAATGCTTTCCGTCAATGAATGGACGCAGCATCTCTTGTGCGCGGAACGCTACGACGATGGCCGCGCGTTCCTCGCCGGAGATGCGGCACACCTGGTTATTCCCACTGGCGGCCTTGGCATGAATACAGGAGTCGGAGACGCCGTTGATCTCTCCTGGAAACTCGCAGCGACGCTGGCAGGTTGGGGCGGTCCGCAACTCCTCGCTTCCTACGAGGAGGAGCGCAGGCCAATCGGCTTGCGCAATGTAAAAGCGTCTCGCGCAGCCATGGCCGGGCGCCAAGGCTGGCGCGCTGCGTATCAACCGAATGTCAAAGACAATACGCTGGAGGGCGAGGCGACGCGAGAAAAGATCGCAGCGCTCTTCGACACCGAGCAGCGCAAAGTAACCGAAATTTCCGGCATCGAGTCAGGCTATCGCTACGTGAATTCGCCGATTGTGTGGCAAGAATCCGGTGACGGCCCCGATCCAGACAATCGCGCGTACGTGCCCACAAGTTGGCCCGGCGCCCGCCTTCCTCATGTGTGGTTGAGCGATGGCGTCGCGTTACAGGATCGTCTCGGCCCTGGCTATACGTTACTTCGGCTGGGCGTAACGAAAGCTGATACTTCGGGCATCGAGCAATCCTTCCACAAAATAAGCGCGCCACTCGAAGTCCTCGATATTGCAAATCGCCGCGCCCGCGAAATTTATGAATATGATTTGTTGCTAGTAAGACCCGATTTACACGTAGCGTGGCGCGGTAATAAAATTTCTGATGAAGACGCCACAAAAATAGCAGCGACCGCCTCAGGACGCTCGGTTTCTTCGTAGCGCCGGCGTCCCGCCGACGGTTTTAGATTTTTTCTCCATGAAGCAGAAAACCTGCCGGCGAGAAGCCGGCGCTACAAATTCCGCCCGCAGTAGTAGCGGAACCCGAGTACCCAAAGAAAAATCTCGCTAACTCAATGCGACGCTGCAGGCAGGGCAAACGCCGTAAACGTCAGCCCGGCCGTGGTCACAACCCACTGCCTGCCATCGAGCATGTAAGTAACGGCGGCAGAGCCCCACACAGGAGCGCCGGTCTGAAATTTCCACAATTCTTTTCCGGTAGCGCCCTCAAACGCATGAAAATATCCTTCATTGTCGCCGGAGAATACGAGGCCGGAGGCTGTGGACATCACGCCGCCCGTCAAATCGAGAGCAACGGTCGAGGGATAATCGCGGTACTTGTGTTCCCATTTGCGCTGGCCTGTCGTGGGATCGATCGCACGCAGCGCGGAGAATTGGTTGTGGCCTTCGACCAGCACGCGGCCGCCGCTCGGGACGCGCACGCCCATCTCGATCGGCTCCGTCGGCTTTACTCCTTGCCAGGTGGCGCAGGTTTCGTGCGCGGTCACAAAAAATAATCCAAGCTCGGGATCGAATGTGGGCGGCTGGAAATTTGTGCCGCCGTGATTGTCTGGCAAACATTTATCGGCTGTTCCGTTGTTATCGAGAACGATGGGACGACCGTCCTTGCCAATTTCCTTTGCCCAATTGGAGCCGTCAATAAACGGTTTCGCAACCAGTAGTTTTCCGGTTTCGCGATCCAGCGTGTAGAAAAAGCCGTTGCGGTTGGCCATCAAGATGACTTTGTGCTGTTGCCCGCCAATTTTTAGCTCAGCCTGCACGGGCACATGCGCCGAATCCCAGTCATGCACATCGTGCGGCGTGAATTGGTAATGCCAGCGCAATTTTCCGGTGTCGAGATCGAGCGCAACGAGCGAGCACGTGTACAGATTGTCGCCCTCGCGATCGTCGCCGTAATAATCAGGATTCGGATTTCCGGTGCCGTAGTAGACGAGATTCAGCGAAGGATCGTAACTCCCAGTCACCCAAACGGCGCCTCCTCCACGCGCCGCGACATTGGCGTTGGGCCAGGAATCGCTACCCGGTTCGCCCGGCATGGGAATCGTGTCGAAGTGCCACGCGCGCTCTCCGGTTTGCGCGTCAAAGGCTTCGATGTAGCCGCGGCTCGAAAAATCTCCCCCGGCCACGCCGATAATTACTTTATTTTTAATCACGAGCGGCGCCGCCGTAATCGCATTCGCTTTTTTCAAATCGCCGACCGCGATGTCCCAAATCACTGTTCCCGTTTTTCGGTCGAGCGCAATGAGATGCGCATCGAGCGTACCCATGTAAAGTTTGTCGCCAAGAATTCCGAATCCGCGATTCACCGGACCGCAACAAACGGAAGCGATGAAATTATTGGGCAACCTCCGCCGATAACTCCAGATGGGACGTCCTGTGCGCCCGTCAAGCGCCCACGCCGTGTTGTTGTTTCCGGTCACGTACAAAATGCCGTCCACCACGAGCGGCGTGTTCTCAATGCCGCGCCCGGCCAAGCCTGGTACGTCGGTTTGAAAAATCCATTGCGGCACGAGCCCCGCAACATTTTGCGGCGTCAGTTGTTTTAGTGGGCTGTGCCGCTGTCCGTTGTAATCGCCTGAAAACGTCAGCCAGCGCGTGGGATTTTTCAGTCCGCCAAGCAAGTCTTGGTCCGTGATCGCCGCGGGCGCTGATTCCTGTTGTGCAGCGAACACGGGCGCAGCGAGCACAGTGGCAAGCGCCGCTATAGAAAATATCCGCCTAATCATCATGGGCTTGTTCATAGAGCCTTTCCTGGCAGGTCCATTTTAAATTGCTGATGGCGGCATCGTACGCCTCTCTCGCATTCGGCACAACCGATTTGCCGTTGAACTGCTCGTCCATTCCTGAATTTTTATTAAGGCGGGACTGGGCATGCAGTCCAATTAAACAGGCCGCAGTAAATTCCAGGATTTCAGCGATTCGTCCAGGTTTCTGAGGGGAGAAACGGTAGGTCGTGCGTCCAATCATCCTCCTGCACGCCGCCGGGATAAATGACATGCGCCAGATTGTCTTTGGTGTACGCAAAAACAAAAAGCGCGTGGCCTACTTCATAATTTCCATCGGAGCGAACTGCCGACCTCTTTGCTGGATCGAGGTTCGCGGCAGCTTGAGCTGCATCGATCGCCTCCTGTGTTCCTGTGAGGCCAATGAATCGTTTATCAAAATGATCGAGCCAAGCCCGCAGCACCTGGGGCGTATCCCGCGCCGGATCGGTCGTCACGAACACGACCTTGAATCGATCCGCAATCACGGGTGGTAGTTTCCTGAAGGCTTGACCGAGCGTGGACATCTGCAGCGGACACATATCAGGGCAGTGCGTGTATCCAAAAAAAAGAAGCGTGACGTATCCCTGCGTCTTTCCTGAAAAATCGAACGAAGCTCCGGACGTATCGGTCAGCGTGAATTTTGGTTTTGGCAGGGGCGGGGAAACGATCCCGCCCCGATATTTCGGTTCAGCGCCGCCCGCAGAGGCGACCCCAGGATTGTTGTTCGAAGCCTGAGCCGCCCCGCTTTGAAGAGTGCTGAACAGAAACGCCAAAACTAGAAGTCCTCTAACCAATACACGGAGCTTCATGATTCGACCCGTTCGCAAGTTACTCCACTACCACTGTGCCGTACATGCCGTCTACATCATGAAGCGCGCAGTGGTAGTAGTAAGTCCCCTTATTCGGGAAGGTGATTCGGATTCGCGTCGTTCCCGGAGCCACTTGCGGTGTGCCAGTTCGATCCGGCACTGCGGCCTGAAGGAATCCGGAGTTCAGGAAACTGAATTTATCGTAGGACGGCGGTGGTGGAGATACAGAGTTCGTCTGAGGAGCAAAAGCGGCCTTGCATGGTGTCGTGCCCGCAGTCGCAGGAGGAGCCGTCGTGCAGTTGATTTCCGCGATCACTGTGCCCGTGCTCGAATCCGTGCAATTTGTCGTCAGCGTTGAAGAACATAGCGCAGGCGGATTGGGAATCGGCGGCCCGGCAGGCAGGAGCACCGCAGGGGGAAGTGAGAACAGTGTTGGAACAAAGCCTGCGGGCTCAGTTCCGAACGTGACAGTGTGCGGCTCGGTGGGGTCCACATTCGTCCACACCACGGATTCTCCCGCATGGATTCGAATTTCGCCCGGCAGGAAGCGCACAACCGCGCGGTATTGTAATCCTCCTCCTGTGGCTACGACTTCTCCGATGCCTGCTTCCACTGCATGGTCGCCATTCTTCCGCTGCCATCCATCACGGTCAATACCACCGTTATCGCTGTCCGAGAGAATCGCTTCTGATTCGTCCTGCGCCTGGTCATCGTAAAATCGCTGGCTATGGATGAGCGCGCCGTTGGCCGCGTTGTTGACCAGAACATGGACCGTGCCAGTCATATCCGTGTGAATCAGGCAGACAAGCTTGTAGTTGCCCGCTTTCGGAAATTTCACCGTGAATGTTGCGCCGCCGCTTAGACCCGCAGGCGTGGACACGCAAGCGCTGCCGTCGTAGCTGGCAGCGGGTCCGCAGTTCACACCTTGAACAGCAAATGGTGGTCCGGCTGGCGGGGGCGCCGAAGGACGAATCTGCCCTGGCGTCAACAAGGTAACCGTGTGAACCTCGTTCTTGGGAGTGAAGGTCCACTTGATGCTGTCGCCCTCCAGCAGCCAAACTTCATTTGGAAAAAAACCATCGGCCTGTACGGATTGATCTTTGGCCTCTGCTCCGGCACTGGCGTTGTACGTTGTCTGCGCTTTCGCTGGCGACGAAACAATCAAAATGCTAGCGAATAACGCTAAACACAAACTTGCTGGGAAAAGGATGCGTTTCATTCGACCCCCTCAGAATATTTTCAAGAATTGTCTTTCCACGGAAGCGGGATAGTTTATCTTCAACAGATGGAATTTTTCTCGACAAGAGTTCATAGTTCGGCGCACCGCATCGTGTCAAGTTGAAAATGGGAAAGCGGCCGTATTTTTTAGCGGGTACTGGGAATATCAGTACCATGCAGAGATCGCACGTCCCCAAAATTTAGATGGAAAATTGGATGGAGAACGTGAATAAACAAAAAGGAAATGGACCGCTCGAAGGCCTGATAGTGGTGGATCTCTCCCACATCATGGCTGGGCCTACCTGCTCGATGTTGCTCGCCGACATGGGAGCGGACGTCATCAAGGTGGAAAAAATTCCCGGTGGCGATGACTCGCGGCGCATGGTGCCGCCCACTGTGGCGGATGAATCGGCGGCGTTTCTGATCATGAACCGCAACAAACGCGGCATCGCGCTCAACTTAAAAACGGAAGAAGGGCGCGAAGTACTGACTCGTCTGCTGAAAAACGCGGATGTGGTGATCGAGAATTATCGTCGCGGCACCATGGAAAAAATGGGCTTCGGTTATGAAATGCTCCACGCTCTCAATCCGAAATTAATTTTCTGCTCGATTTCCGGTTTCGGCCGCACCGGACCTTACGCCGATCGCGGCGGTTTCGACCTGGTCGCGCAGGGTATGACCGGACTCATGAGCATCACAGGCGAGCGCCAGGGCGGTCCACCGATGAAGGCAGGCGCGCCGGTCACGGACATCACCGCGGGAATTCTCGCGTGCGTGGGAATTTTGGCTGCGTTGCACTCGCGTGAATCCACCGGCCACGGACAGATGGTGGACACTTCGCTATTTGAAGCGGGAATCACGCACACATACTGGCATTCGGCAATTTGCTTTGCGACAGGGAAGGCGCCGGGGCCGATGGGCTCCGCTCATCCATTAAATGGCCCATACCAAGCATTTCCCGCGTCGGATGGATGGATTACGGTGGGCGCAGCGAACCAGGAAAATTGGCTGCGGCTTGTGGGCGCGCTCGAAGCGCAGGAGCTGCGCGACGATCCGCGCTTTGTGAACAATGCGCAACGCATGGCTAATCTATCTGCACTCACGGATGCACTGACGCCACTGTTTAAGCGCCGCGCCGTGGCCGATTGGCTGCGACGCTTGGAAGAAGCGGGCGTTCCCGCGGGGCCTGTGCTGGACATCGCGCAAATGCATGCCGATCCGCAGGCGATTGCGCGCGAAATGATTGTCGAGACCACGCATCCAATAGCCGGGCCAGTGAAAGCAATCGGCCTGCCCATTAAATTTTCGGGCACTCCGGGCGGCGTGCACAGACCAGCGCCCATTTTCGGAGAGCACACGCGCGAAGTGCTGCGAGAACAAAATTATTCCGAAAAAGAAATCGATCGCATGGTTGAGCAGGGCGCTATTCAAACACCGGAATCGACGAAGAAAGGCGCGACGCGATGAGCCACGAAGTTTTGTACCAGGTGAACGATGGAGTAGGCCGCATCACTTTCAATCGCCCCGAGGCCCGAAACGCTTTTACGTT
>Ga0182024_10015605_pt1 | contig 14511 bp, 11 predicted proteins | sample P32metaG_FD_120480 | JGI IMG/M metagenome (GOLD analysis project Ga0182024, IMG submission 120480) | Permafrost microbial communities from Stordalen Mire, Sweden - P3-2 metaG (Illumina Assembly) | ecosystem: Environmental > Terrestrial > Soil > Wetlands > Permafrost | place: Sweden: Stordalen... | reverse complement strand
GATGGCCCCTTCGGTTCTCCTGAAGGTGCGGGCGATCTTCGGCGCCGGGGTTTTCGCCTTTGCGAGCGACTTGAACTTGCGGACGTCGGCGCTGCTCCAGGCGCGGCGCTTGATTTTCTTCTTCGGCATGTCATCTCCTGATTCGTTGAACTCACCTACTGTAGCACGAAGTTGGGGGTTGTCGATATAGCAAGAGAAGATAAGGATGCATCTTTGTTTCATCCTGGCCGGACGGCAACGCGGACGCATGGTACGGGAAACAAACACAAATAGCGAACAAACAAGCCGATAGCCGGTCCGAAGGGAGTTTGCAAACACTCCCTATTCCATTGCTGCGTAGGCGAGCGTCCGACAGCTGGTATGGTCCCCGAAGAAGTTTTCAGCGCTGGCCCGCTGCTCCGGCGCGAGCCGATCCGATGTCATCAGCTCCACTGGGGTATTTGTGACCTGCGAAATCGCCCATTTTGCCAGTAGAGCGTTATCACGAAATCAAAAGCGTGCATCCGATCGCCCCGTCCACTCCCGATCAGCGCGACGTAGCCGCCACCAATTCCGCTGGCGTCCAGAGCCGGATTTCTCATCGCCCTGCTTGCGCGAGCTTGTCGCGCTGGTCTGTCAGGCGCTCGAGCAGTGCTTCCTGATCGGCAATACGTTGTGAAACCAACTCGTCGTCGGCGGCACCGGAATAAGCGGCCGCCTGCTCGACCAGTTCGCGCAGGTTTTCCCTGATCTCCGCGATGCGCGCGTCGATTTCTGCGATGTTCGGCTGGGGGTCAGGCATGGTTCGATCATCTCCTGTGCATGCATCCAGCGCCGCGCGTTAGGAGCGAGCGGGCTTGCGTGTCGCTGCGATCTTATCCCGGCGCTTCCACATGCCAAGAGCCCCGCGCGTCTGTGGCGTCGCCCTGGACGCGGCCACCGCGCCGGCGCGGGGTCCCGAAGGTTGTGCGGCCCGGGATTGCGCCGGCTTTGTTTGAAGACGTATAGGCACCGATCGCGGAGCGCGTGCGGGAGCGAATAGCTGAAAACCTATCCTGTCAATTCCTCTGGCACCGCGACCGGGGGGTACATCGAATAGGATTTTGGAGATTTCATGCTTTCAAGAGCGCTGCATTGCTGTTCTCCACGCGCCGGCGCAATCGCGGTCGTGGCAACAATTCTAGCGGGTATGGTCTCTGCTCAAAGCCGCTCGTCCGGAACCGAATGGCTCACACCCGATGTTGAAGCTCGTCTGCTCTTTACCGGGAGGCACCTGAGGGGCGCCATGGCGGTACAGGAGGTGAAAAGCGGCACAATCGTTTCCGCTTTGGATTCGGACGGGCCGGTATTGCCGCTTTCCGTCGTGAAATTATTCACCGCTGCCATTTATTTGGAGCACCGTGGAGCATTGCCGACTGGGTCTGCCGGCGACCCCGGCGCATTGGTGACCTATGGTTCGGACGACGCCGGGCGACAATTGGCGCTGAACCTCCGCCACGCACTTGGAAGCGCCACTCTGCTCCGCGATCTGGAGCGTTTCGGTTTTCCGCGATGCCACCGGGGCGTGACCGATTGTACAACCCTCACACCCGACGCCGGCGACGCGGAATGGGCGAATGCAATGTCGCTCGGCGAAACCGATTTCCGCGCAACTCCGCGGGGTCTGTCGCACTTCCTTCGGATCATTGGAAATGGTGGAGCCGCGCCGGGGGAAGGTGGCGGGCGGGCTATGCGTCCGGAAACGGCCCGCCTTCTTCAGTCGGCAATGATCGATACCGTGCACTTTGGTACAGCGCGTGGAATTCGAGACAGGCTTGGCGTCAAAGGACAAATCGGTGGAAAGACCGGAAGCGGCCCAGGCGGCGCGCGCCTGCTGGATGGAATCTTTGCGGGCATTGTCTTCGACCGCGCAAACATCGCCCGCTACACGGTGCTGACCTATGTGCGCAGCGGCGGCCTCGGCGGGGGGCCGCGGCGAAGATTTCGGCGGACATGGCAACTTTACCTTCTGAGCAGCAAGAAGAACTGAGATTTCGTCATGCCTGGCTGCACGCTGTACTCGACCGCTTCGGCGGCAATCAAATACAGGAGCGGTCCTGGATCAGCACCCAGTTCTCATTTCTATCCTCTCTGGTGCGCAGGCATCGCGTCGAATGCGCTCCCGCAAATTAGTGCGCCTTGGGTAGCGCGTTCGTGCCCGTGAACCGGTTGTATCTTCGCTTGGCAATCGCAACCCATGCCACAGCCGCCAGATGGGCAATATGAAAATATTGGCGAGGTTGAGTGGGATCAGTCTCCAACATGAAGCCGGTGGGAAGCTCTCTGGTATTTGCGGCATAATAGGAACCATCGTGTGCCCGCATCGCATCGATCGCTTTCATAAATCCGGCCGCCTCATCATTGTGGCCGGACAGTTCCAGCAACAGCGCAACCTGCGCCGTACCCTCGGTCCAAAGACCCTCTTTCGCTTCGCTGTAGGCGAAACCATCGCCGTCCCGCAATTTGCTTTGTGCCATCGCCGCTTTATAGCGTGTGGCGGCCCCCGGAATCGCAAGCAGCGGCCATGTCTGGGCGTCCAGCGCCAGATAGAGATTGCGCGTTTTTCCGTCTTCCGTGGTCCCCACCGCGAAGCAACCGCATTTTGGCCGCCACATGGCGCGCATGAAACTCTGCGCCGCACGGGCCTCCACCAGCCAAGTCTTGTCGCCAGTCGCTTGCGCCAGGCCCGCGAACGCCGCGGCCAAATCTGCGTTGTGTTCGGTCGATTTCCACGCCTCGACAACAGGCGCGGGCTCATGGGCGAAGGTGCCCCCCGTAAAACCGCCGCGTCCGCGTTTGCTGCGCCACTGTTTGATCCACCCTCCTATACGCACCGCGCCATCCCTGTAGCGGTGATCCCCCGTCGCGCGGTCAAGCGCCAGCAGGGCAAGGATCGCCCAAGCCATATTGCCGTTGTCGCTCCGACCTGGTACCGATCCTCTACCCACTTATTCTGCTTGGCGTCCCACCACCCAGCCAGCTTCACCGGGCCAGGGCCGATGCGGCCCGCGAGGTATGCGTTGCGCAAGCGCCCGTCATGCCAGTGACGGTCACGATCCAGAGCAGCGAGAATTGCGTCACCAATTCGCGCGGCATCCTTGGCTTCATTGCAGGCAAGCAGCGCAATCGTCGCGACTGCGTTGTCGTAAAGGAATGCCGCTGCATGCAGGGGCCCGGATTTTACGGTCGGATAGCTCGCAAGAAATTCAGGCGCGGAAGCGTGCGCATCCATAGAACCGGAAAGATATGAGCATGCCGTTGGCAGGTCTGCTGCGGAGGCTTGCGCACCTCCGAATAGTTGAACGCACAAAATTACCCCCGCAGCAGTCAAAGCTTTGCGGGTCATTAGGCTGGGCGTTGGTCTTGGAGTCCCCTGAGCATGGCCTTAATATCGCACGGGTTGACGATGAGAGGGAGAGGTAATGAGCGCCATAAGGTTCGGGGTATGCGCTTTAGAATGTCGTCGACAACGTCACGAACACACTGCGGCCCGGCTCGGTCCAATAGAGATTGTCGCCCCCCATACCGTTATAAGGATTGCCCAAGGTCGTTCCCGGATTGTAGATGATCTTGGTCACGTTCGTGAGGTTTTGCACATCGAGCTTGATAAAGGCGTTCTTCACGACGTCGGTCAGACGTGTGAGGTCGTAATCAAGAGAGGCGTCAAGGGTGAAGAAGGGAGAACCCGACCCGAGGCCATCATCGCCAGGACGCGCGCCCGTGTATTTTCCGAGCAGCGACGCATAGAACCCGTAGCGATTGAAGATGCCGCCGACGACCCAGGTGTCTTCCGGCGTACCGCTGATCCAGCCGTTGGGCGTGGTATAGAGGGACCGGTTCGTCTGCTTTGCGCTGTTCAGCGAGCCGTTGGCGTAGGCGCTGAAGCCGCCGCCGATCACGTAAGTCAGTTCGCCCTCCAAGCCCATGTAGCGCGCACCGCCGAGCGAAATCGGGCCTGACACCCCGCCGAACGTCTTGATCTGATAAAAATTCGAGAAATCGATGTAATAGGCGTCCGCCGAGACAACGAGATCGTCGAGCTGCCTCGAGCTGCCGATTTGATAGTTCCATGTGTTTTCCGGCGTAAAGTTGGACTGACCCGGGGCACTGGAATTGAATATCTTTTCGTTGGGCGCGAGGAAGCCTTTTGCAATCTGCGCATAGGCCGTCCAATCCGGTTCGAAGGCGTAATGCGCCTCGATGGAAGGAAGCACCGAGTCGTAGGTATTGCTGTACACGTTGTACAATTCGCCATTGATATCGACCGGCGCGTTGACGCTTCTCTGGAACCACGAATAGCGGACGCCGGGCGACAACGTCAGTGCGTCGGTGACGTCCCAGTCCACCTGCACATAGGGCTGCATGGTCAGCAGGTTCTGCGTCAGCAGTCGGTCGATGCCGCCATCGAGCGTGATTCCGGGAGTTCCGGGGGCGATTACGAGTGCGCCGCCGCCATTGAGGGGATCAAAGTTCGGCGCGAACCCATCCGACATGTCCACTTCGCGGAGCGAGCGGACATTGAACTGGTGATCGTACCAGATGCCGAACTTCACGTCGCCAATAGGCAGATCCTTGGTTACGCGGGTGATCGTGCCGACGGAACGGTAATCGTTTTGCAGCAATTCTCCGGGAACGCCGAATTGCGGCGAACCGCCGTACGTCGGCACCACAAGATCGGGAAAGGCTTGGGGTCCCTGGCCGTTGGGGTCTTCACCGTTGAAGCCGCGATGGTAATAGCCGTAGGTGTAGACTTTCGTGTCCAATTCCCAGCCCGAACCGAAAGTCGAGGCCAAATCCATATATTCGAAATCGGTCGTGATGTGGTCGAGGTTGTAGCCGAAGTAATTCTGCTGTGCCGGGTTGTTCGATAAGCCCCAATTGGGACCGAGCGTGTCAATCTCGTTGCGGGTGGCGCCGAGCGAGATGCCCTGGTGGATGTGGTTCACCATGGCCACAACAGCGAGCGTCGTGTTGCTGCCGAGCGGTTGCACCAGCTTGAAGAAGACGTTCTGGCGCTCCTGCCCTTCGTTGGTCAGGTAGCCGTCCGACTTAAGGTTCTCAAGGTCGACCATAATGCGCGTACCGTCCGTATCGTCGATCGCGCCGGAATCGAACTCGAAGCCGTAGAGCAGTGTGTTGAAGCTGCCGTAGCTGACGTAAGGATTGAAGCCCATCTCTTCTGACGGGCTTTTGGACAGCATGTAGACCGTGCCGCCGAAGGTGGCATCGCCGATAGTCGCTCCGGTGCCGGGCCCGCGGTCGACGGTGATCTCGCCCAGGTCATGCGCCATGAAATACGACGTGGTATGGTGTGTGAAGTCGTTCGAGTCCCCCCACGGAATGCCGTCGAAAGTGACGTTGAATTGGCCGTCCTGGAAACCGCGGACCGAGATGGCCTGGCTTTCCGAGAGGCCAGGTCCGTTGGGCGCGATATCGAAAGTGCTGGGCGTGAACTTGATTGCCTCGTCATAGTTTGTCGACGGCGCGAAGTTCTTTTCGATGAAATCGCCGGAAATGACCGAGGTCGGCTGAACGGCGTCAAGTGGCGCAACCGACGGCGCGATCGCCGCTGCACCGCCTAGCGGATGGCCGGTTACGATGATCGTTTCCACCGGCTGCGTCTGAGCATGAACCATCGTGGGCACGATGGCGACCGCGCTTGTCAGCAAGGCACGGCGTACGGCATTGGTGGACGTCCGTCCGCCTATGGAGAGTTTCACGGGAGCCCCCTTCAAAGAAGGGGCTTACTTTAAGCGTGCTTTGCAACACTGATGTGAATAGAGGGTGGGGCTGAGAGGGGCGTATGAATATTTTCCTGCCGATCTAAGTGAAAATTGCATCATTCCTCCCGCGAGCGTGATCGCAAATATTTTTTTCAAAGTTTTGCGCAGTGAAAACGCACCAAATCCGCCTAATTTCCGAACTTTGGGGAGCAATGAACGCAACATGAATTGGCGCGTCCGCGGAGGTTCATCCCGTCGATCCATATTAGGGGCGACATAGAACGCGTTTGATCACTCGAACGCGCCAAACCGAGAAGGAAGATTGATCATGAAAACGATCGCGAAAATGGCGGCGGGCGCATTGATAGCTTGTGGCGCCACGCTGGCGGTTGCTGCTCCGGCGAATGCGGGAGTGAGAATCGGCGTGGGTATTGGCGTGCCGGTCGTACCCGCTTATGGCGCGTCGCCGTGTTACGCGTACGGCAACCCGTACGACTGTGGATATCCCGCCTATTACGGTCCTGGTTATGTCGGGGCCTATTGGGGCGGACGCGGCTACTGGGGTGGCTATGGTGCGCGCGGCTATTGGAGCCATGCTGGCTGGAGGCCCGCGGTTCGGGTTGGTGTGGGACATGGCTTCGGCCATGTGGGCTTTGGCGGTGCGCGTCGCCTCTAAGTCTTCGTAAACTCAGGTTCGGGAGTGCGCGGCTGCCAAAATCGGCGGCCGCGAAATCCCAACAATCATCCAGCCCAGGACCTTCCGCGAAAATACAACGAAACCTCGGGAGATTTCAGAACTAAAGGAAGGTTCGGGGGCAGAGCTCGAATCTTTTGCGACTTTTCGATGGCGTAGCTGCGCCGACACGATCAATATTGAAGGCGGCCTCGAGTTTACGTGCAGCGGCCGGCGCGACGCTTCTTTGTGCGAGCGTATTCCGACTCTCACCCCGTACACGGGTGCGATGCAAAGCGGGAGAATCGCGTGACGGGACGAACCGCGCGCACCATCGCTGGATTTGGTGCAGCCATTTTGGCGCTCTCGACCGGTGCCGCACTTGCCGGGCCGCCGTTCATAACGGACGATCCCGAGCCGGTCGATTTGGGCCACTGGGAAGTATACGCGTTCTCTGCGGGTGCGAGCGGTCGCGACGACACGACAGGACTCGGCCCAGGCATCGAAGTCAATTACGGCGCGGCGCCCGGCCTGCAACTGCACATCATCGCAGGCATGTCTTACGACGATCAGCCCGGAGGACATCTGAACGTGGGGCTGAGCGATACGGAGCTGGGCGCCAAACTTCGCTTCATCAATCCCGGCGACGACGACTGGTATCCGCAAGTGGGCATCTTTCCGCTCGTCGAGGCACCGACGGGCGATGCGAAGCGCGGCCTCGGCGCAGGCGCATGGCAGGAATTCCTGCCGCTATGGCTCCAGAAGGATTGGGGCAAGTGGACAACCTATGGCGGCGGCGGATACTGGATCAATCCGGGACCCGGCAACCGGAATTACTTGTTCTTCGGCTGGTTGCTGCAGCGGCAGCTGACGAACGATTTCGCGCTCGGCGCAGAAGTGTTTCACCAGACATCAAGCCTCGTCGGCCGCGCTTCGTCGAGCGGCTTCAACGTGGGCGGCATCTATGATTTCAGCGAGCACTATCATCTGCTCTTGTCCGGCGGGCGCGGCGGGCTTCTCTATGCGGTCGATGCGCCTGCCGTCGGATACCCGACCACCTACTATCTGGCATGCCAATGGACATTTTGACCTTGACCGTACACCCACCATTTGCTCACGATGACGTGCGCGCAATTGCGCGGCGCCACAGAGCGGTGGAAACTGGCATAAACGAGATACGCCGAATCGTGACTGACGATCAACTATCCCACTCTTGACGACTTTCGACGCGCGACAGACGACCGCGAATCTGCGGTTGGTTTGTTGGGAATGATGAAACCGTCGGAGGAACCGATGAGCGCACTGGAGAAGGCGAAACTCGACGTGCTGACACCGACGATTGGTGCGCGGATTGACGGCGTCGATCTCTCGGAGCCCTTGGACGATTCGAATATCGCAGCAATCCGTCGGCTGTTTCTCACCCATCGCGTAATCTTCTTTGAGGATCAGAATCTGTCTCCGCAACAGCACCGTGATTTCGCGGTGCGATTTGGCACATTTGAACTGCACCCGTTTTATCAGGCCCATCCCGAGGTCCCGGAACTCGTCGTTCTGGACACGGGAGCGCACAGCCCGACCGATAACGATCACTGGCATACGGATATGACCTATTCGCGCGAGCCGCCCATGGCCGGCATTCTCTATTCGCGGCTGATACCGCCGCATGGCGGCGACACGCTGTGGGCGGATATGCATGCTGCGTATCTGGCCTTGTCCGGTTCGCTCAGGGCGCTGCTCGACCCGCTCGACGCCGTACACGATCTCGCGAAGGCTTTTCCGGCCGAGCATCGGGCGGTGCGAACCTCGGGCTCAGACAAGTACGAGGAAAAGATGAGAGCCAATCCGCCGGTGCTTCATCCCGTGGTCCGAACCCATCCGGAGACGGGCGAGGATTGTCTTTTTGTCAACGAAGGTTTTACGACCGCCATTCAAGGACTCACGAAGAAAGAAAGCGACGAACTTCTGGGGTTTCTGTTTCATCACGTGCACAGGCCGGAGTTCTCCGTGCGCTGGCGCTGGAAGCCAAACACGGTCGCAATGTGGGATAATCGTTGCACCCAGCATTACGCGGTGAACGATTACCTTCCGCACCGCCGGGTCATGCACAGAGCGACGCTCAAGGGTTCGAGGCCGTTCAACCGCTCTCGCCCAACTTCGTGCAACTGAAAATCCGCGATGCGATGGACCAGAAGCCGCTCGCCTTCCATGGCACGACCTTAGCTGGTGGAGCGTATGTCGGGGGTACGAAGTTTTCCATACGGGACTTGGTGAAAATAGGGTGACACGAAACATATTTACCGGCTTGTGACAGGGATGCAGTCCAAGTGTACCCGAGCTAGGGTAAAGTATTAGCAGTCGCCGGATTCCTGTCGCCGGATTCCTAATGTGAGTCGTTACGAGCACCGCTGGGCATTGGCATCCGCACTCAATGTGCGGGCCGGTTGATGATAGAGTGCCTCTCGCATTGGGTATGGTGGCAACTTTTTTTGGGGCGGCCTGGAGCGCGGTGGTTTCGATGTTTCGAATTTTCAACATTTCAAGCGAATCCATCAAAGCAAAAATGGATGCCAACCTGACCGCCGGTCTCGGCGTCCGACCGGCCGATACCGATGCGCCGCCGATGGTGTCTTCGACTGTCGATCCGGGCGTGTTGCGGCGACGGTTCGACCGCCGCGACCGTTGGTTGCGGCGCACTGCTGTTAGTTGGGCGATCGGCCTCATCGCGTCACTGCTGATGCTGTACTACAGCTACAGCCATCCGGACCCAGGGGATTCCCAGGGATTTGCCGCAGCGGTGCTGGAGGGATATTGGCTCATCCCGATGATGCTCGTGGGCATCGTCTGGCTCCTCGTCTGCCCGCTCCTCCCGCCGCGGCGCTTGGCGCTCTACGAGCACGGCATTGGGGTCGGTGAATGTTTCATCGCCTTCGTCGACCTCGCGCGGATTGAGTGCGACCGCCGCATCGAGCTCTCGTTTCGGTCGAAGTACGATTTCGACAACTACGTGACCGAGTGGCGCTTCCACGGCAAGGACGGATCGATTGCGGAGTATGTAGTCAGATATTCCCGACGCAAGGATCCCTTTGTCGAGATGGACGACTTCAACGATGCGCTGCGTGCGGCGGGGATCGCGCTCGAGCTCAACGAGCCGAAATTGTGGCAGCCATCGCCCGCCTGGGCGAAAGTGGTCGGCATCGGCATCGTTCTTATCATCACCGCGGTCGTATTGGGGATTCAATGGGCTTTGGGACTTCGCTGAATTCCGTCGACGATTTGAGGAACAACAGGCTCATATCATTCGGCGCAAAATCGGGGTCAGACTCCTAATTCGGTTCGCCGCTACAACTGGCGCACCGGACAGGATGAAAATGAGAACTGGGTGCTCGTCCCGTCCGCCAAAAAATTCCGGCACCGGGCGAATTCGACTTGGCAATCAGATAGGGCAAGCCGCCATTGATGTTCGGATTTTCCGCCCAAATTTTGGGGCTGAAGCCTTTCGGCAGACCGGAAGTCGTTTTGCGTGTGGGTTAGCCCCTTCGAATTTGGAAGGCGGGCCAGATTTGACGACACCTTGCCTGCGGTCTTGAATGGCCGTGCGGGGTTTTGGGGTGATGGGACGTGGTGGCGACAATCCTGCGCGAGCTGCAGCGGCGCAATGTCATCCGCGCTGCCCTCCTCTATGTGACCGGCGTATGGGCGCTGGCGCAAGGTATCGCCGCGCTCGGACCTTCGCTTGGCACACCGGAAGGCGCGACCCGCTGGTTTCTGATCGCCGCCGCCATCGGCTTTCCGTTCTGGCTCGCGTTCGCCTGGTTCTATGAACTGACGCCCGAGGGCATCAGGCGCGAGAGCGAGGTCGATGCCGACAAATCCATCCTGAAAGCTACGGGGCGGAGACTCGATTTCCTGATCATCGGCGTGCTGGCCGTCGCGGTCGTGCTTCTCTTGACCGACCGTCTCGTGCGGCGCGACACAGCCGGCACGCCTCCGCCTGTCATCGCGGAGAAGTCCATTGCCGTGCTGCCGCTATTGAACGAGAGCGGCGATGCCAATGCGCTCTATTTTTCGGATGGTCTGTCGGAAACCTTCATCGATGCACTGTCGCAATTCCCCGGACTCAAGGTCATCGCGCGAGCCTCGTCTTTCCAGTTCCGCAACAGCAAGGAGCCGGTCGCCGTCATCGGCGGGAAGCTCGGCGTCGCGCATCTGCTCGAAGGGAGCGTGCAGCGCGCAGGAGATGCCGTGCGCATCAGCGCCGAACTCATCAGTGTGAAGGACGGCACGGCGATATGGTCCGAGCATTACGACCGGCCCTACAAAGATCTGTTCAAGCTGCAGGACGAGATCACCAACGCCGTCGCCACGTCGCTAAAGTCGAAACTGCTTGGCGGCAGCAGCGCCCCGCCGTCGCAAAGCGAACGCCCGCCCAGCGGCAATCTCGATGCCTACAACGTTTATCTGGAGGGCAGTTTCTATTCGCATCGCCAAACGCTCGAAGATCAGCGCAAGGCCGTCGTGGCTTTCAACACGGCCGTCGAGCTCGACCCCGACTATGCCGCCGCCTGGGCAAGGCTGAGTACCGCGGAACTCAATGTGGTTTTGAATTCGGGTTCTTCCGCCGCGCTGACGCAGGTTCTGCCGCAAGCGCGCGAGCACGCCGAAAAGGCGGTCGCCCTGGCGCCGGACCTCGCGCTGGCGCACAACGGCCTTGGCAATGTGTTCAACTACGAATCCAATTGGTCCGGCGCAGAGGCGCAATTTCGCCGGGCCGCGCAATTGGCGCCTGGCTTGGCCGGCGCTAAAACAAATTTGGCCAACATGACTGCGACACTCGGCCGGCCTAAAGAGGCTGTCGCGCTCCTGCAGCAGGCTTTGAAGCTCGATCCGCTGCGATCCAATGTCTACTTGAATCTTGCCAGCTATCTGATGCCGCTGGGTCGGCTCGACGAGGCCGAAACGGCAGTCCGCAATGCCATAGCACTACTGCCCGACGGCACTGACTTTTACGAGACGCTGTCGGAGATCGACATCCTGCGTGGCAATGCCAGGGCAGCGTTGGCGGATGCCCAACAGGAGCCGCCAGGACTGTACCACGACGTTGCTGTTACGCTGGCGCTGCAGATCGGCACTGACCGCGCCGCTGCCGATGCGACGCTGAAGACTCTCATCGCCAAATACAGCCAGGATGGGCCATATCAGATCGCCGAAACCTATGGCCTGCGCAAGGAGGCGGACAACATGTTTAAATGGCTGGAGCACGCGCGCGCGGCGCAAGACCCTGGGCTCCAGAGCCTGCTCTCTGATCCGTTCATCCTGCTCTATCGGCACGATCCGCGCTTTGGGAAACTGTGCGAAGAACTGAAGCTACCGGTGCCGAAGGATTAGCTCTCCTACTGAGCCGACACAGTGGTTGCGTCTCGCGTCAGGCCATCCCGGCGATGACGCTTTCCGGCTCACAATTTGCTGTATTTTGTTCGCGCCGAAACGGATGGTCGGAATACAGACGTTCTGCTGAGCTTGCACGAGAGCGTTCGCCAGCCCAGCGGCCTGCGTTCAGAGAGTGGCAGACCGAGCACGACCGCATCGCCGCGGCGCTGGGTTGTTGTGAAAAAGACGAGCGCCTTAGACGCGCCCGCCTGTCTCGCTTTCTCATGAGTATTGTTACGGAGCGATGTTCCGGCGCGCCACCCACTGCGATCCGCTGAATTGATCAGCGCAAGTTTGGCGGGTGTGAACCCCAGACGGCGAGTGTAACAATCGACGTACGCTTCACCAAAAACCCAGGAAAACTGGCGCACCGGACAGGATAGAAGTGGGAACTGGCTGCTAGCCGTCGTTCATGCATGAACCGTCCCAGCATCGCGGACGGATAGGTAAAGTCCGCTCGCGCGAGTGCGGCGTTGCGCACAGCCCGGGCGCTACGGCGTAACCTCCCAGACGGTGCCCCAGCCGTGGGCGCCGCCCCCCTCAGTCGTGCCGTAGAGATTGCCTTTCTTGTCGAGGATGACAGCGCTAAAGGGATAGGTTCCGTCGCCGCTGCCGCCGCCAAGACCGTAGAGCACGGCCTCTGTCCACGCGCCGCCTGATTTGAACAACACAAAAACCGTACCTTCGTCATCCGCTCCGCCATCGACCGTCGTGCCATAGAATGTTTCCGACCGGCTCGGCACGAGCCCGGCGTAAGGATACGCGCCATCTGGCCCGCTGAAGTTGTAGAGAACCTTTTCCTTCCAGGCGCCGCCGGATTGGGTGAGCTCGAAAACGATTCCGAATTTGTGCGTACCCCCGTACTTCGCGGCGCCGAAGAGCGCGCCCGATTTGTCCATGACGAGTCCGCCATTCAGGTTGCGAGGTGGCACACTTCTGACCGGGGATCGAGATGCACAACTTACGTTTCGGCTTTAATATCTATCTTGTCGTCGGAATCTGCCAGTTTTCGCTCGGCCATGCTGGAATCATGCGATAATCCGACGGACCCTTTCCAAACGTCTCGTGCGCCTTGACACCGGCATGTGCTAATGATTGCATCACATTAAGAGTTCTTTAACCCTCAGGGGAGGAAGCAAAATGCGCAATCTGTTGTTAGCTTCCGTGGCCGTGGCTGGTTTCGCCATGGCCACGTCACCGGCCGGGGCCGGAACGTGGGTCTCTCCCGTTACGGTTTCAGGCAGTTCGTCGATGTCGGTCTTTGGCATTACCGACGCGAACGTCATCTCCGGAGACTATGTAAGCTCCTCGAGTGGCGTCCAGCACGGATTCGTCGGACCGTTCAACGGCAGCAATTATACGAGCTTCGACGATGGGGGCGGTACCACGCAACCGCGCGGCATGAACAACAAGGGCTACATCGCCGGCTATGATATAACGACGCTGACTCCTTGGGAGCGCACTCCGGGCGGGACACTCACGGACGTCACAAAGAAGGGCACCACGCTCAACCAACTCGCCCAGGGCATGAACAAGCACAATGTCTTCGCGGGCAATTACGACGATACGAGCGGCGTCAGTGTCGGTTATCTTGGAAAGAACGCCAAGTTTATGAGCAAGATCAGGCTCCCGATCTCGAATTCGGGAGTGGCTGGGCGCGGGGTCGATGCCGCCGGAGACGTAACCGGCTGGTTTATCGACACCAGCACCGGCCTGCAACACGCCTACCTGATCATCGGCGGAACCGCGACCCAAGTCGATTATCCCGCCGCCAAATACACTGTGGGGGAGGGATTAAACGACAAAGGCATAATGTCCGGCCAATACGAGGATTCCAGCAGCCTCCTCCATGGCTTCATCTACAAGATTAGCACCGGCAAGTTTACAGCCCTTGACATCCCCGGTGGCTCGAACACACAGGTCTGGGGCATCAGCAACAGTGACGTCGTTGCGGCCTCCTACCCGGGTGCAGCAAACGGCTATGTCTACTGCATGAAGGCGACGACTTGCCCCGCTCCGGGGGTGGAGGTGGTGGAGAAGGAGATCACCGTGCCGCTGAAGAGCATGCCGCACTATCCGTGCGTGAACGGATGCCGCACGCCATTGGCGCCTAACGCCATTCACGTCGGTTCCTGGATGCCGCGCGCTCCGCAGCTTGCTCCGGGGAAATTTGCTCCGGCGCAGCCGTAAAGCCGGATTTTCAATCAAGTTCAGGCCCCCATGCCTCTAGGCATGGGGGCTTTTTTGTCCGGCACGGATTGGGAGATTCCGCGTAATACGTCGAACGCCTGCGTGCAGCTTGCCCGTTAAAAACACAACGCCACTCGCGGCCAGATGCTTCGCCACTCGATCCCCAAGGTGCCACATTTAATTTCTGACTGAATCGACGTGCGATTGGAGTTCATCGATAGGATGCGCGCGATGAAACTACTTTGGTATGAGTTCGGTGTTTCGTCCTGTGATCATGCCGCCGAAACAGGAGAACGCGCCGCCCGGATCGCGGCTGATCTCGGCTGGTGCACCGGACAGGATAAAAGTGCGAACCGGCTGCTGGTCCTAATCCGCCGACAGCCACGAGGCTGACTGGCGCCGTTTTTCGACAGAGTTCGCAGTTCTATCAAGTCCGGTGAATCCACAAAGCCAGCCCCTTCAACAGGTTAGGCTTTGGCG
>Ga0182024_10015604_pt1 | contig 14512 bp, 16 predicted proteins | sample P32metaG_FD_120480 | JGI IMG/M metagenome (GOLD analysis project Ga0182024, IMG submission 120480) | Permafrost microbial communities from Stordalen Mire, Sweden - P3-2 metaG (Illumina Assembly) | ecosystem: Environmental > Terrestrial > Soil > Wetlands > Permafrost | place: Sweden: Stordalen... | reverse complement strand
CGCCAGTTTGAAATGCGCTGTATCCTCGAACGAGCAATCCTCGGCACCGATCACGATGTCGCACATCAACGGCAGTTCGGAATGCCTCATCGCGGGCCCATTAACGACCGCAATCATCGGCACTTCGATATCGAGCATGCGCGTCATGAGCCTGTGGGCGTTCCAATGAATCGTGTCCAAAAGATTGGCCGTGATGTGATGCGATACCTCGCGATAGAACGAATAGCCGGGCTCGGCACGGGGTCCGCTGAACTCGTTGCCTATGCCCGTCATAATGACAATTCGATTTTCGCGGTCGGCACCAATCTGGGTGAATGCGTCGACCATCTCGGCTTGAATGGTGGGTCCCCAGCGCACCGGCGCGCCACCGGTGTGCAGGGTCATCTGAAGAATGCCGTTTTTGCGCTCAAGTTTAATTTCTGAGTACTTGCCCGAATATTCGTTAAAGCGGGACATTGCGGACCGTCCTGTCGTGGGTTGGAAGGCGAAGCGGAAACCGGTAGTACAATCACTTTTGAACGAGGTTTGCCCTTTCGAGCACGGCAGACCACGTCTTGATCTCGGAGGACAGTTCGCTGCGGAACTGGGCGCCGGGGGTACTGGTGGGCTCGAAGCCGAGCTTGGTGAGCTTCTCCTTTATGTCGGGCATGGCGGCGATCTGCAGGATCGCCTGTTCAAGCCGATCGATGACCGCTTTCGGTGTTTTTGGCGGCACGAAGAAGCCGGTCCAGGCTGTCGCGACGATGGTTGGAAAACCCGATTCCGCTGCGGTCGGAACCTGAGGCAATGCGGCAGAGCGCTTGGCGCTTGTCACCGCAATGCCTTTGACCTTGCGGGCGGTCACGAGCGGCGCGGCCGGCGGCAATGTTACCGATGCAATGTCGATTTGGTTCGCCATGACCGCCGTCAGCGCAGGCGCGGCGCCCTGGAACGGCACATGTTGCATCTTTACGCCCGGTAGGGTCGACAAGAGCTGCTCGATCACCAGATGCGGGATCGAGCCTGAACCGGGTGTGCCGTAATTGAGCGGACGCTTGCGTGCCAATGCCATCAGATCGCTCAACGAATTTACCGGCAGTTCGGGTGAAGAGACTATGATGATCGCTTGCGGCGCCACGCTCGCGACTGCTTGCAAGTCGCGCTCGACGACCAGACCCGTTTTCGGATTCATCAGGCTGTAGATGACCATCGAGTTGGAGTTGACAAGGATGGTATAACCGTCCGGCGTTTCCGCCGAGATCTGCTTGCCGGCGATGCCGCCAGCAGCGCCGCCATGATTCATAACCACCACCGGCTGACCAAAAATACCCGACATCTTGTCGGCGAACATGCGCGCGACCGCGTCGACACCGCCGCCGGGCGGGAAGCCCACGACGATGCGCACCGTGCGTGTGGGAAAGGGCTTTTCTTGCGCCGCCGCCGGGGCTAACCCGCCGAATAGTGCGCAGGTAAAAAGGATAAAAGTCGTCCAAGCATTCAATAATGTTGAATGCGACCGCCGCTTATCGGCACGGCTACTAAATTGCGAGCTTCTGCTGAGATTGGACATGGCCGTGTTTCCTCCACAATGGCCGCGGGCGCTGGCGCACTTCTTTCGGCGCGTTGTTTGGCGGCACGCGGGCCTGATTGGTAGCGCCTTTTCAGTTTGCCTAGAAGGTCGCTTTTAACGGGGATGGCTGCCATGCACAGGCGAACCGCAAGTCGTCAGCTGTCAATCGCTCGAAGCCGCCTCGATCCGGGCGCGGCATTCGCCAAATCCAATCGGCACAAAGCCGTTGCGATTGGCGCGACCATGCAAGGCAACTTCGTCACCATCTTCGAGCCAGGCCCGTGTTTCGCCGTTCGGTAGTCTGATAGGGTCTCTGCCGCCGGACGTGAGTTCCAGCATGCAGGCGCGGCTTTCGTCGGTCGGGCCAGACGTCGTACCGGTTCCAAGCAGATCACCCGGTCGCAGGTTGCAGCCATTGGAGGCATGGTGTGCGACCATTTGCGCCGCTGTCCAGTAAAGCGTGCTTAGATTGGTTTGAGTGATCGGTACGGGGGCTTCGCCTTGTGAACGCATTGCGGCGGTCTGAATCGTGGCAGTCAACGCGATGTCAAATCCGCCGGCCACTTGATCGGCAGTGTCCTGCAAGTACGCCAGCGGCACTGGATCATCCGTCGCGCGAGCCGCGGCCGCCACGCGGAACGGAGCAAGCGCCTCCGACGTCACAATCCAGGGCGAGATTGTCGTGCAGAAACTTTTGCCGAGGAACGGACCGAGCGGGAAGCTTTCCCAACGTTGGATATCGCGCGCCGACCAATCGTTCAGCAGGCAAAACCCAAAAATATGCTCGGGCGCCGCGCGCAGCGGAATGGGCGTTCCCAGCGCATTGCCGGCGCCAATATAAATCCCGGCTTCGAGTTCATAATCGAGCGCGCGAGTTGGCGCGAATACCGCTTCACCATCACTGTGTCTTCGTTGGCCGCGTGGCCGGATGACCGGCTCACCGCTCACCACGACGGAACTGGCACGACCGTTATAGGCCATGGGTAAATGCTTGAACGCCGGCGGGAGCGGACTGTCCGGACGCACAATCCTGCCAACGCGGGAGACGTGATCAATCGAGGTAAAAAAATCGGTGAATCCACCGATCACGGTCGGTAGCATGCAGGTGGCCTGGTCTATCGGCACAAGCAGGTCCGGTGCCAGTTTTTCAATTTTTTCCCGGTCCGGCCCGTCGGTGCACAATAAATCGAACAGACTACGCCGCAGGGTGGAAATTTGGTGCGGCGACATTGCCATAAGTGCGTTGAGTGTCGGTGCACATGCCACGTGCGCTGCCTCGCGCGCGTCGGCCGAAAAAAGGGCAGCCTCAATTGCAACTTTCAGGTCGAAAATCATGTCGCCGATAGCAACGCCACCACGCGGCTCTCGCGCCCGCGCTCGAAAAACCCCGAACGGAAGATTTTGAATCGGAAAGTCACAGCCGCGTTCGTTGGCCGCTTTGACCCAGCTCCGACGTGCCGGATCGTGGGTTTCGTTCAAACTTTGCATTGTGTCAGGGCCTGCGTTGTTTAACGTTTTCATTGAGCAAGAAAGTCGGTCGAATCTAATCTCTTCGCTGCTCTACGCGAAGGGGCAGCCGGAACCGTTGGAACGGGTTACGGAAATCAACTGATATTGAAAACCATCACAGGCGCAGCAGAGGTCACGTAGCACATATATAGAAGCTGCCAGTCGCCTGGGGTCGAGATCTCCAGTGTCAGGCGAGTGGAGCCCCTTCTGGGCGCCTGTCAGTTCTTAAGACGACCGGCGTATAGGTATTCGACGGCGAGCGGCACATCGGCCGTATCAACAGTCACCTATACGTTGATCAATGAACTCATGGCAATTAGAGCAATTTGCCATGAGTCCGTGTTTCAATAAGTGGTGCGACTGCTTAGAAAGGTACGCAAAGCTACTGAGTGCAGTTGATAGCGTTTCATAGAGATATATAATCAGCCTAAATGCTCCACTTGCAGTCAACGAGGCACACTATGAGCTCGACGATTCTGATCGTGCTGGCTGGGCTAATGGGAGCGGGCGGTGTCATCCTCGCCGCAGCTGGCGCGCATGTGGCACCCGGCGCCAAGCTCGATAGCGCCGCCTATATGTTGCTGTTCCACTCGGCAGCCGTGCTCGGCGGGGCCGCGCTCTTGCAGCAGGGCCAGCTATGGCGACCGCTGGGGCTTATCGCGCTTATCGGATTAGTGCTTGGCGGCTTTCTGTTCTCCGGCGATATTGCGCTGCGCACTTTTACCGGCCACCGTCTATTTCCAATGGCCCCGACTGGCGGCACGATCCTGATCGTTGCTTGGCTTGGGCTCGCTGTCGCTGCGATCACCAGTTTAATACGGAGCTGAACGTGACCTGATTTAGCATTTTTAGAAGATGCGACCCGAATGTCGCGTTATTACGATGGCCCAGTCTCCGATCACTTTGACGGCGCACGGTTTTTCGACCCGCACGGTGTGCCGCCGAGAAGCCGACGTGACCTGTTGCGCTGGTTCGTCGATCGTCACTGGCGCGCCACCAAGTCGAAGTGGCCGGCCTGGGCGCCATCTCCTTTTGTTGACCGTCCGCCAGCACGCGTCGAAGGCGCGGCCTGGCGCATCTCCTATGTCGGCCATGCCAGCCTGCTGATTCAGACTGCGGGTCACAATATGCTGCTTGACCCGGTGTGGTCGCAGCGCGCGTCGCCTTTTCGCTTCATCGGGCCGAAACGGGTCAACGATCCAGGCATCGCCTTCGCAGATTTGCCGCCGATCGATGTCGTATTGGTGTCGCACGGCCACTATGATCATCTCGATCTCACTACTCTGTCGCGGTTTGCAGAAGTGCATTCCGCTCGCGTGATCACGCCGCTCGGCAATGACACCATCATGCGCAATCACAATCCCGCGATTGCAGCGGAAGCCCACGACTGGGACATTCGGGTCGATATCGGCTTGGGAATCGCGGTGACGCTCGTTGCCGCGCGGCATTGGTCGGCGCGCAATTTGTCCGACCGCAACATGTCGCTATGGGCGTCGTTCGTGATCGAAACGCCAGGTGGACGCATCTATTTCGTCGCTGACTCCGGCTATGGCGACGGCCGATATTTCCGCGGCGCGCGCAAGCGGCACGGACCGTTCAGGCTCGCCATTCTGCCAATCGGAGCGTACCAGCCACGTTGGTTCATGCACGACTACCACATGAATCCGGCGGAGTCGGTGCAGGCATTGATTGATTGCGACGCCGAGATTGCGCTCGCCCACCATTACGGCACGTTTCAGCTGACCGACGAACCGATCGATGCGCCGCTCGTTGCGCTTGCGGACGCCTTGAAGGTTGCCGGAATTTCGCCAGAGCGTTTCCGCGCGTTGCGGCCTGGGCAAGTGTGGCAACTGTAATCGTTATTTTGGGTTACTCGGACGACGCGCCGGAATTGCTTTCGTGGGCCTGTCGTAGGGCATAAAGGCCGAAAACACCGAAGCGGAAATTCGGGTGGCTTGCGTGATTGGCTCACCCAGTAGCGGCGTGCGCCGCAATGAAGATTGACGCACCGCCCGCCAAGATGAGCAGTGGATGGATTTTTGGACGCCAAGCCAGCATGCATGCCGAACTAATTGCAATCGCCCAAGATAGCAAGCCACCGCCTCCGATCTGCAGGATCGAAACGATGCCGGCGAGAATCAGCCCGGTGCCGACCGGCGACAAGCCTTCCTCCAGTGCCGTATGCCATCGCTTACCACGATGTCTTCTCCAGATGCGGACGACGCCGTAGCAGAGCAGCGATGACGGCAGGAAAAGCCCAAGCGTTGTGATTGCGGCGCCCGTCCAGCCCAACACATGCCAGCCAATCAAGGTTGCCAGCATCATTCCTGGACCCGGCGCCGCACGTGATATCGCGAAGAAATCCACAAACTCACGTGCAGTCACCCAGTGATGCACATCAACCGCCTGATGCTGGATGCCAGCAATGATGCTCGTACCACCGCCGATCGAGACGAGCGAGAACGGCACGAAAACGGCCAGCAGCGCGAACGGCAAGTCGCTACGCATCGGCACTCCGTCTGAGCCAAGCGGAAAGCACTGACAAGGGCCCAACGACCACGACCACCGCGAGTAGCGGCCAATGCAGCAGGCCGACGGTTACGAATGTAGCGAGAAAGGCGATAAACGCTGCCGCTCGACGGGCGGCACGCCGTGCTCCCTTGCCAACAACAACTAGGATCAGGCCGATCGCTGCAGCGGCAACACCGTCGAGGGCAGTTTCGGCATTTGGCAGGGTCTTGAGCAGATCATAGGTGCTCGCAAGGGCAATCACTGCGAAAAAGGGAGCTGTTAGAAGACCCAGAAGCGCGACGGTCGCACCGAGTGGCCCCCTGAGCTTCTGACCAACAAAGATTGAGAGGTTGGCTATATTAGCGCCGGGAAGGATCTGGCTGACCGCCATTCCAGACAGGAACTCGTCTTCATTGAGCCAGCCGCGCATTAGCACCACATCGCGATAGACCCAACCGGTTAAGCCGCCTCCGAAACTGAAAAGGCCGATCCGAAAAAATACCGAGAAGATAGCGGCGATTGTTACGCGCTGAACAGGAGTAGTCACTAGGAGGAGCTCAGAGGCCGTTGCTGAAGAGTGCGGGTGAAATCTGCCTCAGTTGTGAACTGGTGGCAATTCGATAGTTGGACGCACCTCAATCTAAATACGAATGTCATGGTGCTCCAGCATGTCGTCTACCACGTAAATCTTTGAATTGAGCTTGCCAAGAATTCCGACCGGCGTTCCCGCTGTCGTCTGCGAGGCATGATTGCACCGGCTGCAAGGCTGATTATTCGTTACTGTTTGACGTGAATATCGTTGTCCCGGATCACTTTGCCCCAGCGCGCAATTTCGCTCTTGAGGATAGCGCGTCCCGCGGCCGGTGAGCGTTGATCTTTCGGGTAAACGGATACGCCCTCGGCTTTCCAAGTCTTGAGGATTGCAGGATTGGTAACAACGGTATCTTCCAACGCAGAATTCAGCGTATTGATCACTGCGTCCGGCGGCCGGCTGGCGCGAACATCGCCTGCCAATAGTCGATTGCGAGTTTGGGTCCAAACATCGTCACGAAGCTGTCGGCTTGTGGAAATCCGGGCATCTTGTCTTTTTGGCTGACTCCGTATGCTTTCATCTTCCCAGCCGCAACAAATGGCCCCACCTGCTGCGGTGTACCAATAAACAGGTCCACATGGTCTCCCATGAGATCGGTCATGACTGGCGTCCCGCCGCGGTATGGAATTTCGTCGAGGGTAACCTTGGCTTCCTCCGCGAATAGCGTTGTAGCGAGATGTCCAGTGGAGCCGAACCCCGGGATCGCCGCCTTCAGCCGCTCATTCTTCATCAGCGCGACCAGGTCCTTGAGCGAATTCGGTTTGAGTGTCTTTCGGCCCACCATTACCAACGGATTACGATAGATGAACATGACCGGTGTGAGGTCTTTTTCCGTATCATACGGTAGTTTTTTGTAGAGCGTGACATTCGCGGAAATCTGCAGATTGTGGACCAGAAGCGTATAGCCGTCCGGCGCCGCGTGAGCGACGCGGTTGGTGCCAATGATCGTGCCACCACCGGTGACGTTCTCAACGATGAAATTCTGCTTCAGCTTTGTTGACAGTGCAGTTGCAACTTGGCGCGCAAGCTGGTCGACCGGGCCGCCGGCCGGGTAGGGGACGATGATGGTGACTGTGCGGTTAGGATATGGCTGCGCCAGCGATGGCGCGGCGAAGGCAAAGAGGCCAAGAAGGCTTAAGACAACGGCAGCAATGCGCCTCATGATCAGATCCTTCCTAGTTTATGATTTTGGAATGAAGCTTACCCTTCCGGAATGACCGGCAACAAGAGGTAAGGCTGCTTGCCCGCGGCAAAATGCAGCGTGTTGCGGCCGCCGAAAATCTTTGCCGGACGGTCGTCGGGGTCGATATGCAGGAAGGGGCCGACGCCCTTCATCGGGTAGGGCGCGTTCGGCAGTGCCGCGTCGCGGCCGTCCACTTCGTAATCTTTGCCGCGCACGGTAAGCGCGAGTTGATAGCCGGGCGGCACCACGATGCAGGTCGGCCAGATTTCGATATCGAGCTCGACCGGCTCGCCGGGCTTGAGCGGCCATTTCTCGTCGTGCGTGTGCCAGGGCCGGTAGGGCTGCGACATTTTCGGGTCGAGCTTGCGCTGCGAAGCGCGCAGCCAGCCGAGTCCGATCGGCGTGCGCGGATCATTTGACCCTACGAAAGTGACTTCCTTGCCGGCCGGGTCGAATAGCCGCAGCACTAGGAACAGGTCGGCGTCGGTGGTTTCCGACGACACCCAGAGCTTGGCCGCCACCGGACCGGTGATCTCCAGGCTCTTCGCCGAAGGCGCCGTACGGAAGGTGAGGCCGTCGCCGGTCGTCTCGTAGCTCAGCGTCGTCGCGGCCGTGGGCGTGTCGGTGCCGAGGTTCTGGCTTTCCGGCTGCAGGAAATATTTTGTCCATTGCGTGCGCGGGAGCGGCCATTCGTTCTCGGCGCGCAACACGAATTTTTCGTCCGGATGGCGGACATTGAGCGAAACGCGCGGCTGCTTGCTCCAGCCGCTGTCGTCGCCCTTGAGGAAGTGCGCGAAGAAACGCTTCTGCAAAGCTTCGCCGTATTCGCTGTAGAAATGCGTGAAATGCGTATCGCCATGTACTTCCAGCCACTTCTGCTTGGAGCCGGCGCGCTGCCAGCCTTCGAAATTCCCGCGCGTGTGCAGGCCGACGCCGCCCCAATTGGCAGCGGACAGAAGCGGCACCTCGATCTGCGCGTAATCGGCGGTACGCGCCGCGTAATATTCGTCGCAGAGGGGGCGCCGCTTCGCTTCGCCCGGCGTATCCGCGCGCGTTCTGGCGAGTTCATCGGCCGACAAGGTCTCGGGTCCGGCGACCAGCTCTCCCGTGACGACGCTCTTGACGCCATGCGAGCCTACGCCATGCTGCACGCTCGCCACCTGGCGCGGATACCAGCTGTTGAGAAAATCGCAAAGGATGCCGCCGTGGCGGCAAAGCTCGCGGTAATAGTCGGACGAGCCCTCCCACATGCACAGCGCGGTGAGGTGCGGCGGTTTCAGCGCGCCGGCATTCCACTGGTTCATGGCGTAATAGGAAATGCCGTTGATGCCGACCTTGCCGTTGCTCCAGCGTTGCGTGCCGGCCCATTCGACGCAGCGGTAGATGTCCTGCGCCTCGCGCGCCGACCAGACGTCGAGATCGCCCGGCGATCGCCCGGCGCCGCGCGAGTCGATGCGCACGCAAGCGTAGCCGTCCGGCACCCATTTTTCCGGGTCCACCAGTTCCCAGTTCTGATACTTGTTGCTCGAGCCTTGCAGCACGTTGGGCGCCGACTTGGTCACGCGCGACCATTGGCTCTTGTAACCCTCCTGGAACGACAGGCCCTTGGCATAGGGCCCATAGCTCAGAATGACCGGATATTTTCCGCCGCCGACCGGCCGATATACGTCGGCGCGCAGCACGACGCCGTCATCTATGCGGATGGGCGCGTCCCAGTCGATTTGCATGTTGTCGCGGATTTCGCTTTTCATCAGGTTCATTTAATGCCCTCGCACTAAGCCAGCCTTCCGGACAACCTTTACGGTTGTGGCCTGCGATGCTCCACCGCCCCGGATTTATCGAGTCGATTTACGCGCTCGTAGACCCATTTGAGGACGCTTAGCCGCATAAACAAACGACTGTTTACATTCCGACTTAGAGACGAGTCAAGCGCACCGTCGCCTCGGCTTGTCTGACGCTCAACCAGGAGGAACACGTGGAACAGGGGAACCTAATCGATAGGATCGCCATCGCCACCGGCGGCAACAACGGCATCGGCGCGGCGACGGTGCGCATGCTCGCGACCTGACTACACACCTGCCCTGACGACAACGTTTCGCGCAGTCTGGCAAATGCGTGCCGGCGTGCAATTGTTCACCCAGGAAGATGACCAGATCGGCCCCTCGACCGCTGTCAGCGCACATTACATTCAATTTGGCTAAGGGAGCGCGGGCTGCCCAAGGTCACGGTAGCGTTCGAACCTCGCCTCAGTCTTGTAGAAAGGCCGGAAAAGCGCCAAGATTCATGCCAGTTTGGGAGTCATTGGGGGAATCCCGGATTGAGTGGCGGGCCGCGCATAGCGAAAAAATCAAAGAGACTGGGGGGAATCCGCATGTCATTGAAAATCATATCGAGCGGTTTTGCTTGGCGTACAACCGGCCGGGCATTGGCGGCAATCGTTATCGGTCTCATGAGCGTGTTCGCCGTTACCGCGGCGCGGGCCGCTTGGCCCGACCGAACGATTACGATCATCGTTCACTTCGCGCCGGGCGGCGCGAACGACTTGCTCGGCCGGCTCATCGCCGCCGAGCTCTCGCCGGTTCTCGGTCAAAGCGTGATTGTTGTGAATCGCCCAGGCGCCAACGGAAATATCGGCGTTGAGGCGGCCTCCCACGCGGCGCCGGACGGCTATACGCTGCTGGTTGCCTCTGGTTCCGCCTTGGTCAATCCCAGCCTGCGCAAGGTGCCGTACGATCTGATGAAGGATTTTGAACCGGTTGCCTATCTGGGCGCGTCGCCCAACGTCATCCTGACCAATTCGAAATCCGGCATTGAGTCCATCAAGGACCTGATCGCCAAGGCGAAAGCCCAACCTGGAAAGTTCACGTTTGGCACGCCCGGCGTCGGCAGCACCCCGCATATGGCGATGGAGCTGTTGATGGCGAGCGCGGACATAAAGCTCGTTCACGTCCCATTTTCGGGCTTGGGTCCCGCGGTGACGGCGATGATGCAAGGGACGACGGATCTGACCGCTGTCACGGTCGCCGGCGTTATGGGCTATATCAACGCCGGCACCGCCCGCGCGCTGCTGCAGACCGGCAAGGAGCCGTGGCCCGAACTTCCGAATGTTCCGACCATTGAAAATGCCGGCATCAAGGACGCTGCTTCGGAAACCGTCCAGATTGTGCTCGCACCGGCCGGCACGCCCGAACCGATCCTCGCCCGTCTGGAGAAGGAAATCGTCGCCATCATGAAGCGGCCGGACGTACATGATCGTATGTTGAAGGCCGGCTTCCGCACGGCGCCCGAAGGCCGCGTCTATCTTCGCGCCCGGTTGCAGTCCGAACTCGCGTTGTGGCTGAAAGTGGCTGAACGCGCGGGTCTTGCGGCGAAGTAATCCCCCCGTTGGTTTGCGCTAGATCAAAGCCGGTCCTTGGCTACGTGGTTAGCCCGTATATGGCTGACATGAATGTGTGAGCGCATCGGTCGTAGAGGATATGAACACGTCGCCAGTCCTTGAGTCTGCCGAACATATTCTCGATTTTGTGTCGCTGGCGGTAGAGCATATGGTCATGTTCGATCGGCTTTTTGCGGTTGGATTTTGAAGGGATGCAAGCTGTGATGCCCCGCTTGGCGAGAGCCTGACGGAACCGGTCGGCGTCATAGCCTTTGTCGCCGAGGAGTTCATCGGCCTTCGGCAGCGCAGGCAGCATCAACGCCGCGCCTTTGTAGCGGCAGGGCGCCACGCGGGTCGCTGGTTCGAATCCTGCCGGGGTTGCCAGTAATCTGGTGGTCGGTTGGCTTGCCGATGCATACGGGGAGGTTGTCGTGAGACGTTGGTCGCTCGGAGTGCTCGTCCTATTCTGGGTCTTGAACATCGCCTCGACGACGAGGGATCAAGTGTACCTGTGCGTGGTCAATAGTCTGACCGGTAGTATCACCACTGTTCATACCAATATTGAAACCACTTACCGAGATTGAGTAAAACCACCCATGAAGCGGAGCCAGGCTGGATGTCTGCAGCTTACGTAGCCTACGTCAGTCGAGCTATTAGATCGCGGTAATGAGCAAGCAAGCGGCGTGAGAACTTATCGCAGCGGCCAGGCGAAGCTGAGTTCGTGACCATCAGGATCGGTCAGGTGGAAGAATCGCTCTCCCCATTCGGCATCACGCGGCGCCGTATCTGGGCGGTGGCCGGCCGCGACCACTCTCGAATGGAGGGCGTCAACGTCGGACTGGTAGAAGATCACGCGTCCCCACCACGACCACTTGCGCTCGGCAGGTTGCGCGATGAGATTGAGATAGCTGGTTCCCCCCCCGAAAGCTCGTGAATGCTGCGTCCTCACCGCCGTGAATGATCTCAAATCCCAGCATGCGATAGAAGCGGACGGCCCGCGACATATCGTGGGTGGCGAGCGTGATGGCGCTGATGCTCTCGATCATGGCGGGAATGCTCCTGACTTGGGTGTCCTTTCCGAAAATTCCGTCCGGCCTGGATTCGCATCGTAAGGCACAATCATCTGCATCATTGAAAGTAATGTTTGCAAGTCTTCACGCGCTCGGAATGTTCGTCGCCAATCTGTTCAAGTCGCAGAGCTGGCTTGAAGCCGAAAATTTGTTTTTCCGTCATCAGCTCAATATTGCATTGAGACGAGCGCCGCCTCGTCTCCGACTGCACAGCATTGACCGCGCGCTGCTGGTATGGATGACCAGGCTCTGGCCGGGTCCGCTTGGCGCGGCCCAGGTGGTTCAGCCGGAGACCATCCTGCGATGGCATCGCATAGGCTTCAAAATATTTTGGCGTTGGAAATCGTGAAATAGGGGAGCGCGGCCGAGGATTGATCGCGGCCTACGTGATCTGATTCAGCGGATTAATAGGGAAAACCCGCGGTGGGGTGTATCCCGGATCCATGGCGAGCTTCTGAGTTGCTGTGGTTCGACGTGACACGGCGTCCGGATATGATTTTCGGAAAGGACGGGTATTTCGCGTAAACGCCGCGAGTCGCGCGCCGTCAACTGACCAACGCCGCGTCCAAGGTGATCTTGGCGTTCAGCAACTTGGAGACTGGGCAGCCCGCCTTCGCCTTGTTGGCAAGCTCCTGAAATTTTGCATCGTCCGCACCCGGGATCTTGGCTTTCAAGATCAGATGGACGGCCGTGATCGCGAAGCCGTCGGATTGCTTTTCAAGCGTCACGTCGGCCTTGGTCTCCATGTGCTCGGCGGTGAGCTTCGCTTCGCCGAGAATGAGCGACAGCGCCATCGTGAAGCAGCCGGCATGCGCCGCGCCGATCAGTTCTTCCGGATTGGTCCCCGGCTTGCCCTCGAAGCGGCTGGCAAAGCCATAGGGATAATCCTTGAGCGCACCGCTTTTGGTCGAGATGGCGCCCTTGCCATCCTTGATTCCGCCCGACCAGACCGCCGATCCGTACGTACTCATATGTATTCTCCTGGGAGCGCCACAAAATATCGCGTGAGATATAGACCGACATTCCCCAAATGACCAGGGATCATCGTGAGCGTTAGCATTCTGCAAGGTACACGCAAGCCATATGTGTCTAGTCGGTACCAAGCCAATGCATCAAAGTGACCGTGTCGTTGCGGAACTCTAGGCTCTTACTGGAATTTGAACTTTTGAGCAGGGACAGGATATGATTTTAAGCGATGAAGGACCGGGAGGGTGATCAACGCAGATCAATTTCTCGATCAAACAGACAGGAGCCTCGGACCAATAATTTGACCATATGGGCTTGGCTTGCCTCGAATGCCTCCTGCCAGCGGGGTGCACACAAGCACCAACGGTCACCGGGTTTTAGACCTGGAAAGCCGAATTGCGGGACTGGTGTCGAAAGGTCGTTGCCGCGTGATTTGGAAAAACCGAGAAACGCGGAAGTCATCACGACGCAAACCGTGTGGCTACCAATGTCCTCTCGCCCAGTGTTGCAGCAGCCGTCGCGATAAAACCCCGTCATGGGTTTGTTTGAGCAGGCTTCAAGTGGCTCGCCGAGTACGTTGCGAGGTGTACGCCGCCCGCCAGGTCCACTACTGCTATCGTCCCTCAGCATTGACGTGTCCTTTGCCTTCACTCGGGCGTGCAAGTCTATCATTGCACTCTGCCGCAGTTAGATTTTTCCCAATTCCCCTAACCACCAGGACGTTGCGCTGGCTACAAGCTCCGGTCCAAGTGACCGGCATTTTGCATGGCTTCCCAATGCTCAAATGCGGCTTCGACCGCTAAAAAGTATTCGTGTTCACTGTACTTGGGGTGCTTCTTGACGGCAGCCCGACTTCTCGCAAGGTGGCCACGGCGGGCCGGGCCACCGGCATTTTCCGCAAGAACTTCCGTCAATGCATCCGTGAACTCGCGATAAAGTGTCGAAATGTCGGTGCTGCTACTCATGATCTGTCTCCAAATCGGAAAGCGGATTGAAGAGTTTGAGCATTTGATGATCGTTCATGGTTCCGGTCGGCAAATTAGATCTTCTCAATCAACGTCGCATCTTCGTCACTGGCCCGCGAGCTGTTCACGCGTTTCGACACCGGCCATTTCTGCAACATATCTTCGCCAGCAGGCCTCATCAGCGCCGATGCCTCTTTCCCGTCGCCACGTTCCCATTGCTCGAAATCTCTTGCTTCGAGAATAACCGGCATTCGGTCGTGCACGTCAGCGACAAATTTATTGGGCTCAGTGATTACCATTGTGCACGACTTCAAATCTTCGCCGGTCGTCTTGTCTTTCCAATTTGACCACAGACCCGCAATCGTCATCATCTGTCTGTCTCGGCGCGTGAAATAATACGGCTGCTTCCCGCTCGGTGTATCCTGCCATTCATAGTAGCCCGAAGGAGGGATGAGGCAGCGCCGTTTCTTGAACGCATCGCGAAACATTGGCTTTTCAGCGACGGTCTCAGCGCGTGCATTGAACGTAGCCATCCTCATTTCTTTGAGGGTGTGTGTACCGAAAACCTTATCCGCATTGATTAGCCGAATGAATCACCTAACGTCAGTGGACCATGTTCGGACTGTTCTGCTTCGTCCTGGCCGTCTTGGCCTCGCCATTCAAGTCGAAGAGCCGACTTGAGGCAGAGAATGCGGTTCTCCGACATCAGTTGATCGTTCTGCGGCGTAAAGTGCAGGGCCGGGTCCGGCTGACGAACAACGACCGCTGGTTCTTGATCCAGCTATATCGAT
>Ga0182024_10015603_pt1 | contig 14513 bp, 13 predicted proteins | sample P32metaG_FD_120480 | JGI IMG/M metagenome (GOLD analysis project Ga0182024, IMG submission 120480) | Permafrost microbial communities from Stordalen Mire, Sweden - P3-2 metaG (Illumina Assembly) | ecosystem: Environmental > Terrestrial > Soil > Wetlands > Permafrost | place: Sweden: Stordalen... | reverse complement strand
TTGTTCAACTACTTGTACTACATGATCGCGGGCCGGGTCATGGGGGTCGAACCGTACGGAGAGCTGATTTCGCTGAATGCAGCCGTTTTCGCGGTTGCTGCTCCCGCAAGCGTCGCCCAGATCATCGTTGCACGTCTGGCCGCGGAATTCGATGCGACGGCGAATCGTTCAGCCCTGCGGTCGCTCACTCGGATGACGGTCGGGTGGGCAAGCGTACTGGCTGTGCTCGCGGTGTCGGTCGTCGTAATCCTGCGCGAACCACTGGCGGCCTTTTTTCATCTGGCGTCGACCCAGCCGATCGTTGTGAGCGCCGTGACCCTCGCCGCCTTCGCGTTCGCCACCATTCAGCGCGGTATTTTTCAGGGCTCCCATCGGTTCGGCGAGATGTCCCTCTCGTATCTCATTGAAGGCAGCGTGCGTTTTGGGATCGGGATCCCGCTCGCGATCCAGCACGGGGTGCTCGGTGCGCTGGTGGGATTCGCGATTGGAGAGATCGCATGTGTCGGTTACAGCCTGTGGGCACTGCGCGGCTCGCTCGGTCCAGGCGGAAGACTGTTCCGCGTCAATTCACGCTCCGTGGCGGAAATCGCGTCACGTGTGGGTATAGCCCAACTCGTGTTGACCGTGCTCTGTGCACAATACGACGTGGCGCTGGTCCGGCATTTCTTCGAAGCGAACGCGGCCGGTCTCTATGCTGCCGCCGCGCTGCTCGGGCGCGCGATGCTCAGTTTGCTCGCCTTCATCCCGACCCTCATCATGCCGAAGGCAACAGCGCTGACGACGAGAGGAGCGGCGGGTTTGCCGCTGCTCGTCACAGCCCTTGCCGTGAGCGTAGCGATTATCGCCCCGGCGGCGCTCATTGCCGCCGTTGCTCCGTCAGGGCTCGTCGCGCTTTTCGCCGGCAACGCGTTCCGGGAAGCGGGGCCGCTCGTCTTCACCTACGTCGCGGCCGCCAGCGCCTTGGGCCTTGCGAACGTCGTCGCGGCGTACCAGATCGGATTGCGTCGCTACGCGTTCGTCTGGCCGGCTGCGGGCGTGGGCACGGCGGAGGTAATCACCATAGCGCTCTGGCATCCGTCGCTCATCGCGGTGATTTGGACATTGTTCTTCGGCCATGCGACCTTCCTCGCGGCGACCTTCATCGGCGTCGGATCAGAGCGTGCGCCCCTCATCGGGAGATTTTAGATAATGCTTTTCGTCGAAGCGTTCGACCGAAAGGGCGAGTCGAGTTTCGACGCCGAGCTCGATCAAATCGTTTGCAATGACGCGCTCTCGCGCGGCACCATGAAGGGTTATGACAACGTCGCCGGACGAACGACCGAATTTACGATTCAAACGACAAACTTCCGCGAGGACGTTCGCGCGCGCGAATCCGGCTCGATAACGCGACAGCGCGCGGTCGTGTGCGCGCTGTCGATCGCCCTGCTTGGGCACCCGAATGCCTCGTTGGTTACCATCGCCGAGTACGTTCGGGCGGCGCGATTGCGAATCTACATCGCCGATTGCAGCACGGCCCTGTTCGTCTATCTGAAGAAATTTCTTACCGACTCAAACCTGGTCTTCTCGGGGTATTTCGGCGTAGGGCATCGATCCGGTGCGTTCGTGAACGGCGTGCGTCACGAGGATCTCGTCGCGACCTCGTTCCCGTCGGAATATTTCGACATCGTGGTAACCTCGGAGGTGCTGGAACACATTCCTGACGCGCACCGAGCCGAGGCCGAGATCGTGCGCATTCTGCAACCGGCCGGATCGTATATTTTCACGGTTCCGCTCGATCCGTTCGGCGAAGCCGATACGGTCCTGGCCGAACTCGACGTGAATGGAAACGTGGTGTTCCATGTGCCCGCGGTCTACCGCGCAGACCCCTGCCGGCCGGAAGGCATTCTGGCATACCGCATCTTTTCGATCGCCGATCTCGAACGCCGCTTCGAGGCACTGGGTTGCTCGTTGGCGACCTATCGATTCTGGTCGAGAAAACTCGGAATTCTCGGTCCGAATTCATGGGTGCATATCGCGCGCAAGGGCGCTACAGGTGAATCTGGCTGACAGGGATCATGTCGCGGTCTGAACCGCTTCACGTGAGGCCAGCCGCTCGATCGCTGTCGATGCCATCCCGTAGAAGTAGTCGTTGTACGTAACCGGCGCGACGCGGAGGCCATAGTCCGTGCCCTCGCCCGGGCCGTACCAACGCAGATTAAAGTGCTCGACGATCAACGGATGAATGGGCACGCTCAAGAAGCCCAGCGGTCCTTCCTGAGGAAACATGGTCAGGCTCCGGTCGATATCGACGAAACACGATTCGGGAAGGGCCGGCTCCGCCGCCGCCAACAAGCGGCCGCACAGCTCTCGCAGAGACACGGACGTCGGGTGGTTGGCGGTCCAAAAAAGGCGGTCACTCGACAAGCGCTCGAAAACGAAGTCGCTCATCACGACGTCGCACTTTGCCTCGCGGGCTTGCAAGCGCGCCTTCTCCATCTCGGCATAACGGTTGAGGTTCGGCAGGTGCTCGTGGGCATGGCCCCGGTAATGCGCAATGGTCTCATCGGCGGTCAGGCCTCGCTGCACGCAGTCGATGATGATCCGGTCGCCCTCAGGATAGTGCCCCCAGGGCGTCGCATCGGTCGGCTGATCGTTGAGCGGATTTGCGCATCGCAGCGGCCACAAGAGGTTCAGGTCGACCGACGGAAATACGATCTTCGCGCAGTGCGGTGGGAGCTGGTCTCGGTACGGAAACGGATTGGCGTCGAACTGCTCCAGCAGCAGCACGGTTCGGCCAATCACCCCCGGCGCGAGATTGCGCGAACCGGAGACGCGGTCGTCGAAGCTGGGGAGGTAATGGACACAGTACGCCTCGGCAAGCGCGGGATCGGCTCCAAAAATCGCACTTACGGCGCCCGCCTGGCAATTCCCATAAACCAGAAGCGTCGGTTTGTCGATCTCCGCTGCGTTAGTCCGCGCCGCGTGCACCGTCGGCCTCCTCAATAAGATCCATCAATTCCCCAACGTCGTGCACTTCGAACGCCCTGTTCGTGGGCAGTTCGATGTGAAACTGCTCCTCGATGCTCAGAATAAGTATCGAATGGGAGAGCGAGTCCCAGCCGTCGATGTCGGCACTGGTCGTTTCCGCGGTGATCAAGTAGCCGGGCGGGAGCCCGAACGTCGTATGCATGACGGCTGAAACACCACGGAGGATATCGTCTTCTGCTAGGCTCATGAGGTCGCCGAAACGTTTCCTAAGGGCATCAAAGTCCCTTGGATGTACAATTGCTTGTTCTTTACCCGGCTGATCTTGCCACTGGTCGTTTTTACGAGCTGACCGCGCCGCAGCGGAACGACCGAATGGATCGAAAGGCCGAGGTGCTCGAGGACGCGTCGACGGATGTCACGCGTCAATTCGTCCGGGCGGTAGATGGGCTCGATGCACTCTGCGAGGACGATGACAACCGTCGCATCGCTTTGTTGATTGTCGACGCCGATTGCGACGCTGCGCCCCGCGAGGACCCCTGCGACCTCGCTCACGAGGTACTCGATCTCGTGCGCGTTGTAGTTACGTCCATTGACGATGAGCATGTCGTCCAAGCGGCCGGTGACGAACAACTCATCACCGTGAGTGAATCCGAGGTCCCCCGTTTGATACCAGCCGTCGCGGAGCTTTGTCTCGGTGAGATCTTGCTGGAGGTAGTAGCCGGCAAAGAGAAATGAACTAGCTACAAAGATCTCCCCGACGACGTCAGGCGGGAGCAGCTTCCCATCTGCAGCCCTTACCGTGATCGACACGCCGTCGAGCGGAAGGCCGCAAGAGAGAAGATCTAAGGCCAATTTATCCGAAGCGCCCGGCGAAATTTTGCCATTCGCAAACGCCTCCGGGTCAATACTGATCACCGCAGCTTCCTTACCCAGAATCGTTTGTGTTGCACAGAAAACATTCTCCGCCAACGCGTAGCAGACGTGGAGGCTGGCGGGTCGTACACCGCAGCCTTCGAAACGCCGCAAGAAGCGCTCGAAGGTTCCGGGCTTACACGGCTCCGAACAGTTTATGAAAGCACGTATCGAACTGAGATCGAACGTCGCGTCCGGCTTGGTAGCGTTGACAAGGTGGCTAAAGGCGAAGTTCGGCAACCAGCAAAGCGATGGGCGATAGCGCTGTATCGCCTCAAGCAGCGACTGCGGCCTCATGACCCACTCGAAAGGATCCAGCGCGATCAGGCACGTGCCCTCGATCAGCGACGTCATGAAACAAGCGATGAAGCCCATATCGTGGTAGAGGGGCAGCCACGACACGATACTGTCGTGCTGTGTGAACGAAAGACGCTTCGAATACGCCGCCGTATGGTCCAGGATGGCCCGATGCGTGAGCATGACGCCCTTTTTCAGCCCGGTCGTACCGGAGCTGTGTTGAAGACACGCTATGTCGCCCGGCGCGGCGTTGGCTGCAGGGACACTCCCAGCCCTTTCGTTCGGACTCAATTCCCAAATGGAATCGCTCGGAACCAGCATTTCGATTGAGAAATTCTCGATGCAAGCGAATGCCGCGGCGCGGTTTTCTTCGTATGTGACGATGAGCCGGGGGCGGAGTCGCTCAAAAAGCTTCTGGTGATCCTGCCAATAGATGTCCGGGCGCTGCTTGCTCGACGGAAACGGCATGAACGACGGTATAGCTCCAGCTAGGAGCGCCCCCAGAAAGCTATAAAACAAATGCGGCGTGTGGCGCAAAATGATGATAACGATATCGCCTCTGCGGACGCCGCGTGCTTGATAGAGGCGAGCATATGCTGTTGCTCGACGAAAAAGATCGCCAAAGGTAATCTCTTCGGCGGTTTGCGGCGATACGAATCTACAAAAAAGCTCCCCCGCTTTCTTCTCTGCATGGCCAGCGATGCAAGCGTCAATGGTAGTCAAGGAAAACTCGTGGCGCTAACGCCCGGCCCCGCATCTCGTGGAGGTACCAATAGCCAACGTGGAGATTCTTTGGCCTGCACTTACAGAAACCATCGAACGCGTCAGGCATCGACGCCTTTCGGTCGTGGCCGACGCGAATGTGTGGCCCGCCCTCGATGACCCGGGGCTCAAAACTTTGGGGCATCCAGAACAGAGAGCGTACGCGACCCTCCACCCGTGACGTCCTGAAGAAAGAAACGCGTGGAGCTAATCACCCAGTCCCCGGTGTCTGCCTCGCCGCCGCCCGCCGTCGCGACGAATACGGGGCCATCCGGAGCGTTCATGTGGACCTCCACCGACTGCCATTTGGATGCAATCCAAGTGAGATGCACGACAGCGCGCCGAGGGTCCGCATTCTTATCCACCGAGACGATACGCGCGCGCAGTAGTGAGTTGAGGGTCGAGCCTCGGGCTCCGGCCGTCGCCGGCACGGTTGCCGTACCGGTGCTGAGCAAGGTATACGCCGCTGTCTGGCGATCGAACATGAACCGAGTATACGTCGGATCGGTTGTCGGTGTTTCCGTGAACAGCACACGAGTATTCGGATCGCCGGATACGAGAGCAACAAGAAGGTTCCCATGGGCGATGGTTCTTGCATATTCGACGTCTGAAGAGGATATGTTTACATGAAAGTTGCGCCGGCCTTCCTCCGTGACTTGACGCTCGAGCTCGGCGTAAAAAGCGCGTGACTGCTTCTCGAGTTGCGCGATGCCATCCGTCTGCTGCCAGCCGCCCGGCCCGTAGAGTGCTAGAGCATTGATCCCAAATTGAAGGCTTGCCGCGGCTATCGCCACCCGCTGCCGGCCAAATGCCCCACGTAACAGCGGCGTTTCAGAAGCTGCCTGAAAAATCCCGGCCATGGCCAAGCCAATACCTGCGATCGGTAGTGCGAGGTTATAGAGCGACCAGTTATTTGCGGAAAACAGTAAGAGGGGCGCTAGCGTTGCGATAAACCACACGAGTCCCGCCGCGATGAAGCGCAAGGCAACATCGCGCCTGTCGCCAAGCAACGCTATAACCGTAACCGCCGCCACAATGAGCAAGTAGAGAATCCAAATAACTTGAGCAGCAAGACCTAAAACGCCGCCGCTGTGAAGCACGTTATTGAATGTCGGGAACCAACCAAAAGCGTTCGCAAATGATTGCAAGGCGAGATGAACATATACCGAAAAATCAACGGTGAAGGCAAAAGGCCCCGACCGGGCCGAGCTGAGGCCGGTTACGAAGAGTCTGAAGAGCGCATAGAGCGCGAAGATAATCCAGAGTGGCCGCGTCCTCTTCAGCGAAACGTTCAAGGCATCTCTTAAGATAAAATAAGAAATGGCCAGAGCCACTGCCGGTAGCGGTGTTGCGGTTTCGTTGCAGAGTAGAGCCAATACGAACCAAATGCCGCACCATTTGGAGGAACCCTGGATGAATTGAAAGATCGCGATGATGAAGGCGGTGCAAGCGCCGACTTCTGCGAAGGACGAAGCCCACGTCGCCAGTTCGAAATGGCTTGAAGTAAACGCCGCCATCGCCGTCGCGACGCAGGCTGGCCCCCACGAACTCAGCTGCCAATAGATTCGAAAGAGATACGTTGCAGAGATGGCTATTGCAAGTATCGAAATCGCAAGATAACCGGCCGGGTTCATTCCGAACAGGTGCCAACCGAGCGAAAAGAAGAGATCTTGGCCGAGAGGTCTGTACATCGGCCCCGTGTTCGAAACCAGAATGTGCCACAGGCTCGCGACGCCGACTAGAGTGTATTTTGCTTCGAACAGCCAGTAGAAGTCGTCGATTGCGAAGTAGGATCGCAGGCCGACCGAAAACATCGCGAGTGCGAGCAGGCCCACAAGTACGGCAGCGGCCGTTTCAGGCGGCGCGGCCCGGACCGAACTACTCGCCCGCCTTAGGAAGCCTCGGGCTGCTTGTGCCATCGAGGCTCCTTGCTGACCAAGACTCATGCTGCTGATGGACGCTGCTCGCGCTCGCGTCCTAAACTCCTGAACTGGAACTTTCTTCCATCCGTCCTTCGGCGCTAGCTACAATGTAATCTGGGCGATTTCGGACGTTCTGCAAGACGAGCCACAAGTATTGCCCGATGATTCCCAACCCCATGCTGGTGAGGGCCCCGAAAAAGACGATTGCAAGAACAAGCGTCGCGTAACCCGGGACCTCGATCAGTCCAAGGATCTTCGCGACGAGAATGACCAAGCCCCAGACAATCGAAACAAGCATTCCGAAGCCTCCGCCATACATGAGCACTTGAAGCGGAAGGTCGGAAAAATTAAACACGCTGTTCGAGGCAAGGCGCAGTTTCTTCCGAAACGTCCAAGCACTTTTACCCTCGAGTCTTGGCGCACGATGATAGTACACAAGCGTGCGGCGGAAACCGACCCAGAAGAGCAACGCTACCCAACTGGTGCTCGCTTCCTTGAAGTTCATCAGTATATCGCGAACCTCACGGGTCACGGCGAAGACGTCCACGCCGCCTGGTGGTATATCCTTGACGACAAAGCGACGATAGAGCGCCCAAAAAACATTGCTGCAGAATAGCGAAAACCACGGATCCGATCGACTGTCGCGGCAGCCGATTGCAATGTCAGCGCTTCCCGAAGCCAACAGTTCGTAGAATTTGATCATCAGGTCAGGCGGCTCTTGAAGGTCGGCAGCCATCACCGCAAAGTAGGATCCGCGAGCACGATGCAAGCCGGCATTCATCGCAGACCAGGCGCCAAAATTGCGGCTGAGCGAAATCAGCTGCCACGCGAACGGCGCGCTCGGGAGCCGCTCTCGGAGAATGGTCAAGCAGCTATCGGTGCTGCCATCGACGACGAACACGACCTCCATGCGGGCCGGCATCCGCCCGTGGAGAGCGGTGAGTTCCTTGAGGAGACGATCGAGGCTCTCCTCGGCGCGATAGACGGGAATAATAATTGAAAGCATTCGGTCTTTTATCTCAATCGGCGCGGTACGGCGTGGAATGTGCCTGTCACACGATTCGCTGAAGGTTCGAAGCTACAATGTCGACCTGGCCTTGTGTCAATTCGGCGTAGATCGGCAGCGAGAGCTCATGCTGTGCAAGCCGCTCGGCGTGTGGAAAGGACCCAAGACCATATCCGAGGTGCCGATAGCCATCCTGCAAATGACACGGGATCGGATAGTGCACGTTTGTGCCGACGCCTGCCGCATCAAGCTTCTCGCGAACTCGATTGCGGTCTTCAACGAAAACGGGATATATATGCCAGCCATGCAACACGTCTCGCGGCACAACCGGTCTGTCTATGCCGTTTAGCAGGGCGTCGTAAGCAGCCGCGACCCGTCGTCGTCCGGCGATCCACGAATCGAGATAGCGCAATTTGACGTTCAACACGGCTCCCTGTATGCCGTCCATCCGGTAGTTATAGCCAACCGCTTCGTGAACGTACTTTTGTGAGCCGCCATGATCGATCAGGACGCGCATCCGTTCAGCAAGTGCACCATCGTCACATGTGACCGCGCCCGCCTCGCCGAAAGCCCCGAGCGTTTTCCCGGGGTAGAAGCTCCAACTGGCGAGAGCGTTCGTACCGATGCGCCGGCCGCGGTATTCTGCGCCGTGCGCCTGGGATGCATCTTCCAGCAACATAATGCCGTGTTTGTCGCACAGATCGCGTAAGGGATCCAGTTCAGCCGGCTGACCAAAAAGGTGAACCGGCACGATCGCTTTCGTTCGTGACGAAATCGCTGCTGCGACGGCGTCTACGTCGATCGTAAAACTTGGGGCTGCAATATCGACCAGTACGGTACGGGCTCCCGTATATTCGATCGCCTCGACCGTCGCGATGAATGTATTCGCTTGCGTGATGACTTCGTCGCCAGGACCGACGCCGCAGGCTAGGAGGGCCACGTGGAGAGCGTCCGTGCCCGAGCCTACTGCAACGCAGTGGCGGGCGCCGACGTATTCCGCGAACGCCTGTTCGAATTCACGAACGGCTGGTCCTGAGACGAACGCGCAGCGCTGAATGACGTCATCTACCGCGGCTCGGAGTTCAGCCGAGATCGGGTGATGCTGCGCAGCAAGGTCCAAGTATGGAACGCTCAAACTGGATTTACCGCGTGCCGTCCGGAGTTCACTTGAACGAATGCGCCGCCGGCGGCAATGGACCGCTCGACTGCCTCGAAGACGTCTACGATCGCGGCTCCCTCTTGAGCGTTGCAGCGCATGGGTTCTCCCTCTCCGATTGCTTGCGCGAAAGCGTCGATGACTTTGGCGAGAGCTTCTCGAGTATCGATAGAAGGCGCGTGCATGTCCCCCGCTCGATAGGATACAAAGCTCGCCGCCCGGGCATCGGCATCGCCGATGAAGTCGACCCCCTTGTCGTAGATGCGGACCTTCTCCGAAGGCTCTACGTCGTCCCACATCGCCATTTTTCGAGAACCAGAGATGGTAAGTTGTCGGACCTTGACCGGAGACAGCCAACTCACATGGGCGTGTCCGTGAATACCTGAGGGGTAACGCAGCGTGAGGTAAGCAACGTCGCTGAAGGACTCATTGAGCAGCCGGAGGCTAATCGCGGCTACGTGCGATGGCCGTTCGCCGAGAAGATGGTTGAAAATCGAAATGTCGTGCGATGCGAGGTCCATATAGACGCTCGCGAAGCGCTGATAGAGACCGAGGTTCACGCGAACCGAGTGAAGGCCATAGAGTTGACCGAGTTCGCCACGTTCGATGGCCCCTCGAAGGTACTCGACGGAACCGGTATACAAGAACGTATGGTCCACAGCGAGTATCAGGCCCCGGGCTTCTGCCAGGTCAACGAGTCCCCAGGCCGTGGGGCCGTCGGTAGCCAGCGGCTTTTCGACCATGACGTGCTTGCCCGCCTCAAGTGCCTCGCGCACGAGCGCCGCGTGAGTTTCCGGCGGCGTCGCAATGATCACGGCGTCAACATCGTTGAGCACGGTTCGCATCGTCGAGGCCGCGCGAACCGCCGGACTCGGGCGCACCACGCTTTCCAGACGAGCTGGGTCGAGGTCGACTACCGCGGTCAAATCAAACTGCTGCGACGCGAGCACGTTGCGGACCAGATTCGGACCCCAATAACCGAGTCCGACGACACCGACTCGCGTTTTCATCTATCCAGTCCTGAATCTCGCGTTTCTGGAATGGCGTTCTTACACTCGAAATAGATATCGGAGGATATCTCGGGGAGTGTTTCCCCGAGGCGAAGAAGTCCCTCGATGACATTGTCAGCGAAGTCCGACATGACTGCATTCGGAAACGGCTTTATGAGCACCCCGCCCAGAGCACCGTGGCGGAAGCCGGCCGCTTCGATGTCTTTCGAAAGCGTTTGAGCATCGTAGACTCTGCGGTGGCCGATCATGTGATCGCGTTTGGAAAGTTCGTAGACGGTCGGTGCGAGCCCCATCTCTACCCCCAAGCGGCGGTGAATTGAGAGTGCGTTCGGAACATAGACAAAAACGCTTCCGGCGGCCTTCAACCATCGTGATATTCGCCGCAAGATCGCGACGGGGTTTTCGACATGCTCCATCACGTGCGAGCAAACGATTGTGTCGTATTGACGATCGGGCTCGAACGTTTCGAAGAGTGCATGGTAGAAACGCACGTGGGCACCCTGAACCCGGGAACGTGCTAACTCGATGTAAGCGGCAGAGCCATCGACTAAGTCAAGCGAAGCAGCAACCCGCGCAAGGTGAATCGCCGTTTGTCCACCGGAGCACCCAAGCTCCAGTACCGCCTTCCCCTCGATGCCAGTTGCTATTCGTTCTGCGAAGTACGAAAGGATATGTCGATCAAAGTCGCTCGTCGGGTCGTAATCACCCGCGAGCTGTTCCAATCGATCTGCTTCGTTCACCGGTACATCCTCTCGTCGCTGACCCTCTGTCGGCCAACCGCGTTTCGACGCACGATCGCCTTTTTCCAGCCGCGAGCGCCTGCCTGTGCGTTTTCGTCACATCTCGTTAAGGTCTCCCTTCGAGCGAAAGTCGGCATTTACATCAGATCTCGGATTGCGGGCACGTCCGGCACGACACGGCCAATGTTTAATGAGCGTAGAAAGTCGCCGGTCCGTATGCCGCACGTCACAAGAAATACGCTGCCGCAGCCGACGATCGCTGCGGCCCTCGCGTCAACCTCAGTGTCGCCGATCCATGCAGAACCAGGGATCTCGGACGGCCTGACGTTGAGAACGGCGCCGGCGGCCTTTCCCTCGTGGCCCAGGCTCGGGTCGCAGACCGTGATGTCGTCAAACAGATTCGCCAAACCGAGTCGGCGGAGCTGCACATTCAGGGCACCTTCGCGCCGACGGAGCGTGATGAGGCGCAGCCGGCAACCGCTTGAAACCCACCGCGATAGTACCGCCTCAACCCCGGGCTGCGCCGTGTCGAATGCCAAATACTCGTCCTGCTCGATGAGCTCGATCCATTGCCGCACAAGCTCGCCCCCGTCCCCGCGTGCCCCACTCTCGCTGAACAACTGCACGCCGGGAACCAGCCGCCTCTTACGTTCCCAATAGGTCTCGATATCCATCGGACGCAAATCGTTCGCGCGACAAATTTCTCGATAACAAGCGAAGTGCCGGTCCTTACAATTGAGAATTGGGCCATCCAAGTCCAAGAATATTGTGCGCCTGCTATTCATACGTGGACTGGGCCGTCGCGCGAAGCGCTTTAAAGTACTCAACTTCTCGTTTGAGTCCCTTCCGCAAACTTGTGAAGGACGTGATGTCGACGAGCGCATGCATTTTGCCGGCATTAAAATGGAGCGGGAGTTCGTCGCTGCCTTCGAATTGAAACGCGCCGCGGTAGCCAATAATCTCGGCAAGGCATTGGGCGATCTGTAGAATCGTTGTGGCTTCGCCGCGCACGACGTTGATCGGGTCAACCGATTCAGCCTGTTCCATCAACAACACGAGAGCATTCGCGGCGTCATCGACATACAGAAAGTCGCGAGTTGTTGATCCCGTGCCGCGTAACACAGGCACTTGCCCTCGCAGCATCGTCCAAATGAGATTAGGGATGAGCTTTTGGTACCGCTCTTCGCCTGGTCCGAAGATATGACCCAGTCTAGCGATACTATATCGGGACCCTGAGGCAGCCGCAAAGTCACGAACCAACTGCTCACCAAAGACCTTCGACGCACCGAAAAGTGTCTCCGGGGACACGCGGCTTTGCTCATCAATGGCATCGGCACTTCGGTGATACACGTCAATTGAGCTGGTAAATATCAGATGCTGCGGCGCGGAGGGTAAGCTCTCTAAAAGCGCTGCAAGGCCGCGAATGTTACTCCCGACAATTCGCGGCACACAAGAAGCCTCAGCGCGGTTCTTAGGAGCAAATCCGGCCACGTGAAAAATGGTGTCGATCGATTCGACACCATTTTCCTCCCAAAATGATGCCGTCAACTCCTCGAGGCCGCAGTAAAATGTGTCTCGTGCAACCGACGTACGTGTCGTACGCAGGAGCCGGAGCAGGCGCGTCGCCGGGACCGCCGACAATTCGTTCGCCAATCTGGTGCCGATGAAGCCATCGGCGCCCGTAAGCAAGATCGTCTTCATGCGGAAGGAAAGTTACCACTGCTCTTAACGCGCTCGAGCACATCGACGGAGGTCAACGCCGGCTCCACGTCCATTCCGCGAATCCATAGCAGGCCGTCCGGCAGCGGGTTGATCTTCTTTTCCAAGTTCGGAAGTGTGCCGTCGACGCCGAGCTGACAATAAATGTGGGGAAGATTCAATCCTGCCTTCGTGAAAAAATAGTGCGTCGTAAAAAACCGTGCGATATTGATTTCGGTGACGTATGGAAGATCATCCGCGCCGAACGTCATGTCGACTCCGAAGATCCCGTGCGGCCGCGGATCTATTGCGAGAATGGCTTGGTCGGCAAGGCGGTCGACTTCCGGATCCGCCCACGTTTCGCCGACGCCCGTAATCCCGGTTACACCGGAAAGCGTGCGATTCCCAAAGTTCCAACTCCACCGCCGACGCGACTGTGCGACGACCAACTGACCTTCGTACCAAATCGATAACCATGTGGTAGTGCGGCTTGTGAGACACTCGCTTGCGGTAAAAACACCCCATCCAGCGTAACGTTCGATCCACAGTCGAGCGAAATCAAAGGAATCGGTCGGCAGGGCGCCCGTGCCGCCGCCGCCTTCAGTTGCCCGAACCCAAACCTTCGGGCCGAGTTCGCGAAGGGCGCGACGTAGGTCATCCGGCCCGTGCAGCAGCATCGTGCGCGGTGCCCGCACACCTGACCGCGCCCAGACCTCATACGATCTGAACTTATCGACACATGTTTCGACGGTGTCTTCAGACGGCATGAAGAGACTCGTACCGACGTCTGCGATATCGCGGCGCAGGCGCGACACGGCGCGGACCTCAAAATCATTTTGCACGTGCATGAGCTGTGGCCTCGTCCGATCGAGCAACCGCAGAAGGTCTTCGCGATAAGCCGGGTCGGAAGCCGACGGTACGAGATGTTTCTCATCGCAGTCGGCGAGAAATAAGTCGGTTGCGCTTGCGCAGCTGCCAATAATATAGTATTGGCTCGGTGCGTCATGCAGCGAGCGAATAAAATTGTTCGAAGGCGCGCCACCGGCACCCCCGACCTGTATTCTCATCATAATCAGATTCGTCGCATTGGTCCGAAGCCGAAAAACGCCTTCAGCGTACCCCCGTAAGAAGGGCTGCTGGCCAAGCGTCTCGGATGCACGAAACGCGGCCGGGCGGATCGAGATGTCCCAGGGCACTTTTCAATGCCTGCCGGCAGTGCGCCGCGTATGTCACAAAGCAGTGTACGCGGCTGCGGCGTCCAGTTCGCCTCCGAGGAAAAGCATGACGCGGTTCGACAGGGCGTAGCGATCGCGTATCGCTGCAAGGATTTCCTCCTGCGCCGAATGTGAAACTATCAGAATCGGATCCGCACGCCTCTGCAGCATCAACGGACCCAGAATCGGCACGCCGCGAATGGTCTTTCCGTGATAGTTTGCATTCGAATCAATAAACGCGGTAATGTTCAGGCGCGCAAAGACCGGGTCGTTCATGAGATGCAGTGTTAGACTTCCCGTGCCCCACACCATCAGCGGCGCGTTACTGGCGGCAAGTCCTTCCAGCCGACCGCAGAGTGTGCGCTCGAGCTGTTCCGAGAGCGCGATGTAGGAACGAGCGATAACGCCGGGGGCGTCCGGTCCGTGCGCGCCGTGCGGAGCATCCACAGCGAAAAGCCCGTCGAGGCCAGGATCATTCATGGATCCGACTTGCCGGATCGTGGTCCAACTCGACAAAGGGCGAAATCCGACCCTGCGCATCAGCCGCTCGAGCGTCTGCCTAGAGAAAAAATTGATGTGCTCCAGGCTGAACTGCTGAAACGGCGACGACACGAAGTCCCCAAAGCGATCGGCATCAGGAACCTCGACCCAGATCGCGCCGCCGTCAGTGAGCAGGCCGCGAAGCTCGCTCAGGGTGCGCTCGAGGTCGCGCAAATGTTCGAGAACGCTCGCCATCAGGATGAGGTCGAAGCGCTCGCCGCCGAAGGCCATCTGCGAAATCGACGTGTTGATCACCTCGACGTCGTAGAGCTCGCGTGCGAGTTCCCGG
>Ga0182024_10015602_pt1 | contig 14513 bp, 13 predicted proteins | sample P32metaG_FD_120480 | JGI IMG/M metagenome (GOLD analysis project Ga0182024, IMG submission 120480) | Permafrost microbial communities from Stordalen Mire, Sweden - P3-2 metaG (Illumina Assembly) | ecosystem: Environmental > Terrestrial > Soil > Wetlands > Permafrost | place: Sweden: Stordalen... | reverse complement strand
GACCCCCGAGACCTACCTCGGCTACGCGCGCCAGGACCTCACCTCCTACCAGGGGTCGCCGGTCATCGACTCGCTCGCCACGCGGTACCAGCTGGCCTCGTCCGTCCCGGTCGACGGGCGGTCCTTCGGTGGGACGTGGACGGTCAACCAGTGGGAGGCCACGGCCGACACCGCCGGGTCGACCATCGAGCTCAATTTCATGGCCGACGACGTGTACCTGGTGCTGGGGGGGACCGGCACGGTGGGTGTCTCGGTCAACGGGGTGCACCAGCGCAGCATCGCCGTGGCCGGCGTCCCCGACCTCTACACCCTGGTGTCCTCGCCCCACTACTCGTCCGGGCTCCTGCGCCTCACCTTCTCCAAGGGTGTCCAGGCCTTCGACTTCACCTTCGGATGAGCCGCCGATCCCCTCACCGGGCGAGGCACCGGAGATCGCCCTCGCCCTGGTCGTCGGGTCGGCCACCCTGGTCGTCGGGGGACCGAGCCGGCCCGCACCCCGTCCGACGGGGGCGCCGGTCTGGGGCTGGCCATCGCCCGCGGCTTGACCGAGGCCCAGGGGGGCCGGATCTGGGTGGAGCGGGCCCGGGCCGGGCTGAACCGGGGCGCCCCCGGGTCACGGCGGCGGGGCCAGGTCCTTCACCAAGCGGGTGGTGTCGGCCTGGCGCCGGTAGCCTGCGGCCTCCCAGAAGCCGGTGGCCTGGCCGTGTTCGGCCACAGCGATGATGGCGGCCCGCCGCACCCCCCGGGCCACGAGCCGGCGTTCCCCCTCGGCCACCAGGGTGGACGCCACTCTGGCCCGCCGGTGCTCGGGCATCACGGCCAGCCGGTAGAAGGCGCCCCGCCAGCCGTCGAAGGCCACGATGAGCGACCCGATCAGGGTGCCGGCCGTCGAGGCCACCAGCACCGCCTGGGGGTCGACCCCGGTGAGCAGCTCGAGTGCGGCCAGGTCGTCGGTGGAGGTCGGCACGGCGCCGGCGGCGGCCCACAGTCCGGGCAGTTCGCCCAGGCGGGCCGCCGGGCACGGGGAGACGTCGAAGGCGGGCGCGCTCAGAAGACGTGGAATCGGGAGAGGGGCCACACCAGCACGTCGACCTTGCCCACGATGAGGCCCCGGGGGACTGGCCCCCAGTAGCGGCTGTCGCAGGACGCCTGGCGGTTGTCGCCCATCACGAAGTAGGTGTTGGCCGGGACCACGGTCGGGGAGATGGACTTGCCCAGGGGCGTCCCCTTGGGCAGCCAGGGCTCGGCCAACGGCCGGCCGTTGATCAGTACCGTGTTGCCCGACGAGGCGATGTGCTCGCCCGGTAGCCCGATCACCCGCTTGACCAGGTCGTTGACCGGCGCCCCGCCGCACTCCTCGTCCGGGGGGCGTTGGAAGACCACGATGTCGCCCCGGTCGACGCTGTGCAGGTGGTAGCTCAGCTTGTCGACCAGGATCCGGTCGCCGATCTGCAGGGTCGGCTCCATCGAGCCGGACGGGATGAAGAAGGTCTGGACGACGAAGGTCCGCAGTACGACGGCCAGGAGGGCGGCCACCAGCACCACCACCACGACCTCGAACACCCACCGGTGGCGCTTGGCCGGCCCTTCGGAGCCCGGGGCCCCGGGCTCGGGCTCGGGCGGCGTGGCCGGGGCATCCCCGGCGGGACCCCCGGGCCCGCTCGGGCCCACGATCACGCCGGAGCCGGCCGCCGGGGGACCGGTGGCATCGGGATCGGTGTCGGTGGTCGGCACGGCATGGTGAGGCTACCGGCCCCGCCCGGACCCGGGGGGCCGGGCCGGGGGCCAGGAATGCCTGGCCCCACCGGGGCGTTACGCCAAACTGGCACAGTTGGTGGACCCCGAGGGATGGGATGAGCCATTGAGCATCGCAATCCTGCTCGCCCTGGTGGCCAGCCTGTTCACGGCGACGTCGTCGGTCGCCCAACGGGTGGCCGCCGCCCCCGCCCCCGGGGAGATCAGCTTCAGCTGGCGGCTGGTGCTGTTCTTGGTGCGGCGGCCGGTGTGGTTCCTCGGCATCCTGTGCATGATCGCCGGCTTCCTTTTCCAGCTGGCCGCCCTCCAGGGCGGTGAGCTCAGCCTGGTCCAACCGGTGATCGCCACCGAGCTGCTCTTCGTGTTCGCCTATCTGGCCGTACGCAACCGGGACCGGGTGCACGCCCGCGACTGGGTGGCCGGGGTGGCCATGGCGGTCGGGCTGGGTGCCTTCTTGTTCCTGGCCGACCCCTCCGGCGGCTCGGCCCTCCATGCCACCGGGTGGCTGTGGCTGATCTCGGGGTCGGCCACCTTCGCGGCGGCCGGGGCCATGGCGGCCCTCTCGAGCGTCCCCTGGCGCGGCCGGCGCCCGTCGGCCGCCCGCCGGGCGGCCCTGCTGTCGGTGGCCGCCGGCATCGCCTGGGGGTTCGTCGCCGCCGTGATCAAGGAGCTGAGCAGCCATGTGGGCCAGGGGGCGTACGCGGTCTTCACTAACTGGTCGCCCTATGTCCTCATCCTGACCGGCGCCGCCGCCATGTTCCTCGTCACCAACGCCTTCCAGGCGGGCCCGCTGGCCGCCTCCCAGCCTGGCCTGACCATCGCCGACCCGGTGGTGGCCAGCCTGCTCGGTGTCGCGGTCTTCGGGGAGCACCTGCGCACGGGGCCGCTGCACCTGACCGGCGAGGCGATCGCCGTCGCCGTACTGGCCACCGGGGTCATCCTGCTCAGCCGGAGCCCCCTCATCCAGGCGAGCGAGGTGGCGTCCGGGCCCCCGCCCGCCACGCCGCGACCGGGTGTCCGGGCGGCCCCGGCCCCGCCAAGCCCGGTGACCAGCAGGCCGCCGGCACCGGTGGAGCAAGCGGCGGTGGCCGAGCGGGCCGCCCGCCCGGCGGCCCGCCACCGGTTCTCGGTCGGGCGGTCCGACGGTCACCGCGCCGGCTCCGCCCCGGCCCGGGACTGCCGGGCGTCGAGCGGCCGGTCCGAAACGGGCTGACCCCGGCGTCGGGGGACCGGGGGCCGGTTTCGGGCAGACTCGCGCCCGGTGATCACACGGACCCTCACCCCGGACGAGGCGGCGGCCCTGGTCCGCCCCCGCGACACCCTCGGCTTCGGCCTCGGGCCGGCCAACCCGGAGGCCTTCCTGAGCGCGCTGGGCCGCCGGGACGACTGGGAGGACCTGGTGCTCGGGGGAGCCCTGCTCCTCGGGCTCTACGAGGTGCTGGGCCGGCCCGGGGTCTCGTACCGCTGCGGCTTCTACGGCCCCGGGGAGCGGCTGTTCGCCGCCCGGGGGGCGAGGATCGACCACGTGCCCGGCGGCTTCCGCCAGATGGCGCCCATCCTGGCCCGCTTCGCCCCCCGGGTCATGACGGCCCAGGCGGCTCCGCCCGACCTGAGCGGCTCGGTGAACCTCGCCCTGCACTTCGGGGGGACCAGGGAGGAGCTCCTGGCGGCCGGTGCGGACCCCGAGCGCCTGCTGATCGTCGAGGTGAACCCCAACCTGCCCAGGACCTCGAGCCTCGAGCCGTACGACAACACCATCCCGATCGACCTCATCGACGTCGTGGTGGAGTCCGAGGGGCCGCCGTTCGCCCTGGCCGACCCGGCCCCCGACGAGGCCGACATGGCGATCGCCGAGCACGCCGTCAGCTTCGTCGAGGACGGGGCCACCCTGCAGACCGGGATCGGCGCCATCCCGACCATGGTGGCCACCCGGCTGGCCGAGGGCCCGGGCGGCGGCTACGGCATCCACTCGGAGATGTTCACCGACGGCCTGATGCTGCTCCACGAGGCCGGGAAGGTGACCAACCTGGGCAAGGGGGAGTTCGTCGGTCGTTCGGTCACGACCTTCGCCCTGGGGTCCCCCGGGCTCTACCGGTGGCTCGACGGGAACCCCGAGGTGGCCTTCCTCCCGGTGGAGGTGGTGAACGACCCGTCGGTCATCGCCCGCAACACCGGGTTCGTGTCGATTAACGGCGCCATCTGCGTCGACCTCTACGGCCAGATCGTGGCCGACAACATCGACGGGAAGCAGATCTCGGGGGTCGGGGGTCACGAGGACTTCATCGCCGGCGCCGAGATGCACCTCGACGCCCACTCCCTGGTCTGCCTGCGCTCGACGGCGATAGTGGGCGGGGAGCGGCGCTCACGCATCCTCCCGGTCCTGGACTCGGGCGCCGTGATCTCCACCCCGCGCCACCACACCGGGACCGTGGTGACCGAGTTCGGGTCGGCCGAGCTCACCGGGCGCACGGTGACCGAACGGGCCCGGTCCCTGGCCGAGATCGCCCATCCCGACTTCCGCGACGGGCTGCGGGCCGCCGCCGAACGGCTGGGTCGTGGCTGAGCCCGCCGCCCGCCCGGCCGTCGACCTCACGGCGCTCTTCGGCCTGGCCGACCGGGTGGCCGTGGTCACCGGGGGCAGCCGGGGCATCGGGTTGGCCATCGCCCGGGGTTTCGCGGCGGCCGGGGCCGCGGTGGTGGTGGCCAGCCGCAAGGCGGACGCCTGCGAACGCGCGGTGGCGTCGATCGAGGCCGCCGGGGGCACCGCCCTGGCCGTGCCGACCCAGATGGGCGACCTCGACGCCGTAGCCGCGCTGGTCGAACGGGTGGTCGAGCACTTCGGGCGGATCGACGTCGTGGTGAACAACGCGGCCAACTCGCTGGCCCAACCGATCGGCCGGATCACGCCCGAGGCGTGGTCCAAGACCCAGGACACCAACGAGCGGGGCCCGCTCTTCCTGGTCCAGGCGGCCCTGCCCCAGCTGGCCGAGAGCCCGGGCGCCTCGGTCATCAACATGGTGAGCGCCGGGGTCTTCACCCACGGCGGGCACGTCGCCATGTACACCGCGACCAAGGCCGGGCTGCTCGCCCTGACCCGCTCCATGGCGGCCGAGCTGGCCGATCGGGGCATCCGGGTGAACGCCCTGGCCCCGGGACCGGTCGACACCGACATGGTCCGCAACAACCCCCCCGAGGTGCAGCGACGCATGGCCCAGGCCCCCCTGATGGGCCGCCTGGCCGAGCCCTCCGAGATGGTGGGCCCGGCCCTCTTCCTGGCCAGCGACGCCTCGAGCTTCGTGACCGGCCAGGTGCTAGTGGCCGACGGCGGCCTGACGTTCCACTGAGTGGGCGACGATGTCAATGGCGCCGACGATCGGATGGGTCACGGCGGCCAAGACGGCTCGGGCTCCCGACCGGGCCAGTCAGATGAGCCGCGTGCTCACCCCTTGGCGTAGTCGGCGAAGCCCTGCCAGTCGATGACGACGCAGGGCTCGTCGCCGATGATCCATGCGTCATGCCCGGGCGCCATGGTGGCGACGTCCCCAGGCCCGAACTCCATCTCTTCGCCGTCGTCCATGACGACCCTCATGCGACCGGAGATGAAGAACCCTGTGTGGGCCGCCTGACAGCTGTCGGTCTTGGCAATCGGCTTGACATGCTCGGACCACCGCCAGCCGGGCTGGAAGGTGGCCCGCCCAACGGCACCTCCCTCCAGATTCACCAATTCAAGTTGTCCCATTCCCCCGTCAAACTTCCGGACCTCTTCCGGCGCCTCGAGACTCTTGCGAACCAGACCTGACATGGTGTCCTCCTCTGCTCAGCAGTTCCCTTGATCCGGACTCGGTTCACGGGGCGGATGGCCCCGCTTGCACCCCGGTCTACTGCATGATCTCCCGGCTCTCAAGCGGCGTCTCCGACGTCGGGCCCCATTCCGCCCATGAACCGTCGGAGGCGACGTGCTCGCGACCCAGGAGGTACGCCAGGACGAACCACGCGGTGCAGGCTCGGCCGCCGATCGTGCAGTACGCGATCAGTTCGCGGTCGTTGGTGCAGATGCTCGGTCCCGGGGCCACCGAGCGACGCACGGGGGGGTGGCGATAAGATCCGGCAGCGCACCGGACCGGCATTCGAGGGTCCCGACGAGAGGAGCAGCCATGTACCACACCATCGTCGTGGGGACCGATGGTTCTGACACCGCCTCCTCCGCGGTTTCCGTCGCGGCCGACCTTGCGAGGCTGTGCGGTGCCGAGCTGCACCTGGTCACCGCGTACCGGTCAGGCGGGGGTGCGATCGCGGTCCCGCTCACCGGCGCCCACGCCGACGACGGCGGACTCGGCACGGCGATGTCGAAGCAGGCCGGCGAGAAGATGCTGGCCGACACCGCGGCCGGCCTCGAAGGGGTGACGGTCAAGACCCATGCATCTTCTGGAGCGGCGGCCGACGCCCTGGTGAGCGAGGCGACCTCGCTCGGTGCTGACCTCATCGTGGTCGGCAGCAAGGGCATGCAGGGTGCCCGTCGGCTCCTCGGATCGGTCCCCAACTCGGTCGCTCACAACGCCCCCTGCGCGGTGCTGATCGTCAAGACCACCTGACCCGGTCGACTGCTTCGAGGGTGACGGCTCCCGGCGACCGTCGGCCCGCCGGCCGGCTGGTGCGGGTGGCGCCGTCGAACACGGATCGGGCCGAGCGTCGATTGCGTCTTGGTCATCGCGCTGTCAGGCCCTTCGGGCGGCTCGGGGCCGGCCGTCATGCCAGCCTCCGACCGGGGGGACCGCCAGCGCCGTCAACCGAGTTCGTCGAGGGCCTTCGAGGCACGGCGCTCGACTGCCGCGTACGAGCGGGCGACGGCGACATCACGGGCCCTTTCGAGCAGGGTCCGGGCCGTCACCGCGTCGCCGGGGGCGTCGCGCTCGGCGAGCATCCTGGCCCAGAGGAGGTCGGTGCGGGCGGCGAAGAACGACGCGCCCATCTTCTGGTTCAGGGCCGAGGCCTGGGTGAAGTAGGCATCGGCCTCGTCGAAACGCCCGAGCACGGTGGCCAGTCCACCGAGATAGTGGCTGACCGGCCCGAGGGCCGACGCTCCGGTGGCCGGGAGCTGGGCCGCCCAGGGTTCAAGCTGGTCGAAGAGGGGGCCGGCCGATGCCCGGTCCCGGCACTCGATGGCGGCCTCGGCGAAGTCGACCATGCCGGTCAGCCAGACCTGGTCGAGCGGCAACTGGAACGATGCGGCCCCGAACTCTTCGAGCAGTTCGGAGGCCCGGTCGACCCGGCCCGCTTCGACGTGGGCCTTGGCCAGCAGGGAGTTGAAGAACGTGCGCGGGATGTCGGGGGTCTCAGAGGCCATCTTCTCGATCAGCGGCACGAGCTCGCTTTGGGTGCCCCGCTGGCCGCTCACGATGTTGAACTGCGCCCCGAAAATGATCGTGGCATCGGGTTGCCCGCCCTCGGTGCCGATCTTGAGCGCCTCGGTCGCGTAACGTTCGGCCTGGTCGGTATCCCCGGCGATCTGTGCCCGCAACGAGCGCACGAACAGATAGCCCCAGGTGAAGATGGGCTGGTTCAGTCGATCGGCCATGGCGCCCTGGATGGCAATGCACCGGTCCATCTCGTCGAGGTCGGCCGCCCGGGCCGCCGATTCGGCGCGCCACTGCGCCGCCCAGAACAACAGGACGGGGTCGCCGATCCGCTCCGCCCGTCGGAGGCTCTCGGTGGCCCGGGCCTGGGTGATTTCAAGCATGGACGGTACCTGGAGGGGGACGTGGAGGTGGTTGAGTACCCTGACCATGACTTCGTCGTCGCCGGACGCCTCGGCGATGACGATGGCCTCCTCGGCCAGGGACTGCCGCCGCTCGAGCGGGCTGCCGTGGGCGAGCTCCGAGCACAGGGTGGCCAGCACCAACGCCCGGTCGGGGTGGGCCGTCGGGAGCAGCTCCAGGGCCATCTCGAGGGTTGCGACCTTCTCCCGGTCGATGGCACCCACCGCGCTGTAGAACCCCCGGTCGTTGGCCAGGCAGGCCGCCACCAACCGGTCGACATCGCCCATGCCGGCTGCCTGGTGTGCGGCGTCGAGGAGGGTGACCCGGAAGGACGGGTCCCCGGTCTGGCGTTGTGCGGTCCCGAGCCCGATGGCCAGGTCGAGCAGGAGTATCGGGTCCGGGTCCCTGACCTCGGCGCACAGCTCGAGTGCCTTGGCGTAGTGCCGGAGCGCATCGTCGGGTGCGAGCGAGCTGAGCGCGGCATCGGCGGCCTCGTAGGAGTAGCGGATCGCCTTGGGGAGGTTGGCCGGCGGGGTGGAGTTGATCCAGTGGCGGGCGAGCTCACCCACCCTGGTTCCCGGATCGTCGCCACAGATATCCTCCAACGCCCGCGCCACGCGTTCGTGCATGCGGGCGCGCCGGGTCGGGCCCAGGTCCTCGTGCAGCATGTGCTGGACGAGCGCGTGACCGAAGTTGTAACGGCCCGGAGCGTCGTCGACCTCCTGTACGAGTGAGGAGGTCCCCGCCGCCTCGAGGATGTCGAGCAGGGCGTCCGCCGGGATCCGGGTGGCCCGCTCCAGGGTGTCGAGGTCGAAGTCCCGTCCGATGACCGCCGCGGTGGACAGCACCCGCTCGGCGTCCGGCCCGAGCCGGGCCACCCGACCACCGACCACCTCACGGACACTTGCGGGAAGCGCCGCCCGGTCGATGGTGCCCCTGGCGGTCCACCGGCCGGCCGGGTTCTGGTGGATGGCACCGGTGTCCCGCAAATGGCGGAGGACCTCGGTGACGAAGAAGGGGTTTCCGTCGGTTTCGCGGTGGACGGTGTCGGCCAGGCCGAGGCCGAATGCGTCGAGGCGGTACCCGGCGACCGCCTCCATCAGCGACTTCACCCCGGATCCGTCGAGTCCGGCGAGCTCCAATCGGGAGACGCCCTGATGGCGCCAGAGCATTCCCAGGGTCTCTCTGAGGGTGGGGGACTGGGGAAGTTCACTGTCGCGGAAGGTCCCGAGCAGCAGCAGTCGCATCACGTGCTCGGCTGCGGTCACGTGGCGGAGCAGGGCCAGGCTCCCGCTGTCGGCCCACTGGAGGTCGTCGAGCACGAGCACGACGGGCTCGTCCTTCGAGATGGCCCTCAGGAGCTCCACCGCGGCGGCGAAGAGCAGGTAGCGCTCCGAGTCGGGGTCGGTGGCCTTCGACGGGGGCAGGCCGGGGAGCCTGTCGTTGAGCTCGGGCACCAGGCGCGCCCATTCGGACCCGTGCGCCTCGATGAGGGCCCGGACGCGGCCCGCGTCCGCATGGGCGAAGAAGTGGCCGAATGCTTCGGCGAAGAGCTGGTAGGGCGTGGCCAAGTCCTCCTCGCAGTGCCCGAACAGGACGCATGCACCGTTGTCGAAGGTGATGCGGGCCGCCTCTGCGACCAGGGTGCTCTTGCCCTGGCCGGCCTCACCCGACACGAGCACGACCTCCCGGCCGTCGTTGGCGAAGACGCGCTTGGCCGCCTCCGCCAGCTGGGAGAGCTCGGTCCCCCTGCCGACCACGCTCACGCTCGTCGCCGGGCGGAGGCCAAGCCGTCGTGGGAGCGGGATGGTCGGACCGCCCCCTTCGGCCACCGGCTCCCAGAGCACCTCCACCGCCTGGAGCCCGTCGCCGAGGCCCTTGAGGGAAAGCTCCCCGACCGACTGGATCTCGAGGCGACTGCGCCGGCCGGCCATCAGGCGCACCACGTCGGCCACCAGGATCTGTCCTGAGGCGCAGGTGGCGCACAACCGGGCCGCCTCGATGACCGGGTCCCCGAAGTAGTCGCCGTCCTCGTGGACGACCTCCCCCCCGCTCAGCCCGACCCGCAGACCCACAGAATGCGGGCGGTCCCGGTTGTCCCGCTCGACGGCCTGCTGCATGGCCACCCCGCAGGCCAGGGCGGCCGACGCCGACGAGAACACCACCATGAGCCCGTCACCCAGGTTCTTGACCTCGGTGCCTCCCGCCGCGGCCAGGGTCTGTCGCAGGATGGCGAAGTGGTCGCGGCGCACCTGGTCGGCCGCGTCGGGCGAGAGGCGCTGGGACAGCGCCGTTGAGCCCACCACGTCGGTGAACAGGACCGCCAGGTTCTCGGTGGCCATCGAGCTCCTCTCGGCGAACGACACCAAGGTAGCCGCCGCCCGTGCCGCCCTCCAGGTGGGAACGGCACCGGCGGGCCGGGTCGCCGTCCCCGGGAGCCCCTTACGCCTTCATCCCCCACGCTTCCTTGAGCTCGTCGGTGACCTCGAAGGTGGGCCGTTCGCCGTCCCGTCCGTACAGTTCGAATCCCCGCCATATCCGCCGGCCCAGCAACGAGGCGATGGGCCCCGTGCCGGGGAGCCGGACCAGCGCGAACTCGTACAGGCGGTCGGTCCGGTACATGAGCTCGAAGAGGACCCGGGTCCAGTCGGCCTTGGGGACCCCCAACATGTCGGCCGTCTCGTTCCCCAGGTAGTGCCGTATCCCGGTCGCCGGCAGCCCTGGCAGGTGGGTGAAGCCGAAGAGCTCCTGCATGCACTCGATGGCCGCCTGGGTCAGCTCCTTTCCCTCGGGGGTCGGGCCGTACTCGCGCCGCCGCCGCTCGTCCCAGAGGGTCTCGGAGTCCTTCCACGACAGGGGGAGAAGATCCTCGCGGATGCCGATCTGGTGGCCCACGAGATTCCACACGTGGATGTACGCCTCGGCCTGGCGGGCACTGAGTCGCACCCCCGACCTCTCGAGGGCCTCGATTCCCTGGACACTGAAGGAGAACATCGTCCCGAGCAGCTGCAGTTGGCTGATGGGCAGGCCGAGCTCGGCCTCCCACGGTGCCACGGGGGACGACTCCTCCTGTTGGATCACGTCGAGGTGGAGCAGCACATGGCGCACCGCGGCATGCATCAGGCGGACGTGGCGAACGGCCCGATAGCCGGCCCGGCCCGGCTCGAGAGCCCCCTCGGTCATGGCGTCGATGATCATCTGCCCGGTCTCGACGTACCGGCGCTTCGGCTTGCGGGTGAGGCGGGTGGTACGGCCAAGGGCCTGCACCCCCTTGGCGAAGGCGTAGTCGGCAGGGAGGCTGGCCATGAACAGGCCCATTCCCAGCTGAGGGCCGAAGTCGCCGAACACCTGCTGCCCCTCGAGCACCAGGTCGGGGTGCGCCCAGTCGGGCCAGGGCTCTTCCTACTTCACGAAGGGCCCGATCCCCGGCAGGTCCTCGTCGTCGGGCCCCCGGCCACTCGAGGCGAGTCGTCGGAACAGCTCGCCGTGCCCCGCCGCAGTGGCCTCGAAGAATTCGGCCACCGCAGCGTCCGCCTCGGCGTCGCCGGTGAGGCGCAGCTGCTCGACGAAGGCGTCGGTGAACATGTCGACACCCCTCGACGGGGGGACCAGGGACGTCACCCGGACTTCCCCCGCTGGGCCGTCCCCGAGCACCCCGTGGCCCCGCTGTCCCGGGCCGGGACCGGGAAGCCGACCGGCCTCGATCTCGGCCAGCACGGCGGGCCCGAAGGGCGGCTGGAACAGCTCCCTGCGGTGGTGCCGGGACCGGAACAGGTTGGAGATGAAGTTCATCCGGTCGTCGAGGTCGACCCAGTCGATCGCCCGGCTCCCTCGCCCGTCGGGGGTGGCCCGATTGAAGCGCTCGAGCAGTCGGGCCAGATCGTCGACGACCACCGGCTCGAGGTCGGGGGGGACGAAGGACTGGCCCGGGAGTGCGGGGAGGTCCCGGTCGAGGCGGAAGGTTCCGTCGGGGGTCTCGATGGTGCCCAGGAGCTCGGTCATGAGGTCCCCCCAGAGGTCGCTGACCACGTGTTCCAGGGGATGCAGCACCTTGTCGATCGACTCGGCGATGGTAGAGGCACCGGGCTCTTCCTCGGCCAGGCGCTGCCTGAGCAGCTCGCCCGCCTGGTTCAGGCCCATGTCCATGCTCCCGGCGATCGGCTCCTGGAGATGGTGCTGCTCGTGCGCACCCAGCTGGAGGGACCCGGCCAGGATGAGCTGGCTCCGACGGGTGGGGTCCGGTTCGGACAGGGCGTCGCACCAGAGGGCAAAGCCCGCGCGCAACCGGTTGCTGCCTTCGAACTCCGGCGCACCGTCGCAGGCCGCGAGGACCCGGCCACGGCCCGACGAGGGGTCGCCGGGTCGGCTGCCGAAGCAGCCGATGAAGGTGGCGGCCACCGGGGCGATCTCGGCGAAGACCTGGGTGTTGCCGTCGGAGAGGTTGGTGGCGCAGGCTCCGAAGAGCTCGCGGACTGCCTCGTCCAGGTTCTGGGGCACGGTCCAGCCGTAGCCGCGGTAGCCACGGTCCGCCTTGGTCGCTGCCGGTGAATCGATGGCCGTCCGGGTGACGCCCATCATGCCGTTGGGAAGGACCACCCGTTGGTGCAGCCAGGCGGGCAGCTCCTCCCCCCTGAGATTTCTTCCGACGGTGCACGAGGCCCAGGTTCCGAATGTGCACCAGTTGGCGGTGCCCGGATCAAGGAGCGCCGCCAGGCCCGAGGCGAGGTCGGAGTAGGTCTGGGTGACCCAATAGTTGCGGAGCACGCGGTCATCGATGGCCAGAACGGCCTGTACGTGTTCGGTCGAGATTCCCCGCTCCATGGGGCACGCTCCGTCTTGTCAGTCCGACGACTTTCACCGGTCGATGGTCATTGTGGCAAGTTTTCGCCGCTACCGTCGCCGTGAGCTCACCCGAGGTGCCGCCTCCGACGGGGTCCGGTCGTTGCCACCTACCCACCCGGCGGTGGCGGGTGCGACCGGATGGGAGACCGGCACGGTGGTCTGATTCTGAATGGCGAATTCCGCGGTGTCACGACCTCCGACAGCGGGGCACCCGGAGACGGACCGCGTCAGGCCTGGCGATCCGCCTGCGCCGCCTCGCCCGCCAGCCGAGACGCGAGTTGCCGCGAGATCCCGAGCACTCGCCCGATCTCGCTCATCGATGCACCCTCCTCCATCCCCAGTGCGAACAAGGCCAGCCGGAGGCGATGACGAGCCGCCTCGAACTCCTCGATGGCTTCGGTCACGTGCCGACGTTGCCCGGGAATCCCAGTGCCGGTGGAGGCCGCAATGCCCGGCTCGCCGTTCTCGAGGCGCGCGGCGATTTTGGTCATGGTCTTTTCGTAACCCTGAAGTTGCGCGCGCAAGAGGGCGGCCACCTCAACGAGTTCGGCTATCCGATCTATCAGATCCTGTCGCTTCGTCGTGGACACGGTCACCTTTCGGAATGGGGGTTGACCGAACGGCAGGGGAATCCAGAAGTAAGCAGCGGGGAGACGCGAATCAACCCTACGACCGCCCGGAAGGGGGGGTGGGAGCCGTAGGGTCGATTCGTCGATTCCCAAACCTTGCGAGCACGGCGGGGTGCCCGACATGAGCAGGAGTGAGAAACGGCTGGCGTTGACAGGAAACTCGATGATGGGGCCTGCTGTCAACTCCTATGGACAGGGGCGGAGTGCCGTCGGTAGAGTCGCCCTATGGCGTTCCCCGAGGGGCTTGCGGTTGATAACGACGGAACGCGCTGGTGGGATTCGATGGTGGCCAGGACGCTGAGCGGATTCGACGCGGCCGACCGCTGTCTGCTCAACGAGCTGCTCAAGCCCCTGATCAGGGAGGCAATCGACGCCCAGGCCGAGGACCTGGGGAAGCTGGGCACGCTTCGGCGGTAGTCGGCTCCCCTCCACGCCCGGGCAGCCGCCCCGCCGCGGCGACGCCAACCTGAACCCGCTCCCAGCGAACCTCACCGGCGAGAGTGCCCGGCCGGCCACTCCCGGATCAGTCCGGTTCAATTCTTGGCTCCCTGCAACAGGGGGAGCAAACTGGGGTCCACGAGCTGTTCCACCCCGGCCCCGGTGAGGTGAACCCCGTCCGGGCTACGGGCGTCGACCCCATCGACCACCGCCTGGTAGGACCCGCCCGGGTCGAGCAAGGCGTTCAGGTCGAGCACCTGGGTCCCGCTGAATCCGGCGGCCACCTGGCGGAGGGAGGAGTTGTAGTCGTCGATCAGGCTCGGGGGCGTGCCGTCTCCGAAGAAGGGGGCGGTCGCGGCGATCACCGCGGCCCCTTGGGAGTGCAGGATCCCCAGAGCGTCAGTGATCGCACTCTGGACCGCGCTCGTGTAGGCGGGGTCGTCATCCATGTCGGCGTAGGATCCGTTGAAGAGCCGCGGCTGTGATTCCCAGTAGCCGGCAACGAAGACCACGATGTCGGGATGCCAACCGTCGATCGCCCACCGGTACTGCTGTCTCCAATCGGCGCAGGCCGGGTAGGGGCTCATCGGGCCCCCGCCCATCCAGGGCTCGATTGGAGCGTCACCCATGATCCCGCACCCGAGGATGGCGCCGTCGAAGATTGAGAGGCCCGAGGCGACGGCGCCGGTGAAGAACCCGGTCTCAAAGGCGACCGAGTCACCGACAAACAGCACCCGGGTAGTCCCCGACCGGTCGATCTGTGGACCGGGGCCTTCCGGCACGACTCCCACCACCGCCGGCTGCTGGTCGGAGCTGAAGGCCATGTAGGCGGGAGGATGGAGCGGCGTGACCGCTGATCCGTTGTAGGGCGCGTCGCCGAAGGCGAAGATCCCGCCGTCGGCGGCCACCTCCCAGTAGCCCCCGCCGTCGGGGGTGGCCGCCATGCCCACGATCGGCTCGTTGAGGGCCAGGCTCCCGGTCGAACCCGAGAAACCGGCGTCGCCGAAGGCGAAGATCCCGCCGTCGGCGGCCACCTCCCAGTAGCCACCACCGTCGGGGGTGGCCGCCATGCCCACGATCGGCTCGTTGAGGG
>Ga0182024_10015601_pt1 | contig 14514 bp, 14 predicted proteins | sample P32metaG_FD_120480 | JGI IMG/M metagenome (GOLD analysis project Ga0182024, IMG submission 120480) | Permafrost microbial communities from Stordalen Mire, Sweden - P3-2 metaG (Illumina Assembly) | ecosystem: Environmental > Terrestrial > Soil > Wetlands > Permafrost | place: Sweden: Stordalen... | reverse complement strand
GCGATGCGCGTGATCGTCGACTCGGTGAAGGACTGCTACGGGACCGTCGGCGTGATCCACTCGCTGTGGAAGCCGCTGCCCGGGCGCTTCAAGGACTTCATCGCGATGCCCAAGTTCAACATGTATCAGTCGCTGCACACGACGATCATCGGACCCGAGGGCCGTCCGCTGGAGATCCAGCTGCGCACGCAGGAGATGCACGAAATGGCGGAGTTCGGCGTGGCGGCGCATTGGATGTACAAGCAGCCGGGCGCGGGCAAGGGCGAGCACGACGGCTCGTCTGGAGGCTCGGGCGAGGACGCCAAGCTGAAGTGGCTGCGCTCGATGCTCGACTGGCAGAAGGAGCTGTTGGATCCGCAGGAGTTCATGGAGACCCTGCGCACCGACCTGTTCGAGGACGAGGTGTATGTGTTCACCCCGAAGGGCGAGGTCAAGTCGCTGGCAGCGGGCGCGACGCCGCTGGACTTCGCCTACGAGGTGCACACCGAGATCGGCCACCGCTGCGTGGGCGCGCGCGTCAATGGGAAGATCGTGCCGCTGCACTGCGAGCTGCATTCCGGGGACATCGTCGAGATCCTCACCGCCAAGCGCGAGCGCGGGCCGTCGCGCGACTGGCTGGCGATGGTCAAGACGACGCGTGCGCGCAACAAGATCAAGGCGTGGTTCAAGGCCGAGTCCCGTCAGGACACCGAGCACACGGGGCGTGAGGAGCTGCAGGAGCACCTGCGCAAGCAGGGTCTGCCGGCGCAGAAGATCACCGGCTCGGCGCTTTTGGCGGACGTGATCAGGGAGATGGGTTACCGCAAGGCGGACGACTTCTACATCGCCCTCGGCGCCGCCAAGGTGTCGCCGAAGGTGGTGGTGAACAAGGTGATGCAGCGCCTCAAGCAGGGCGAGGCCGCCGACGCCGAGGCTACCGCGGCCGATCTGCTGCGGGTGGGGCGCTCGCGGCGGCGACCGACGCGATCCTCCGGCCAGTACGGAATCCGGGTGGAGGGCGTCGATGACGTGATGCTGCGCCTGGCGAAGTGCTGTCGTCCCGTGCCCGGCGATGAGATCGTCGGCTACATCTCGCTCGGCCGGGGCATCACGATCCATCGCGAGGACTGCCCCAACACGGTGCTGCTGCGCAAGGACCCGGAGCGCTTCACGAGCGTCTTCTGGGAGGGCGAGCAGACGACCGCGTTCGTCGTGGAAATCCAGATCGACGCGTGGGATCGCCACCGTCTGCTGGAGGATCTATCGCGCGTCTTCTCCGAGTCCGGCGCGAATATTCTCGAAGCGCGCTGCCTGTCCACGCCGCCGATGGTCAAGAACCGTTTCGTCGTCGAGGTGGCCGACACCCACACGCTGAAGGGCGCGGTCACACGCCTGCGCAATATCGAGTCGGTGTTCGACGCCTACCGCGTCACCCCCGGCGCGGGGTAGCGCGCGACTCAGCAGACGACGTTAAGTGCACGAGGCATGATCGAATAGCGCGCCTCGTCCACCTCGCCGATGTAGTCGCCGTCGACCTGCAGCGGCAGGGGACGCCCGTCGGCGCTCTGAACGGTCAACTCGGTGAGCTCGGGAAAGCTGCTCACGTGCCGGTGGCGCACGATGCGCGCGCGGGCAGAGAAGGCACGCCAGGCGATCGACGGCATGTCGATCGGCCGGGCGCGGTGCAGGACGCACCCGGCGAGCGCGCCCGAGTCGAGCGCCGCCCCCTCGGCGAGGACGATCGGCCGGTTCTGGAAGTAGGTGAAGGGCGAGCCGTTCTGCACGATCGTCGTGACGCCTTCCAATGTCTGCTCGCCGGCGCTCGCCACCATCCGTGGCGGACTCACCAGGTAGCGGCGGGTGAACGTGCTGATCGCGGCCCATGTGAAGTAGTAGGCGCCGAGGCGCGCCTTCAGACGCGGGTTGGAGTCGACCCGCTCGACCACGCTCGCGTCGACGCCGAGGCCCGAAGCGAAGGTGAAGCAGCGGCCGTTGACGACGCCCAGGTCGACCTTGCGCGGGCGCCAGTCGTCGGCCATCGCGAGCAGGTGCTCGGTGGCGTCGACGAGCTCTCCCGGGATGCCGAGCATCTTGCCGAACACGTTCGCCGATCCGCCGGGCAGGCAGGTGAGCGGAGTGGGTGACCCGAGCAATCCGTTGGCGGCTTCGTTGACGGTCCCGTCGCCGCCGAAGGCGACGACCACGTCATAGCCCTCGTGCGCGGCCTCCCGGCACAGCTCGGTGGCATGGCCCTGGGCCTCGGTGTCCACGGCGTCGACCTCGAAGCGACCCTGCAGGGCATAGACGACGAGATGGCGCAGGCGGTCAGAGACCGTCGTGGCGTAGGGGTTTACGATGATCAGCATGCGCCGCTTCGGCGCGGGCGTGAGCGGCTCGAAGTCCTCTGGCGTGTCGGCCAGTCGCTGCTCGTCCTCGTGCACGGGTGTTGTGCTCATCTGGAGCGCCCTACACCGCGCCGGCGGAAGCGTTACCGCTCACCTGCCTGCCCCTTGCGTTCGTCCGAGCGCTCGCTATACTGCTGCGCAGACATAGCTGGACACATCCAGAGGGGTGGAGGGACTTGGCCCTACGAAACCCCGGCAACCACCGTTACGTCACAGCGGGAAGGTGCCAATTCCAGAGAGATGTGTGGCGGGCTTCGTGCTCTTCGCCACACCGTGTGACACGGCGAAGACTAGAGCGAAGGAGCCCTCAATGGCTGTCAGTCATCTGGAGTGCAAGGAGTGCAAGGCCCAGTACCCGCTGGAGGCGCTGTACGTGTGCGAGCGATGCTTCGGGCCGCTGGAGGTCGCCTATGACCACAGCCGCCTGGGGCGCGACGTGGCCGAGCTGCGGCGCCGGATTCAGGGCGGCCCTCAGAACATCTGGCGCTACGCTGACTTCCTCCCCCTCGCGGGAGGGCCTCCCGGCCCCTCCGGCCGTCTGGCATCCCGCGTTGGCCTTCCGGCTGGCTGCACGCCCCTGATCCGCGCCGACAGGCTCGCCGCGCGACTGGGGTTGCGCGAGGTATGGGTCAAGAATGACGCTGCCAACCCGACCCACTCGTTCAAGGATCGCGTGGTGTCGGTCGCGGTCACGCGGGCGCGGGAGCTCGGTTTTCAGACGATCGCGTGCGCCTCGACGGGCAACCTCGCTAACTCCGTGGCAGCTCATGGGGCGGCGCTGGGGCTCGAGTCATATGTGTTCATCCCGGCGGACCTCGAGGAGCAGAAGGTGCTCGCCACCGGCGTCTACGGGACCAAACTGGTCGCCGTGAACGGCAGCTATGACGATGTCAATCGCCTCTGCACCGAGCTGTGCGCCGAGCGTGACTGGGCGTTCGTGAATATCAACCTGCGTCCCTACTACGCCGAGGGCTCGAAGACGCTGGCGTTCGAGATCGCCGAGCAGCTGGGCTGGGAGCTGCCCGATCGCTGCGTGGTCCCGGTCGCCTCGGGCTCGCTGTTCACCAAGATCGCCAAGGGCTTTCAGGAGTGGCGCGAGCTTGGGCTGATAGAGGGGGAGTCTTTTCCCCGGATGAACGGCGCCCAGGCCGAGGGCTGCGCCCCCGTGGCGAGCGCGTTCGCCGCCGGCCAGGAGGTCTGCCGGCCGGTGAAGCCCAGCACGATCGCCAAGTCGCTGGCGATCGGCAACCCCGCCGACGGTCCTTATGCGCTCGATCTGGCGCGGCGCACGGGCGGCTCTGTGGACGCAGTCTCAGACGATGAGATCCGCGCCGGGATCGCGCTGCTGGCGCAGACCACCGGCATCTTCACCGAGACCGCGGGCGGAGTGACCACCGCCGTGCTGTCAAAGCTCGCCGCGCGCGGGGACATCGACCCGGACGAGCGCGTCGTGCTGGTTATCACCGGTGAGGGGCTGAAGACGCTCGACGCGGTGCGCGGCACGTTCGAGACGCATGCCGTCGAGCCGACGGTCGAGGCGTTCGAAGCCGGTGTTCCAGAGGCAGTGGCAGTCTGATGGCCGTGGTCGTAAAGATCCCCACGCAGCTGCGTGGGGCCGCCGAGGGCACGGCTGAGACGGAGATCGACGGCGCGACGGTGCAGGAGGTGCTGGATGGCCTGTTCGCGCGCTTCGGGGAGCTGCGCGAGCGCATCTCCAACGAGGACGGCTCGCTGCGACGCTTCGTGAACGTCTACCTCGCCGGCGAGGACATCCGCTTTCTGGACGGGCTCGCCACGCCGGTTCCGGACGGCGTCGAGCTGACGATCCTGCCAGCGGTCGCCGGCGGCTGACTGTCCCGCGAAGCGGGAGTCCCGCTCACGGTTCGGCGGCCCCGCCGGCACGTGCCTGGAGGCGTTGCTGTAGTTCCGGGCCGCGGCCGGCGGCGACCGCGCGCGCGGCGCGCTCCTCGGTCAGCTCCAGGCCCTGGGCTTGGGCGAAGTCGAGCAGGTCCTGGCGTTCCTCGCTCTCGCGGGCGGTGCGCAGGAACAGCCAGCAGAACAGGCCGATCGTGAGGAGCGACTCCTCGACCATCATGACCGCGCCCGCGATGTTCTGGTCGGCGATCGGCGAGATGTGGTAAATGGCGTCGCCGTGGATGTAGTAGGGGTAGAAGACTGTGCCCGACCACAGGAAGATGTTGCCGAGGATCGTGCCCGCGAGGCGCACCGCGATGATGTAGAGCAGGCGGCCGAGGTTGCCGAACCAGGGCGGGGTCGGCAGCGGTCCGAACAGGCACATCCACATGTTGACGCCGAAGCCGAGGAACATCATGTGCTCCAGCGCGTGCACGCCGGAGTGGCGCAGGGCGGCCTGGTAGAGCACGGGCAGGTGCCACCCGTACAGGTCGATCATCCACAGCGGAAACGCGATCGCCGGGTGGGAGAGGGCGCGCAGGCGATCGAACAGACGGATGCGGAGCACCGGCGCGAGCAGCGGGCCGGTGAGACCCAGGACGATCAACAGCGACGCGATGTCGCCGAGCAGGAGGTGCTCGATCATGTGCACGAACAGCAGGTCCTGGCTGATGCGCCCGAGCGAGGTGAGCGCGGCCGCGATCACGACGAATCCGCCGTAGAAGCACGCCTGGCGCCAGCCCGGCACCGGGCGGCGCTCGAAGGCGAGGGTGCGCGCGCGCTGCGCGTACAACAGGGCGATGATCGCGAGTGGGCCGAGCTGCAGCGCGGTCGAGATATTGGTGGAGATGGCGAGCGGGAGCATGGGCGCTGCCGTGCAGCCTAAACGCCGCGAGGGAGGAGGGAGCCGCGCGCCCAGAGCGCCGCTCCTGAGCACGGTCCGTGGCGCAGGCTCCGGGTGACGTGGTAGCTTGTGGTCGCTATGACCATGCCGGCTTGCCTGATGCACTGGTACATCTCGTCGCTGTACGTCGCCCCCGTTGTGCTCGTCGGTGGCTGGGGCTGGTGGAGCACCCGCAGGATGGCCCAGCGCCGTGACCCACCGGGAACCACGCCCGCCGCGTAGAGCGCGCGAGGGCGTGCAGCGCCCCGAGGTTCTCAGGGCCTATCTCTCCAGGCCCGCACGATAGGCCTGAACGCTTCGAGATTTCTTCACGTCTGTTGAGGTTCGCCTGAGTACCCTGCTGTTAGCTACCGGTATGACTACTCGAGCACCCATCCGCCCCGCCGCCGATGAAATGACCGAGTCCTTCGACGGGATCGCGTGTCTGGACGAGCGCGTACGCCGTCAGGCCACGCCTACCCGGCCTGTCGAGGCGGGCCGCTATCTCGAGGTCCAGGGACCCGGCGAGCGGCTGCTGTTACCGCTGGGTCCAGGCGTCACGCACATCGGACGCGGCCTCGCCGCCGACCTGCGCCTCGACGAGGACTCGGTCTCGAGGCGCCACGCGATCCTCGTCCACCGTCGTTCGGGCTCTCGCATCCTCGACGACCGCAGCTCCAACGGCACGTTCGTCAACGGCCGTCGCGTCACGCAGGAGGATCTGCGGGATGGCGACGTGCTCGTGCTGGGGCGGGTCGTGTTGCGGTATCTGGAGGTCTGAGCGCGCCGAGGCCGCACGGCGGGCGCGCGACTCACCCTGTCACGGTCGTCACCGCCGAGAGGATCCATAGCGCCAGGCAGGTGAAGCCGACCATGATCGCGAGCATCCAGTATTGGGAGCGGACGGCCGCTTCGGGGGACTTGAGCTCGATCAGGCCGCGCTCGTGGGAGAGGATCAGCCCGCTTACGTGGCCGGTGACGATCGCCGCGATCTGCACGTACCAGATCGCGGCGTATGAGATCAGGTTGTAGTTGACGAGGAAGTTCGAGGTCCCGAACAGGTCACTGCCGCGGCCGAGCGGATCGGAGACCAGATAGCCGATCGCCTGGCCGTCGAGCACCAGCAGGGAGAAGTAGTGGGCGAGCATGTAGCCGAACGCGATCGGGACGAGCGTGTGCAGGAACGTCTTTGAGAGCGCGCGATGACCCTCCGAGGAGACCCCCTGTAGGGCGCTGCGCATGCCGTGGATGCCGAGGTTATACATGCCCGCGACGAACGCCACGCAGAAGATCAGACCGACCGTCCCGACGACCTCGAAGGCTCCGATCGGGCCCACGCCGAGGTGTCCAAGGTCCGCTTGCAGCGAGGGGGCTAGGAGGAACCAGACCTCGCCGTTGGAGAAGCCGTCGAAGCTCGTCGAGCCGATCAGTACGAATACGACGGCCGCCGTGCCCGGCCACAGCTGCAGATCGCCGACCCCGGACAGGGGCGCGCGCAGGCGCAGCTCTCGATCGTGCCAGGACAGGGGCGACAGACGCGCCATCAACCCGAAGTACACGCCGAGCCCATCGGCTCGCTCGTTCCATGTCTCCACGCCGAACGCCGCCATGCCCGCCAGCTGCGCACCGCCGTAGGCGAGCATCAGGATCGCGAGCAGCCGCGGGTCGTCCTTGCTGGGGTAGACGAGCTCCAGCCAGGCGAACGCGAGCAGCGTCGCCGCGGCCGGCCAGCGCCCCCAGGAGGAGGGGTAGGAGCCGAGCAGCGGCCCGCGCCTGTAGCCGGCCCGGGCGAGCAGCCAGCGACCGAGTCGTGCGAGCGCCAGCCAGGGGTTCAACGGCCGGAAGAGGTTCCCGACGAACGCGCTCGCGATCGGGATGCCGACCCAGAAGATCACGTAGATGAAGGTGGGGGCGAGGTTCGACGTGAAGTTCTGTTCCCCCGCGAGGCCCGAGTAGACGACGATCCCGAACAGCGCGATCCCCACTGCGCCGCACAGCCACTCGAGCGGCCTGGGGACGCGCAGCAGCACCCTGCCCGGCGGGCTCTGCAGCCGTGGCTTCGACCACAGGCTCCAGAGCGCGAGGAACGAGATCACCATCACCGCCGTCGCGGTCCAGGCGAACAGCCAGGCCGGGATCGGCAGGTCGGCGCGGCCCACGAGGCCGTGGGCCGATGCCGACGCCGGGAGCGCGAGCGAGGCGAGCAGCGCCGTCAGGCACGCCCAGCCCAACCACGGGCGCATCGGGCGGTCGTTCCCGGTGGATGGGGGGGGTGGAGGTCTATATAAGCTTTTTGGACTGCGTTTAACCATTGTTATACGCACTCCAGATTTTTATACCAACACCCAACCCCTTTAACATCTAGCAACTACTATGGTATGACATTTTTATTTCCTGTCAGCTCGTGACCTTGATGTTGCCGCACAGAATCGCCGGGTCATGGGACATCGCCTGCATGAACGCCATCGAGGCGGGAGCCGAGCCGATCTGGTTCTGCTCGCTGGCCGGCGTGGGTTTCGCGTGGACCATCAGGAAGTAGCCGGGGCCGACGATTCGCTGGTGGACCGTCAGGTTGATCGTTCCGTAGGCTTCGCCCTTCCCGTTGGCCACCAGGTCGGGCAGCACGACGGCCATGTTGGAGGTCTGCTTGCTCGCGGGCGAGCAGGAGCCATCAGGTCCGTGCAGGTGGTTGGCGTGGCGGCTGTAGGGGACCAGGCCGGTGATTCTGCGCCAGCCGGTGAGGTGATCGCCGACCTGTTCGAAATGCCCTTCGCCTGAGGCGCTGCTCGCGACGTAGGGTATGCCGCCGGCGGCCGAGTTCATCTTCTTCATCGCGCTTGAGCTCATGCCCTTCATGGAAGCGGTCTGCTGCTTGGTCGAGCCCAACGCGTCCCACTGCATCATCGGTTTCAAGGCGACGCTCGCCTCGGATTTTGCGCTACTGGAGCCGCCGCAGCCGCTTACCGCGAGCGCCGTGATCGCGAGCAATGCGCCGAGCGCCGCCCACCGCTGTCCGCTTCTCGTTCTGTTTGCGCTGCTTTGCATTCGCTTCTCTCCTTTGTTGAATGTCTCCAGTTCGAGCTTGCTCAATCCCATCCGCAACGGTGGCTGCAGGCCCGCCGGTGAGTGCGCCCGCCGTGCCCCTCGTGCCGAGGATCGTCCCACGGCGCCCTCGGTCACGTGCCGCCGTGGCAGCAGCGCGAGCGCGAGCAGCACGAACAGCGGCCCGGCGTTGGGGTCGGTCGCCATGCCGGAGGTCAGCGTGCCGAGGCTCTGGCCGAGGAACCAGTAGGCGATCGAGAGCAGCGCGCCGAGCAGCAGCGCCTCTCTGCGCAGGCGCGTCCACACGCCCGCGGCGATCGCCAGCGAGACGATCGCCAGCGCGATCGCGATCGCTTCGCCGTGGCCTTTGGTCGTACCGGCGAGCGAGGTCTGCAAGCTGGCGAGCCAATGCATCGAGTTGCCGGATGCCGTCTTCAGGGCTTCGCTGGTGGCGTCGGCGGCGCGGTTGACCGACAGGCACCACAGGACCGTGGCGCCGGTCCACAGCGCCGACCAGGCGAGCCGCCCGCCCCGTTCGCCGATCAGGCCGGCGCCCGCCGAGCCGCCCTCTCGCTCGGTCTCCTCGGTGGGCCACACGAGCAGCCCGATCAGGGCGTACAGCAGCACGGCCCCGGGTGCGCCGATGAGCGGCGAGGCCATACCCGCGGGGATCATGCCGAAGCCCTCGCCGAACCACCAGACCACGAAGGCCCAGGCGAAGGAGGCGAGCAGCGCGGGACGGACCGTCCAGCGGTACAGCAGCCCCAGGCCGATGGCGACCTGGACGAGCCCGAACATGGTGTCCCACAGAGCGAGGTTGTGCCCCGCGAAGTGGGCCGCCGAGATCATCGGATGGCCGATCCACGCCGGTTGCATCGCGGCGCTCGGTTCGATTATTGCCTTGAGGAAGCCGTGCGAGTACATGAACGACTGGAACTGCAGTGCCCCGTCGAGCAGCCAGATCAAGCCGAGCGTGATCCGCAGGCCACTGCGGGTGAGCGAAAGTCTCATCTTCCCTTCCTTCCACGTGCCTCTCCGCCCTGGTCATCGACTGCGATGATCGCGACCGGCGGGAAGCGAGTTGGTGGTCTTTAGGAGCGGTGGATGACAGCCCAGGCGGGCGGAGGCGCCCGGCCGGCGAGCGCGGCGGCGATCAGGCGGCCGCCACGGGGGAAGATCTGCTCCGCGGGGCGCGCGGGGATGAGACGGGGGGCGGCGGTAGACCGTGTCCGTCCGGCCCGGCGGACGGAGCGTCGGTGCAGCGCGACGATCAGACGCTCGCCCGGGCGCCGCCCGACCACGAGCGCGAGCCCGAGCAGCAGGGCGGGCAGCAGGTAGAGCGCGCCTTCGACCACGATGCGGGATACGGCCACGACGCCGGATCATACCTACCGATCGAGCTCTTCGGGCGGCCTATAGCTGCGCGGGAGCGAGGCGCGCCGTGGTAGATTCGCCGGGATGACACGCGCGCGTCTGGATCGCCGCATGGCGCTGCCGCTGGTGGCGATCGTCGTGATCGCGGGGGGGTTTGCGCTGCTGTTCCAGAACACCAGTCGCAACCCCCAGCCGCTGGCGGGCAACGTGCACAGCGCCAAGTCGGCCAGCTTCCTCGGCAGCGAACTCTCGCCGCCGAAGCCGGCTCCGTCGCTGTCGCTGCGCAACTACCTGGGCCAGCGCGTGAACATCGACCAGTACCGCGGCAAGGCGGTACTGGTGACCTTCCTGTACACCCACTGCCCGGAGATCTGCCCGCTGATCACCGCCAACCTGCGGACCGCGCAGAACCTGATGGGCGCTAAGACCTCCGCCAAAGCGCAGATCATCGCGGTGTCGGTGGACCCGCGCGGGGACACGCCCCAGACGGTGGCGGCGTTCTTGAAAGTGCACGAGATGACAGGGCGCATGCAGTACCTGATCGGCTCCGCCAAGGAACTGGGGCACGTGTGGCAGAGGTGGGGAGTCGGCTCCGAACGGGACGCCAGCCAGCCGGATATCGTCAACCACTCCGCGCTCGTGTACGGGATCAGCGCGTCGGGGCAGCTCAAGACCGTCTACATCGGCAGTAACTTCAAGCCGAGCGAAATCGCTCACGACGTGCCGTTGCTGGCCTCGCAGTAGCAGCCGATGGGAAGGGTGTCACGCACCGGCAGGCGGCTGCTGGCGTGGGCGGTCTCCGGGGTGCTCCTCGCGCTGGTGTTGGTGCTCGGGCTCTCGGGCAAGGGCGCCTCTCACGGGCGTCTGGCTCCAGCTTTGCCCCGGGAACTGCTCTCGGGCACCCCGGTGACGCTCGCCGCGCTGCGGGCAGCCGCGGGCGGTCGAGCGACGCTCGTGGTGTTCTGGGCGAGCTGGTGCGAAGCCTGCCGGCACGAGGCCCCCGCGGTGGAGCGCTTCGCGCGCAGCCCCGCCGGCCGCGGACGGTTGGTGGGTGTGGACTGGAGCGACGAAGCTCAGAGCGCCCGCCGTTTCATCGCGAAGTACCGCTGGAGCTTCTCCAACCTGCGCGACGGCGAGGGCACGATCGGCTTCGCCTACGGGCTGCGGTATCTGCCGAGCACGTTCGTAGTCGGCGCTGACGGGCGTATCGAGAAGACCCTGCTCGGGCCGCAGACCGAACAGACGCTCGGGCACGCGCTGGGCGAGGCCGGCTGATCTGGCAGCAGGCTCCGTGAGCGCGCCCGGCAAGATTCGAACTTGCGACCTCCCGCTCCCGAGGCACGTCCAGGAGAAAGCGAAAGAGGCGCAGAAATGGCTCTAGCAAGCCAGATTCTCCCTATCTGGGCGGTGGCTGATAGCTGCGGATGATAGGGCGATTTGCGAGGGTTTGGGCAGCAGGATCGGGCTGCTGCCCAAACGATCGGTGGGTGTTGCGTCGATATTGCCACCACGTTTATGTACTTGGGCGAGGGTCGTTGAAGGCGTGTCGTAGCCAGCGGCCGTCGATCGCGGCCCCAGTCGAGGTCGGTGGGCTCGAAGTAGGTCGTGACGAAACGATTGAACGTGACGGCGAGGATCTGGTGCTCGTCGTGCTCATAGGCTTGCTCTGAACCGTCGGGCACGATGTCGTGGTCGTCGCTGATGAGATAGTCGGCGTGTCCCAGCAGGGCGGTGTAGACGATCGGGTCGTCTTTGCGGTCGCGCGTAAACGACGGGGAGTCCTCTGGGTTGAAGGACGGCGACCCCGCGACGTAGACCGCCTCCGCTTCGCGACGCAGCTGTTGAACGTCGGTGTCGCGCACGTTCGGGTTCAGGCGCCGGCCGATCTCACGGACCTTGCGCTCGTACTCGTCGAAGATCGCCGCGCCACCGACCGCCACCCAGCGCTCGGGCGTGTCGTGGGGCAGGAGCTCGCGCAGAGCTTCCCGTCGTCACTCAGCGGCGTGCGCTTCGACCTCGATGCTCGCCAGGGCGCCGGGCAGCGCGCCCGTGATCTCGCTCTCTGCCCCCAGCTCCTCGAGCGCGAGGCGATGGTGCTCTATCTGGTAGGTGAGGGCTCCGAGGGCGAGCAGAAGCCAGAGCTTGCGCGCCATCCCCGCCGCACTCAGCGTCGCCGGCAGCGAGATGCTCGTATCCATGACCACGTATGGCATGGACCGCAGCGTACGCAGAGTGCCCGACGGTTCGGGCGATTACTCGCTGTCCGCCATCGCGGCGCGGACCTGCTCCTCGGTGACGTCCGCGAAGCGCTCGTCCAATTCGGCACGCGCGCCGCCCAGGTCGTAGGTGCCGCTCAGCGAGGCCAGGAGCGATGTTTGAGGGATGCGGTAGCCGCCGCTCGGCAGCTTGAGGTAGGGAAACTTCTTCGCCTCGATCCAGCGACGAATCGTGCGATCGCTGACGTTCAACAGGCTCGCGGCCTGCGCGACGGTCAACAGTTGGAGGCGGGGAGCGGTGAGTGTCATGGCGATCTGCAAGGAGGATAACGTTCTAACAGCATAGCGGACATTCCGGCCAGGCCGGACATATAGGACAAGACCCGGCGAACCGTCGATCGGCTCGTTCGGACTGGTTCTACCTGGAGGGCGCAGGCCCGAGTCGGTGGATCAAGGTCGTAGTAGCCTTTGACGAGAAGTCTGTCGGGAACGTACGAACAGCGTTCCCGAGGAGAGACAAGCCATGAGCATCCAGATCGGCCCATACACCTTTGACCGCGTCCGCTACGACCACGACGCGGACGTGCTCTACCTGTCCCAGGGCGACCCGGCGCGCGCCGTGGATTTCGACGAGACCCCGGACGGTCATGCCGTCAGCTACGACGAGCATGGCGCCCTGGTCGGCCTGACGCTAATTGACGTGCGTGGGCTGCTTGATGAGGCGCAGGGCGCCGAGCTGCTGCTTGATCTGCCGGCGAAGGCACGCTCGGCGGACCTCGAGCTCGCCCTGGCATAGACCCGTCGGGCGCGGCCAGTCCGCGTTCGGCGGTGGGCAGCTCACGATGGGTCCGGGCGATTACTCGCTATCCGCCACCGCTGGACGGGTTTGCGATGGAGGCTTGGGCAGAGGTGCAGCGGCTATAGGCGCTCAGCGGGAGCGGCGGGCGTACTTTTGTCCCGGCCGCCGTTGGCCGGGGTGATTTCGATTCCGTCGACGCGACCCAGCGGCGCCGATGGAGAACGCCACCAACCCCACCCCCTGGTGATGCCGTTGCAGTGCCCCGGCGAAGAAGGGCGGGGATCTACCTGCCACGATGGTTTGGAGGTCGGGTGAGCGCCCCGGGGGTGCGTCCCGGATGGACGGGGCGCGATTCGCGGCGAAGCCGCCGTGATCTGGTTGTTCACTCGATCCCAAGTCTGCGGTCGTTGTCGCGGTCTGGGTCGAGGCCTTGCTCGAAGGCTTGCTGGCGTTCGTGGGCTTCCTGGATGGCTTGTTGGATGTAGGGGTCGCGGTTCGAGGGGTCGCGGTTCGCCTTCTCGGTTTGCTCGGAGACGGGGTCGTGATCGGCGTCTCGCTCGCGGTCTGGATCCCGGGATGTCTCGGAGTCGAGCACTCGCTGTCGCTGCTGGCCGAGGATCTTGTCGATGTGTCGCTCGTGTTCGGCTTGGGCCTGGGTGTTGCGCTCCAGGTCGGCCTCGCGTCCAGCGGTCTGCTTGGCGATCTCCTTGGTGATCGTGGCCTCGCTTGCTCCCTCGCCGCGTAGGTATTCGGCGAGGTGTTCGATCGCCGAGGCTTCTTGGGCCTGTTCGTTCACGTCGCCGCTGCGGTCTACGTCGATCGCGCGCTCCCACTCGAACTGCCGTGCTCGCCGCGCTTGGAGCACCTCGTCGATCTCGCTCGCGGTTGCATCAGTGACATCGGAGCGCGAGGGGATCTCGGCTGAATACTCGGCCGTCGGCTGCGCGATCTGAGCGGAGTGCTCGGCTGCGAGCGGCTCGTCGCGGTCGGCGAGCTGCTTTGTGATCGTCGCCTCTTGTGCGCGGCTTTGTTGCATCCGGTCGGCGAGGCGTTCGATTGCGTCGGTGTCGAGGCCTTGTTCGCCGAGGTCCTCGCGGGCGAGGTAGATCTGGGTCTGCTCTCTTGCGCGGCTGACGGCGACGTAGGTGTGCTCGCGGTCTGTTTGCCAGGCACCGGTGAGGATGCCGGAGGTCTCGGTGGTGAGGCCTTGGCCCTTGTGGACGTGGACCGCGTAGGCGAGGCTCAGGTCGCTGAACTGGTCGGTGTCGATCTGCACGTCGCGTGGTTCGCGCTCGTTGGTCTTGATCGTCACCTGGTTCTCGTCGCGGCTTGCGTGGGTGATCGTGCCGGTGATGCCGTTCTCGACGCGCTGCTGGCCGGGGATGTGGTGTTGGGCGGTGAAGATGATCTCGTCGCCGGAGGCGAGGCCGTAGGGGTTCTCGGGGAGGGGGACGCGGTGGGCGCCGAGCTCGCCTGCTTGGGCGCGGCGTTCTTGGGCCATTGCGTTGATCTGGTCGCGCTCCTTGTTGCTGGCGTCGGTGATCATCACCGCTTGGCCGTCGGGTGAGCTTCTCCGTGTTTGGTCCCAGTTTTCGACCATCGCCTCTGCGGCTTGGGCGCGGGTGTCGTGGATGTGCAGGCGGTCGTGGGCCTGGTATTGCGCTAGCGCGGGGCCTGGTTCGCCGTTGCGGATTTGCTCCCATGCGTTGTGCTCCCATTCGTGGTTGGCGCGGTGGACTTCGGTCAGCTCGGCGGTTGGGGCCTTGCCTTCGATCTCTTTGAAGAGGCCGCCCGCGCCGATCGGGGAGAGCTGTGCGGCGTCGCCGGCGAGCACGAGCTTGCTTTCGCGTGCGGCGGTCGCCTGCGCGAGTCGGGATAGGCGGTCGCTGTCGGCCATCCCGG
>Ga0182024_10015600_pt1 | contig 14514 bp, 7 predicted proteins | sample P32metaG_FD_120480 | JGI IMG/M metagenome (GOLD analysis project Ga0182024, IMG submission 120480) | Permafrost microbial communities from Stordalen Mire, Sweden - P3-2 metaG (Illumina Assembly) | ecosystem: Environmental > Terrestrial > Soil > Wetlands > Permafrost | place: Sweden: Stordalen... | reverse complement strand
CACAGGGCGACGGCCCCCTGGCGCAACGACAGCTTCGGATCGCGCAGGAGCGCGGCGGGATTCGCGCCGGTCTGAGTCCCCAATCCCTCGCAGGCCGGGCACCAGCCGAGCGCGCTGTTGAACGAAAAACTATGGGGCGAAAGGGGCTCGAAGCTCCGTCCGCACTTGTCGCAAGCAAAATGCTGGCTGTGAATCTCGGTCCGCCACTTCGGCTCGGGAACGTCGTCGACCGGCCAGGCGACGTGCAGCACGCCCTTGCCCAGGCTCAAGGCGATCTCGACCGAATCGGCCAGGCGGCTGCGCTGGTCGGGCCGGACCGCGATCCGATCGATCACCACCTCGACCAAATGTTTCCGCCGGCGATCGATCGTGGGCGGAGTATCGACCGAATGGGTCGTGCCGTCGACGCGCATGCGAACGTAGCCGCCGGCTCGGATTTCTTCCCACAACGTTTCGTATTTGTCGCCGACCTGAATTTCCAACGGCGCCATCACATAGAGTTTGGTGCCGGCCGGCTCGCGCAGGATTTTGTCGATGATTTCGTCGGCGGTTTGCGTGCCGATCGGAATCTCGCAATCGGGACAATAGGGCTGGCCCAACCGGGCGGTGAGAATCCGCAAATAGTCGTAAATCTCGGTCACGGTGCCGACGGTGGAACGGGGAGTGTGCCCCATCTGCTTTTGTTCGATGGCGATGGCGGGCGACAAACCTTCGATGTGGTCGAAGGCGGGCTTTTGCATCTGGCCGACGAACTGGCGGGCGTAGGCGCTCAGACTTTCGACATAGCGGCGCTGCCCCTCGGCATAGATGGTGTCCATGGCCAACGAGCTTTTGCCCGACCCGCTCATGCCGCAGCAGACCGTCATCTTGTCGCGCGGGATTTCGACGTCGACACTTTTCAGATTGTGCTGGCGGGCGCCTTGCACGCGGATCGCCTTGGTCGTGGGCAAGGCCGCATGAGGACGCACGCGGGGGCGCGCCGCGGCACGCTCGGCCGCGCTGCCATCGAGCAAGGCGCGCAGCGCCCGGCCGGTGTACGACTCTTCGACCTGGGCCACGTCGCGCGGAGTGCCGGCGGCAACGATCCGTCCGCCCCCCGAACCTCCTTCGGGCCCCAGATCGATCACCCAGTCGGCCGTTTTGATTACGTCGAGATTGTGTTCGACCACGACGACGGTGTTGCCGGCATCGACAAAGTCGTGCAGCACTTGGAGCAGCAGGCTGATGTCGGCGAAGTGGAGGCCGGTCGTCGGCTCGTCGAGCAGATAGAGCGTGCGGCCGGTGCTCTTTTTCACCAACTCGCGGGCGAGCTTGACTCGCTGGGCCTCGCCGCCCGACAGGGTGGGCGAAGGCTGGCCGAGTTTGAGATAGTCGAGCCCGACGCGATGCAGCGTGGCCAGCTTGTGCTGGATTTTGGGAATGTTGGCGAAATGTTCGAGCGCTTGCTGGATGTCCATTTCCAGCACGTCGGCAATGCTCTTGCCCTTGAAGCGAACTTGCAGCGTCTCGCGGTTGAAGCGGTGGCCGCCGCAAACCTGACAAGTCACCCAGACGTCGGCCAGAAAGTCCATCTCCAGGCGGTTCGAGCCGTTGCCTTCGCAGGCTTCGCAGCGGCCGCCGGCCACGTTGAAACTGAACCGGCCGACTTTGTAGCCCCGAGTTTTCGACTCGGGAAGCCGCGTGTAGAGATCGCGAATTTCGTCGAACAGCTTGATGTAGGTGGCCGGATTCGAGCGCGGGGTGCGGCCGATCGGCGATTGATCGATGGCGATCAGCTTGTCGAGATGGCCGAGTCCTTCGATGCGGTCGTGATCGCCTGGCTCGCCCAGTCCGCCGTTCAAGTCGCGTCGCAGGGCCTCGACCAGAATGTCGTTGACCAGCGAGCTTTTGCCCGATCCGGAAACACCCGTCACGCAGACGAGCGATTTGAGCGGAATTTCGATGTCGACGTTTTTCAGGTTGTTGTGTCGCGCGCCGGTGATCCGCAGCACCTGGTCGCTTTTGGGCCGGGTTTGGGCCGGCACGGCAATCTGCAAGGTTCCGGCCAGGTATTGGCCCGTCAGGCTGCGTTTGACGCTGGCGATTTGATCCGAGGTGCCGGTGGCCACCACTTCGCCGCCGCGGACGCCGGGTCCCGGCCCGAAGTCGATGATGTGATCGGCCGCGCGCATGGTTTCTTCGTCGTGTTCGACGACGACGACCGTGTTGCCCATGTCGCGCAGATGGGTGAGCGTGTCGAGCAGCCGATCGTTGTCGCGGGGGTGAAGGCCGATCGACGGTTCGTCGAGGATGTAAAGGACGCCGACCAGGCCGCAGCCGATCTGGCCGGCCAGCCGGATGCGCTGCGATTCTCCGCCCGAGAGGGTAGGGGCCGTGCGGCCCAGCGTCAGATAGTCGAGCCCGACGTTGAGCAAGAAGCCGAGCCGGCCGCGAATTTCCTTCAGCACTTCGGCCGCGATCGCCTGGCGGGTGTCATCGAATTCCATCTCGCTGAAAAACTTGACCGCGTCGGCGATGCTGAGCGAGCAGACTTCGGGAAGTGATCGGCCGGGCTTTGCCGCGAAGTCGGGATGCCGGGTCGTGAGGGTGACAGCCCGGGCCTGGCGATTGAGCCGAGCGCCGTGGCAACCGTCGCAGCCCAGCACGCACATGTATTTTTCGAGCTGACGCTGCTGAATTTTGCTTTTGGCCGAGCGATGGCGGGCCAGCAATTGCGGGATGATTCCCTCGAAGGTGCCGCCGTATTTTTGTCCCTTGCCCCCCTTGCGCAGGGTGAAGGTGATGTGCTCGTCGCCGGTTCCCCAGAGCCACTCGGTTTGGAGCTTTGGGTCCAAGTCGCGCCAGGGGGTTTCGAGCATCGTTCCCTTGGGGAGCGAACGCTTGTGTTCGAGCGTGTCGGCCACGCCTTGGAAAATGTGGCGTCGCCAGCGGCCCATGTCGCGCCACACGCCGAAGAGCTCGAACGCCCCGTCTTTGAATGACAAGGCCGGGTTGGGAACCAGCCGCTCGGGATCGAACGAATAGCGATCGCCCAAGCCGTCGCAGGTGGTACACATTCCCTGCGGGCTGTTGAAGCTGAAGAGTTGCGGCGTGGGAGGCTCGAAACTGAGTCCGCAATGCGTACAGGCATAGTGGGCCGAAAGTTGCAGGTCGCCGGGCGCGGCCGCTGCTTTGCGTTTGGCCTTGGGCTTGGGGCTGTCGGCCGCCGGGCCTTCGATGGCCACGATCAGGCTTCCTTCGCCCATCTTCAGGGCCAGGTCGACCCCCTCGGCCAGTCGACCGCGGGCTTGACCCACGACGAGCCGATCGATGACCAGCTCGATGTTGTGACGCATTTGGCGATCGAGCTGCAGGTCATCGGTGAGCTGGACGATTTGCCCATCGACGCGGGCTCGCATGAAGCCCCCCTTGAGCAGATCGACAAACAGGTCGCGATATTCCCCCTTTTGGCGGCGAACCAGCGGCGCCAACAGCGCAAAGGGCGTTCCCTCGGGCAGTTGCCCGATGCGGGCGATGATCTGGTCGCGGGTCTGAGCCGTAATCGGCCGCTGGCACTCGGGACAATGTCCCTGGCCGGTTCGGGCGTACAGGACCCGCAGATAATCGTAAATCTCGGTGATGGTGCCGACGGTCGAGCGGGGATTTTGACCCGACGATTTTTGCGAGATCGAAATCGAGGGGCTGAGGCCGCTGATATGATCGACGTCGGGCTTGGGCATCTGGCCCAAGAACTGCCGGGCGAAGCTCGACAAACTTTCGATGTACCGCCGCTGGCCCTCGGCATAGAGGGTGTCGAACGCCAACGAGCTTTTGCCCGAGCCGGAAACTCCGGTCAGACAAATCAACTGGTTGCGTGGCAGGACGAGATCGATGTCGCGCAGGTTGTGTTCGCGCGCACCCTTGATGACGATATCGCTAGCGGGCATGGAGCAATGAAGCCGACTCTTTCGGTTCCGCGTGGTCGCAACACCGCATTGTAGGGAACATTCGTGCAGTTGGACAAGGTGTCGGGTGCGCGAATCTTAGGGGCGGTCGCTGGAAGCGGAGCGGGTACTTGACGATCTCGATTTGTGAGTATCCGGCGAGGAAATCCCGGAGAGGGGCGGCGCTAGCTCTTTTCTTCGTCTGGCGGCAACCCTAGGCTAATCTGCCCGGGCGCGCGAATTGCCCGGCGGAAGGACTTCGCTGGAGACACGCATGGGAATCGCACAGGTCTTGCTTTGCATCGCGGCGAGTTGCGCCATTGGCGAGGCGAGCCCCGACGAGCCGACATCCCTCCCTGTCGATTTTTATCTATCCGCGATGTTGGCCGAGCGAGAAAAACTTCGGTCGGGCGAGTTTGTCGTGTCGGGAACGAGAGCGGGCTCGGATCCGGCGATCTCGCCCTTGCCTTTCTCGGGCAGGATCCTCATTTACTGCGCGTTCGACGACAATCGGATTCGCATGGACAATCTCGAACCTGGCATCGTCGTGGGATTTCCGCCGACGAACCCGCCTAAAATGTGGGCGGGCAGGATCGAGCGAATGTTTTTCCGGACGCCGCAACAGAGCGTCACGTGGAACTCAACCGATGGGAAGAACCGACTCGAGATTGCGCGGCCCGGTTCGGCGATGCGCGGGCGATTCCTGTTTTTCGATGTCCGTGGGCTTGGGCTCACGACGTGGCAGCAATTGTCTGACAGATCTGGTGTAAAAGTCGGAGCGGCTGTCGCCACTCTCAATAAATCTCAACGGGAAAAATCTGTCGACACATCGGATCCAAAGTATGTGCAGCTCGCGTTCTTGGCGCAGACGGGGGGGCATTCCGATGAGCTCCGCTACTGGCTGAGGCCGGACCAGGGTTTTGCACCGGTAAGAATGGAATCACGAATGCGCACGCTCCAAACTCTTGACCCAAGTTGGCAGGTTTACGAACGCGCGGAGATATCCTGGGAACAAATCGACGGGGTATGGTTACCGGTTAATTTCGAGATCAAGGTAAACCGGCGTCAGGTGGCCGAACAGAAGCTCGCCTGTAAAGTCCGCTGGCCTTCGGTCAACAAACGCGTCGACGACACACGATTTGACTGGCAGGATTTTGGCGCTCCCGACACGGTCACCGTCGTCGACACGAGAGGAGCCAAGACCGTCGTGATTCGGCGCAGCCCGGAGTTGGAGCGGGCACGCGCCGCCGCGATGGAAGATTAGTCGGCGGCGGATCGCCCCGCTGAAAGACTTCGCCGGAGATCGCATGGGAATCGCTGACGTCTTTCTTTGCATCGCGGCCACTTGCGTCCTGGGCGAAGTGGCTCCGGACGACGCGGAGCCGGACCAGGAGTCTGCGGCCACCATTGATTTTTGCCTTTCCAGCATGCTCGCCGAGCGACAACAACTTCGCAGCGGCGAATATGTCGTGTCTGGAACGAAATCGGGCAAGTATCCCGCCAAGCCCGAATATGATTTCTCGGGCAGGGTGCTCATTTACTGCGCCTTCGACGAAAAACGGATTCGGATCGACAACCTCGAACCGGGGATGGTTGCGGTTCCGCTGACAAAACCACAAAAAAATGTGCCGGGCAGGATCGAACGCATGTATATCCGGACGCCACAAAAAAGCGTCACATGGAATCACAAAGGGGGAAGAAACGATATTGCCATCTCGGGTCCCCAGTCGATGTTCGGGAGTTTCCTGTTTTTCGACGTGCGCGGCCTGGGGCTGATGAACTGGCGAGAACTGACGGACCATCGCGGTTCGAAGGTCGAAACGACCGTCGCCACCATCCAACGGGGCGCGGGAGTGGCAACGGTCGACACGTCGGATCCGAAATATTTACAGCTTGTTTTTTTGGCCCCGTTAGGGACCGGGATCGAAGAGCTGCGCTATTGGCTGAGGCCGAATCAGGCGTTTGCACCGGTCAGGCTGGAAAAAAGAACGTGTCAACGTAACCCCCCGGACGAAAGTTGGCAGATCAACGAACGCGCGGAAACGGCCTGGGAGCAGACCGATGGCGTCTGGCTGCCGGTTAAATTGGAAATGATGCGGACCCAAAAAGATGCCGAGGAGAATCTCGCCTGGACAATCCGCTGGCGTTCGGTCAACCAAAAGATCGACAACTCGCAATTTGTTTGGAAGGACTTTGGCGCTCCCGACACCGTCCCGGTTGTCGAAAGTTCCACAGGCAAGGTCGTGGTGATCCGATCGGGCACCGAAAAAATAAATCGCTCGCCGAAACCGGTCCGGCTGGAAGGTTTTGTCGGAGACATTGGCGGCGAGGAGAAATAAGCCGTGTTGCGCCCAGGGTTGCTTTTCATTCTCGCGATTCTGCCGTTTGTCGCGGAGGCCCGCGCCGAAGCGCCCACGGCAGCGCTCCCTTCCCCACTCGAGCCAGGTCGATTCGCGATTACGATCCTGTCGGGGGGTTATGAGCGTGTCGTGCACATCCAGATTCCCGAAGGTTACAAATCCGACGCGAGGCCACCCCTGGTGCTGCTATTGCATGGGGCTGGCGGCAACGGCCTGGGCATCCTCGACAAAGATGGCTGGGCCGCCAAAGCCGACAAGGAAGGTTTCGTGGCGGTTGCGCCGGACGGTGTTCCCATCGTGCCGGGCTCGCCCGCCAATTTTCGCACCAATCCTCCCTTATGGAATTATGGTCAACTGAAAGCGCGCTCGGCGCGAGCGGCCATCGACGACCTGGCGTTCATCCGCCAACTGTTGGACGAATTGAAGAAAAAGGTTCCGTACAATGACAAACGTCTGTTCTGCGCCGGCCACAGCAATGGTGGTGGCATGACGTTTCGCCTGGCGGCCGACCTTTCCGAGCGATTCACGGCCATCGGCACGGTGGCTGGCGTGATGACCCTGGAAGTTCCCAAACCGAAGAAGCCGTTGCCGACGCTGTGCATTCTTGGCACCAACGATCCGCTGCTGCCATTGGCCGGCGGCGAAGTCAAAATGCCGTGGGGGAGCCGACAGGTTCCGCCGGTGGCCGGTTCGCTCGCGCTGTGGGCCAAGGCGATTGGCTGCAAAACGGAGCCGACGGTCGTCTCCGACCAGGATGGGCTCAAGCGGGTCGAATATCGCTCGGCGTCCACTGGCCCCACGTTCTCGGTCATTTACATCGACGGTCACGGGCATCATTGGCCGGGGGGCCAGCGTATATTGCCCGAGAGCATGGTCGGGCCGATCACGCATAAGCTCGATGCGACCGACACGATCTGGGATTTTTTCAAAGTCTATCTTCCAACGGTTCCCACCAAATAACGGTTTCGATCGTTCGAATTGAGCAGGATGCCGCATGACGATTTCTCCGCAGCAGAGCCGACAGGCCGATGATCTCGTCTGGCTCGGCGCGGCGGAGATTGCCCGCCGCATCGCCGCCGGCAGCGTGAGTGCCGCCGAGATCACGGCCGCCCACATCGACCGCATCGAAGCGGTGAACGGCCGGCTGAACGCCGTGGTGGTCAAATGCTACGATCGGGCGCGGCGTGAAGCGGCCGAAATCGATCGCCGCCGCGCAGGCGGCGAGCCGCTCGGTCCGCTGGCCGGTGTGCCGGTAACAATCAAGGAGTGTTTCGAGGTCGTCGGAACGCCGGCGACGTTGGGGCTCAAAAGATTCCGGCACGAATTGTCGCAGACCGACAGTCCGCTGGTGCGGCGGCTGACCGCGGCCGGCGCGATCGTGCTGGGCAAGACCAACGTGCCGCAGTTGATGGTGCTGCACGAAACCGACAATCCGCTGTATGGCCGGACGAACAATCCCTGGAACCTCGAACGCTCGCCAGGAGGTTCGAGCGGTGGCGAAGCGGCGATCGTGGCGGCCGGCGGATCGGTCGTTGGCCTGGGAAGCGATCTGGGAGGAAGCATTCGGCAACCGGCCCACAGCGTCGGAATCTGCGGATTGTTGCCGACGCAAGGCCGGATCGAAATGACGGGCCGGCGCGGAAATTTTTATGGCCTGGAATCGATCAGTTTGCAGCCCGGACCGCTGGCACGCACGGTCGACGACCTGGAGATTGCCTGGCGCGTGTTGGCCGATCCGGCCGCGGCCAGCCACGACCCGCGGATCGCGCCGGTCGGCACCGGCGAGTCGAGCACGATCGATACGAGCAGTTTGCGGATTGGCATCGTCACCGACGACGGGTTTTTTCCGGCCGCGCCCGCCGCACGCCGGGCGGTGGAAGAGGCGGGACGGTGCCTGGCCGCGGCCGGCGCACAGGTGCAGCCGTTTCAATTGCCCAACGTGCATGAGGCGATTCGGCTCTACTTCCATCTGATCACGGCCGACGGAGCGGCCAACCTGACCCGGACGCTCGGCAGCGACCGGCCTGACTGGCGGATTCGTCGTTTGCTCCGGCTGGGACGCATGCGGCGGCCGGCGCGACGGGTGGTGGTTTCGCTGTTGCGTGCCGCCGGTCACCGCCGGCTGGCCGAGTTGATCGCGGCGAGCGGCGCAACGTCGACCGACGTTTATTGGCAACGGACGAGCGAGCGGAGCGAATATATTCGCCACTTCGCGCGGGCGATCGACGCGGCGGGGATCGACGTGGTGGTGTTGCCGCCGCACGCTTTGCCGGCCTTGCGTCATGGGAGCGCGATCGATTTGAATCCGGCCGCCAGCTATGCGTTTTTGCCGAATTTGCTGGGAGTGCCCGCCGGCGTGGTGCCGATCACGCGCGTGCGAGCTGGCGAAGAGACCGATCGGCCGGTGACGCGCGATCTGACCGATCGCGCGGCGCGGCACGTCGAATTGGGAAGCGCCGGCTTGCCGATCGGAGTGCAGGTGTTTGCGCGTCATTGGCGCGAAGACGTGGTGCTGGGAGTGATGCGAGTGCTAGAGCGACATTTTCGCGGGCAAGGTGATTTTCCGGCGCGACCGGAGATGTGAGCGCCGGAATCGTTTTGGTGAGGTCACGTCCTGTCTCCCTCGCTGGCGCGTCGGGTTAGTGTCCCGAAGGCACGACGGATGTCGGCTGCATCCAGCGGACCGCCGTGGCCGACGTAGACGCGGCGAGGGGCGAGCGACAGAATTTTTTTGATGCTGGCGAGGGTGACGTCGCGATCGTCGTAAAAGTAGGGAAGCCGGGGCTGCCGCGGGGTGACATAACCGCCGAGGCCGCCTCCCATCAATAGATCGCCCGCGATCAATTCGCCGGCACCTTGCTCGCCCGACTCGGGGAGCCAGACCGAGAGCGAGCCGGCGGTGTGGCCGGGCGTGGCAATCAATTCGCCCGGCACGCCGAAAGATTCGAGCCGCTGGCCTGCGGCGACCAGCAGATCCTCCTGGCAGGGAGCGACGCGGCGGTGCTGAAAGATCGGCCGCAAGAGGCGCGCGAAATTGCCGCGGGGTATGATCGTCGGGTTGCGGCCGGCGCGGAGAGCCGGGGCTTCGAGGGGGTGAATGGCGATCGGCGCGCCGGTCAGACGCCGCAGTTCGGCCGCGCTGCCGAAATGATCGAGATGCCCATGGGTGAGCAAAATCAGCGAGACGTCGTCCGGCCCAATTCCCCAACCGGCCAGCCGGCGAAGAATCGCTTTCGCGTGGCCGGGCATGCCGGCGTCGACAATGACGGTCCGCTCGCTTTGCACGGCAAAGACGTTGGAAACCAGAAACCGGATCGGCAATACGCGGCAAAGGGACATAGTGGGCGGGCAGACGCGGATCGGGAGACCGAACGAAGGCACAACAGAGGGGACCATACCAGGAAAGCCCGGGCGAAGCCAAACCGCCGGCGACAGGGACCGGCGAAGGGCGGGCGATGGACCGCGATGCCCGACGGCGGACGCACGCGGCAGAGGCGGAAAAACCTGCCGAAATCGGCCGCCTGCTCAAGTCGCAACGGGGCGGCGGCCGAGCGGCTGGCGACGACTTGCACCGGGTCGAGACTCCCCAGAGGTACACGTGGAACATTGGGAACAGCCGCCCGGCGGGGGGCCTGTCGGGGCAAGGATTTACCCTTGCTAGCTCAAGGCTGGATTGGCGCCAGACGATGGTGTAGAAAAGAGAGGTTCGATCCATCGCACTGCCGGCTTGGTTTTGGCCGCCTCCCCGCCGACGCGGGGCCGGCGGGTAAGAGACCGACAGGGCGAGCAGCTTCTCCCCGCTTGCGGTCCTGACCCTCCTCCCGTTCCCCAAGGTTCCGGTAATGAAATCGACCCTGGCATGCGCCTGTCGCTGCGCGTTGCGAGTCTCGGTGGGTTCACTTCTGTTCGTTCCGCTGGCCTTCAAGCCCACGCTGAATGTTGGCCCGAGTGAGGCGCGTGCCGAATCGGAAACGATCGAAGTGCGCAACTTTCAAATCTCGGTCGATGGCGACCGCTGCGGAAATCTGCGGATGTCGATCGAGTCGCGGCCCGACGGTCGGCACGTGGTGCTCGGCAATTCATCGCTGGAATTGAAATACTTTCTCTACACGTTCCGGTTTTCGTCGCAAGGGAACGAAACCTGGCATGCTGGCAAGCTCGAGAAGCTGGAAAACGCGGCCAACTACGGCAGCAGCCGTTATCAGGTGAGCGCGACCGGAGATGGGGACGCACTGGTCGTGCGTGCCGACGGTCAAGAGCGCAAGCTGCCGCGCAACGTGTGGACGACTTCCTATTGGCACGCGCCGGAAGACCACCAGCTTGGCCAGACGGTCTCGCTGTTGGACTCGCACAAAGGCCGCTCACTGTCGGCCAAGTTGGAACGAGTCGGCGAAGAACCAGTCGCGCTGGGGGACAAGGACCAGCCCTGCAGCCACTATCGCCTGCGCGGCGACGTCGAAGTCGACTTGTGGTACGACGCCGCGGGACGGCTCGTGCGGCAAGAAGCACTCGAGTCGGGTCATCGCACCCGGCTGCAACTGGTCGCGATCAAGCAGTAGCGCCGCGGCGCTCGGCTGGTAAAGAGACGCCGCGAATCACCGACCAGCGTGCTTCGCTGGAGGGGGGCTAAGTACGCGGGCGCCGCGGCTCCATCTAGCGGTTCAACAACTGCCCGAGAGCCCGCTTTGCCTGTGCGGAGTTCGGATCGTTTTCCAAAGCCAAGCGGTAATGCGCGATCGCCTCGTCGATCTTGCCTTGCAACGCCAGCGCGTCGGCCAGATTGGAGTGTGCCTCGGCATCGTCGGGGGAGATGGCGAGTGCCGCCTGAAATTGGGCGATCGCCTCGTCGATTTTGCCTTGTCGAGCCAGTTCGGTGCCGCGAAGGTTCTTGGCCTTGGCATCCGATGCGCCTTTGGCCGTCGGTTTCGAGGCGGCGCCCGGCGGAGCCTGTTCGACGGCGGTGGTCCAAACGGCGGTCTTGGCGTCTCCGTCGTAACCGGCGATGTTCTGAGCCGGATCGTCCTCGACGGTACCCCAGACCAGGACCGAGCTGAGCTTGCCAGCGCTGGGAGCCGCGGGACTGAGGACCGTGACGACGTTTTGCCCATCGGTCAACAAGACTTGGGATTCAAACACCTTGCCGCGTTGGGCGGTGCTCTGGAGCGTTCCCGAGAGGACAATCCCCTGGTGCTCTTTGCCTTTGACGGCTGCGAGCCACTTGGCCGCGGCCTTGCCGACCTCGTCGAACTTGGTGGGGCTGGCCGCCGCGCCGACCAGAGTGTGGTCGACCAGATCCTGCTGGCTTCCCTGCTCGGCGTCGCCGGCACCTGCCATCGAGGGAGTGAACGTGGCCACTTCGGCCAGTTTATAGAGCTTGCGATAGAACTGGCCCTTGGTCTTTTTCCGATCCGCAGTCGCGGCTTCATCGAGCGCTTTGCTGGCCGATGCCACTTCGGTCAGCGCCTGATCGACGTCGGCCGGAGTGTATTCGACACTGTCGCGCGGACCGACAGCCGCCGCGTCGGCCGCGTCGTCGTCGACCATCGCCGCGTCGAGTGCCGCGCCAACGGGTGAATCGTCGTCGGCAGCCCCCTTGGCGGTCTTCTTCGGAGCGGCGTCATCCGCGTCATCGGGATCGGCATCCTTGTTCGCCGACTCCGCCACATCGCTTTCGGCAGGACTGCTGTCGGCCGGCGTCTCGTCGGCCATTTCCTTGGCCGGGGCGTTGTCGCCGTCGGCCGTGTCTTCGTCCTTGGGAGCCGCGTCCGCGAGGTCGCTATCGGCAGGTTCGGTTTCGGCGGGTTCGCTGTCGGCAGTAGCATTGCGATCGGCCGGCATCTCGTCAGCATCGCCAGGGGCGGCGTCGGCGGGGGCGGCGTCGGGATCGGCCGCATCCGAATCGGCCATATCCAAATCGCTCGGGCTCGCATCGGGATCGTGCGTGGCTGCGTCAGCATCGGCCGCGGCCGCGTCGGCAGGATCCATCTCGCCGGCGTCGGTGTCGGGCGTGTCACCGGCTGGAAGATCGCCGAGCAAGTTGGAGTCCTCTTCATCGGTCGATTTCGCGTCACCGGCCGGCGCACGGCCGCCCGGGGCGTTGCCGCCCGCAGGAGCGTCGGCAGGCGAACCCCCTTGTGCACGCAGGGCATTTTCGATCGGGTCACCGGGCACTGCAGGATTCGGCGTCAGAGCACTGGCGGGGATGCCGCCGGCCAATTGCGTTTTTGTATTGAGAGACGGGGGCACCATGATGCCTGGCATCGAAGGGGCCAGCTTGAACGGATCCATGCTCGCGCCCCACATCAGGCCGAGGTAAGTCAGCGGCAGCACGACGAACGGCACCAGCAGGAACATGATGGCGCTGATGATAAACGACGGCTTGCGGCGAGCCGCACGAGCCGGTTTGTCAGCGATCAGGGCCAGTTCTTCTTCCGATGCTTCGACTTCGGCCGGCTCGTGATCAAGAGCGTAACCCTCCACGTCTTCGGGAACAGGCCGTCGCTCTTCGAAGCCGCTATCGAGGTTGACGCCGCTGTCGAGATTGACGCTGTCCGAGCTGGCGATTTCGCCGCTTTCGATGCTGAACGATTCTTCTTCGCCGTCAAACGAGAGCTCTTCCTCGCCTTGCTCGGCCAGAGTATCGCCGGGCGCGTGGGAAGGAGATTCCGTCGATTCGAAATCCAACGGTTCGCCTGCCGCCGACGGCTCGCCGAGCCAATCGGCCTCGGCCGCACCGAAGTCGGGCTCGTGCGGGGGCTCTTGGCCCGGCAGATGGCCGGCGCTGATGGGAAGTTCTTCTTCGGCGGCTCCGACAGGAGGTTCGGAATCGTCGAACGAGGACAGAAAATCGCTCTCCGTGGTTTCCGCGACGGGGTGGTCGAAGGCCGACTCGGCCGAGTCGCCGAGCTGCAATTCCGGCAACGCGTGTTCGCCGGCGGCCGCGGGAGCCGCGCTGAGATCGTCCGACGGAAGTTCCAATAGATCGGCTTCGGCCGGACCGAAATCGTCGGCCTCTCGATCGCCCGTCGTCAGGCCATGCACTTCGGCCATCAGCGGAGCTTCGTGGGAGTCGGGGTGGGTCTCAAGCGGCGCGGCGTGTGTATCGGCGGACGGGCCGTGCGCCTCGTCAACCGGGAGCTCGTTCGATCCCGAGCCGACGTCGGCAAAGTCGTAAGGCGTTTCGGCCGCGGGAAACAAGTGGAGTTCCGACTCGTTCTCGGCCGACGCGGACTCCGGCGCGACGACGGCCAGGCTGCTGACCACGATCAACGTCGGGGGTGCCTTGGCCAGCGCTTCTGCAAGCTGGTATTCGGAGTTGCACAGCGGACAGCGCACCGTATCGGACGATGCGACGCCGCCGGGGATTGTGACTTGCTGGGCACATCTGGGACAAGATGCGATCGTGGACATGTACAGGACTCCAGGTCGAGCGACGGGGATTTTTTCAGTTTAGCACCGCGCGCGAGCGGCTGTCTATGTTTTTGAGACGCGGAAAACCGCCCAAAAACGGGGGGACCTACGGCCTATCCGGATCCGTCGGACCGACCCCACCCACACGCCCCGGGGGCCACGCCGGTCCGGGGTCCCCTTGGGCGCGGACTGGCGAAGCTCTAAGCTTGTGTCGAGCGCGTCGCGGCAACCCGCCCGAGCGGGGCGGGGAAAGGCCAATCGCGCCGGCGACGCGGCCTTGGCGGGCAACGGCGCCGCGGCAGGCAAGCGAAATCGGTCTCTTTTATCCGTCAGGCCGCCCACGTGACACGCGACTCGGAAACCCTCCGCCGCGATGGTTTGCAAATCTGGCAGGCCGGCCTCAATGCCGTACGCTCGGACCACCTGGTCGAGTCGACGGTCCAAGTTCGCGGGCAAACGCTGCTGGTCGGCGACGAGTCGATCGATCTTACGCAGGTTCACCGCATCGCCATCGTCGGAGCGGGCAAAGCCGGAGCCGGTATGGCTACGGGTCTCGAACGCGCGCTTGGCCAGCGGGTGCTCGCCGATAAGCAAGTCAGCGGCTGGGTGAATGTGCCGGCCGACTGCGCGCGGCCGCTTGCCCACGTGCGACTCCATCCGGCCCGGCCGGCCGGCATCAACGAACCGACGGCCGAGGGAGTGGAGGGGGCGGAGGAGATTTTGCGCATCGTCGGCGGTTTGGGCCCAAGCGATCTTTGCTTTGTGTTGATTTCCGGGGGCGGCTCCGCCCTGTTGCCTGCCCCGGCCCCGGGAGTGACGCT